>JACCDH011395590.1_pt1 | contig 39693 bp, 38 predicted proteins | sample 7442481 | NCBI WGS metagenome assembly JACCDH01 (sample SAMN15323433, study PRJNA562643) | freshwater metagenome | isolation source: river surface water | place: USA:Blue River Watershed | collected 2017-08-15 | reverse complement strand
CCTAAGTCTACTGAATTACCATTAGCTGTTGTACCATTACCATCAGTAAGTGTTACAGTTAATGATGATAAATCGACTGTGTACGCTGAAAGTATATCATTTCTATCAAAAACTACAGTATTACCTACAAGTGTGCTACCTGTAGTAAAAAAATTATCGGTACTTATACCTGATAAATTACTACCATCACCAAAATATGTATTGGCGGTAATGACACCATTAACTGTTAATCCTGAAAAATTATCAATTATTGTATTTATTGTTGTACCTGAATTATTTGTTAAAGTTAAGATATTGTTATTAAAAGTTGTACCAGTAATAAATGTATCTGTATCATCAATTAACTGATTTAAATCAACTGTTACTGCTGACAAAACATCATTTCTATCTAAACTTAATATATTATTAGAATTAAGTGTTGCTCCTGTAACATAAAAGTTATCAGTACTTATTCCACTTAATTGAGAGCCATCACCGTAATACTTATTTGCATATATATCACCACTAACAGTTAACCCGCTTAGATTGTCTATTAAAGTATTAAATTGGTTACCTACATTATCAGTTAAAGTTAATATATTATTGTTAAATGTTGTACCAGTTATAAAAGTGTTGGTGTCATCAATAAATGAACTTAAGTCTATTGTTATCGCACTTAATAAATCATTTCTATCTAATATTAGATTAGTACCGTTTATAGTTCCACCAGTAACATAAAAGTTATCAATACCACTTAATTGAGAGCCGTCCCCATAAAAAGTAGTTCCACTAATATCACCATTAACTGTTATACCTGTAAAATTATTTATAATCGTACTTATAGAAGTACCACTATTGTCAGTTAAAGTTAACACATTATCATTAAACGTAAACCCAGTTATATTAAAAGTGTTTTCTGCTTCAACAATAAATGTTTTATTAATTCTATTATAAGTTTTTGCCATTTTTATATAATTTGTCCATTTACAACGAACCTTGATTCATTTGAATTATTCTTTGTTACATATAATCGAACAATATCATTTGTAGAAACATTAAAAGGGATATATGTTCTTATTCCGTTAACATAAAAAGCTAAATCAACTACATTACTAATTAATTCAAAACTTTTGAAAGTCATATTATAATCTGATTTAAATTCAATAAAGTTTTGTGAATTTTGATTTAATATAAAATTAAATATGGTTAAATCAATATCAGTAGTTACATTAATTTTATAATTAACAGGTTTTTGTTTAGTCATTATTTCAGTAGAAATAAATTCTCTATCTATTGTTGAATAGATTTCAAAATCATTTTCATCTAATATAAACCCTAATAATTTAATCTCAAAAACTTGTACATAATAAGTACGTTCATTTAAATCAGTTAATTGACTTTCATCTGAAATATTTTCCAAAACCAAAGGCATGAAATGTTCATTAACTTTAATATATTTTTGTCTTGAATTAAATATTTTTAATATCTTTTCTTGGAATAAATTACATTCACTTAATTTATTTGAAAAGAATCTTAAATTATATGTTATATCAACATTTGTTGGTTGAGGTATTTTATATACATCATACCCTTGTCTATTACCATCAAATTGAGGTACTTTTGTGTATATGTAATCTCTATTAACTGGAATATTCCAATTACCATTTCTACCTGTACCTTCTTGAACATTAGGATTTCTAAAAATAGTTAGTAAAGGAAATTTAACATTACCATATTCGTTAGTATTTTGAAATTTATTTTGAAATTCAACCCATTTTTGTCTTGATAAGAACATTGTTTCCAATTTTGAATCCTTAAAAACAACACTTAAATCATTTTTAATAAATTCATTAAATTCTTTATCCATATCATAAATGTTAACACCTTTGGGTACAAAAGTTTGCTTATTGGCAACATCATCCAATAATTCCCTTTTTCTTTCATTCCCAAATTTTGGTTTAATAAGATTAAATTTCTTCTTAAATTTCATTGTTAACCATTAAATTCATTTTCTGTAACTGGTGTACATATTATTTTTCTAAATGCAGATTTATAGCCACCAATAGTTTTATTATTATTGTAATTTACTTTTCCATCATTAGCAACAGTATAATAAACCATTTTATCTTCATTGATTTGATAACCTATATAATCACCATAATCAATATCTACTTTTTTATCTTGTAATTCTTTGTTAAAAATACTTAATGTTAAATTACCAGGTTCTAAATACTGTAATTTCCCATTATTATTTATGTTTTTATTGATAGGTTCATCTATTTTAATTCTACATTTAATTTCTATTGGCGGATAATAACTAATTTCATTTTTATTAACCTCACCATATAAATCATCATGTTGAGTAAACTCTCTATTAACCTTAAATAATACAACAGAAATATTAATATCATCAAAGTATTCCATACCCATTTCAACCTCAAAATTAAAATCACTTTCATCAAAAAAGCGACCCATACGATTTATTGGAATTTTCCTACTTGACATATATTATTTTATTAATAAATAGTTTAAAAATATAAAAAAATTACTATTTATATAATATATTATAATGCGTTTTGAAAGAGTTAAAAGCTATAGAAATATTAAAAGAATACAATGGTAATAACCCATATTTACATGGGTTGAAAGATAAATTATTAAGGTATAATAAGATTAATTTAACCGATAACCAAGTATTATATATTAACCATAATAAAGATTTTGTTGTTAAAGGAATAAATAAAGTTATTCAGATTAGTGATTTCTTAGCTGAAAGTTATAAAAAAGAACATAATTTTGATTTTTTACCTGTTAGATTACAAGTTAATTATTTCTTAGGTGAAACTGAAAAAACTTATCATGTATATGCTAAATTTACAAAGAAACAAAAACATTTCAGTGAATTGTGGTTACCTAAAACACAAGTTATTGATGATTTCACAGTAGATAACACAATATATGATAAAGATGATGATATTGTTATAAACTTTAATAAATATAAAGAATTAGATAGATTAAAACGAACACCATTTAAACATCAGGAAGAAGGTGTTAAATTTCTATTAAATAGAACAGGTGCAATATTAGGTTATGGAATGGGTACAGGTAAAACATTTATTAGTATCGTATCTGCATTAGAATTAAAAGCTAAAAAAATATTAATAATTTGCCCTGCTTCATTAAAAGAAAATTGGAGAAATGAAATTGAATGTTTCACTGATGATGTGTGTGTTATAGAAGGTAAGAAATGGGAATCTAAAAAGTTTACTGTAATTAATTACGATATATTACAAAATTTTCATACAATAAAACCAAAGAATTTAAGTAAAGAAGATTTTGTTTTTAATAGCGAATTCGTTAATGAGAAATTTGATTTAATAATTTGTGATGAAGCCCACTATTTAAAAACATATTCAGCTATAAGAACACAAGTATGTAGAGAATTTTTATCTAAATTAATCGATAAAAGAGTTTGGTTATTAACTGGTACACCTGTTGCAAATAACCCTTTAGACTTTTATTCTTTATTACAATTAATAAATGCACCAATATCAAAAAATTATAAGTATTTTGTTAAAAGATATTGTGATGGAAAAACTATTAATAAGAAATTAGCTAACGGTAGAGTTAAGAAAATACATTTAACAAATGGTTCATCAAATTTAGAAGAATTAGCTTTAAAAGTTAAACCGTTTATGCAAAGAAAAAATTTGCAAGATGTTATGGATATGCCTGATAGAGTTATAACACCTTTATACCATAAATTAAATAATAAACAATTAGCTGAATATGAAAGTTTATGGGAAAATTATTTAATAGAAAGACAAAATTTAAATAAAAAAGGAACGCCAGATAAACAACTTGTTGAATTAATATTATTAAGAAAATTCATGTCTATGGTTAATATTCAAAATACAATTGAATTAACCAAAAACGCTATTGAGGAAGGACATAAAGTTGTTATATTTTGTTCATTCACTGAAGAATTAAACTTTATATATAATGAATTTAAATCTATTGGTGTAATGCATAATGGTGAAATGACATCAAAAGAAAAACAAAATTCAGTTGATAAATTCCAAAATGATGAAAAAGTAAAAGTGTTTGTTGGGAATATAATATCTTCAGGTACTGGTATAACATTAACAAAAGGTACTGTATCAATATTTAATTCATTGGATTGGACACCAGCAAATATTCAACAAGCGATATTTAGATGCTATAGAATTGGTCAAGATAAAAAAGTTAATATCTATTTTAATATAACCAAAGATACTGTTGATGAAAAAATTTGGAATAGATTATATGAAAAATCATTAATTATTAACACAATTAATGATGAAAAAGATAAAGAAAATATTTTTGATGCTGATTTTATAGAAAATGCCGAAGAATATATTGATGAATTACTCTTTTAGTTTGAAATTCAATTCATCTTTATATGTCGGAAAAATAATTAACTCATCGTACCAATAAAAATTATCAAAACCTGTTTTTTTAAATTGATTAATCATTGATTCTTTTTCCGTTCCTGTTTCATAATAGTTATATAGAAACCAATAAACTTTTTGTTCAAACGTTAGTTCTTCTCTTTGCATATAACAAATATAATTAACTTTTTTATAATAAACAAATATTTATATTAAAATATAATTAAAATGAAAAAACAAGTAATTAAATTAAGTGAATTAAGAAATCTAATTAAAGAAGAATTAGCTAAAGGTAAAAAAGTAATTAAAGAATATACATCTAATGATAAATTTATTAATTTTAAAGATTTTGTTATTGATAATATTTCATTTGAAAATTATTCAGATATTAATGAAACATCAGATAAAATAATTCAAGCTTATGAAATTTATTTGTCAGAAACAGGTAACGGTAAAAATAAAGACTTAGAAAGTTATATGCGTGGGTTACCATCTTGGTTCGATGGTCCTTATAATGATTATGATATTAAAAATTTATTATATTCATTAGGTTTCGATGAAGTTGAAAATATGAATGAAGAGAAAGTTGCAAACATGTATTGGAAACTATTATCTAGGATATTCTATAGTTCAGTTAAAAAACTAAGACATTCCCTTAGAGAAGGGAACGAGAATAAAGATAAATCTACTAGAGGTAGTGAATTAGCTATGAATTATATTTTAAAAATTAGAAAAGATTTTAAAATTAAAAAATTCACTGATGATGAAGTAGAAGATTTTACTAAATATTTAAAAAATGAATTAGGGTTATAACCTAAATTAAAATATAACGCTTAGGGCTGTTGTGGTTGCGACCACGTTTACTGAGACCTCCAATTCGCTACTGGAGGTTTCTTTTTTTATATTATGTTAGTAGAAACTAACATTATTAAATAATAATTGATTTAACGTTAGTTTTTACCACCACTGAGCAGTACCTGAATAACTTAAACCTAATTGTTTCGCATATCTTGGTAATCTGCAACTCCAATACCCAGCTTTAGTTTTGTCATTATGCCTTCCTTTTGAACACCCATGCCTTGCATTGAATCTACTTCTAGCATCTTCATCATTAATTTTAGCTCTCATTCCTGAACCAAATTCAACTTTAACAACATTACCTTTGTCATTTTTAACATAAACCTTATAAGGTTTATTACCTGATGATTTCATTGGTTGATTTAAATCAACTTCCCTGCCTTGATATTCACTTTCATTTAACAAAGGTAAATCCAAAAATACTTCTTCATTTTCAAATATATCTTTTAATCCAATATCAGTTTTAATTAATTCAGTGTCTTCTAAAGATAATTTAATTTTATTTTCATTATATAATTCTCTAACTTCATTAATTAAATTTAAATGAGCTTCTGAACCATATCTAAATACACATTCAGTTAAAGGTAATTTTTTATTAATATGATATTTTAAGTTGTCAGAAATAGTTACATCTTCATTTAACTTTGGGGCTTTTGAATATAAGTAATCGAATAGTTGTTTTAATTTTAACATAATTATTTTTTTAGTTCAAGAATTTTTATTTTTAAATTAGTTTTTCCTTTTATTATTCTGTGGAATGTTTCCTTTTGAATAAATATCTTTTTATTTATCTTTTGTGGAAGTTCATTATCCAATTGAATAAACCAATCATTATCTTCTAAAGGAATAATTATTCTATTATATTTATCTTTATGCCAAATTAATTCTTGTGGGTTAATATTTTTATTAAATTCTCTAATAAAAGCATTTCCACATAATTTTGTGTCTTTATAAACTTTGTCCATTTTTATTATTTAAACAATTATTTATAATATTTAAAGCAATTTTAACATCAGATATTGTTTCAAAATCAGGAACGATTAATTGAATTTCTTCATCAGTTAATGTTTCTGAGATATAATCAAATTCTTCATCATTAATTCTCCACAAATGTTTAAATGCATCATCAAAAGCATCTGTTAAACCACCTGACCCTTTAAATATAATATCAGTTCTGTTTTTTCTTTCTAATCTCGTTTTCATCTTAATTTAATTTTAACCTTTCAAATAACAAATATAATAATATTATTTATATTAACCAAATATTTATATATAAATAAATTGTATGAGTAATATCGACCAATCAGAAAAAGATAGATTATATAGACAAGTAAAACATTCATTAGGCGCACCAATAAGAAAGGTAGAGTTACCTGACGAAGTTTTAGATACATTATTAGAAATATCTATTGAAAATATTGCTAGTAAATTACAAAACTGGTTAATAGATAATCGTTGGAAATCTTTATCAGGTAAAAATATTACGAATACAGATATTTCATTTGCATTAGTTACAAGAAGTTTAGATTTTGAAAGTGAATTTACATATGCATATTCAAAACAAGTTGGTTTACAAGCAAGAGGTCCTTGGGAATTAAAAAAAGATTTTATACCTATTGAATCAGGTAAACAAGTATACGTTATTCCTGCTGGTAGAGAAGTTAATCAAGTATTATGGATAACCCCACCAACAACTGATTTAGCTTTATTTTCAAACTTTGCTGGTATGGATTACGGATTTGGATTTGGCGGTGCTCAATCGGGTGCAGGTGGTGTTGGAGGAGTAACACAAGGCGGTATGGCAGGTGGTTATTATGTTGCACCAGCCGCTGATGTTCTTATGGCAGCAGGAGATTTTAATTTAAAAAATAGAATAGTTAGAAGTGAGTTGGTTTATAAATTAACCGCTGGACCTGATGGAACAAGATTATTACACTTAATTTCAACTCCTGGTTCTAAATTTACATTTGGTGCGGGTGGAACAACACAAGGTAGATATTCATTAGTAAATTCAAACGTCTGGTATTATTACTATGAAACAAATAAAGATAACTTAGACGAATGTAGAAAACAAAATAAAGATATTATTAAATTACCTAATGAAGTACCTTTAGATAGATTGTCATATGATGATTTAAATGAACCAATGAAAGTATTTGCTAGAAAATTATTGGTTGCTGAAGCTAAGAAAGCTTTAAGTAGAATACGTGGTAAGTTTAGTGGTAAATTAGGTGTTGAGGAAGCTGATTTAGTTATGGATTATGAAAGTTTATTAACTGAGGGGAATGATGAAATAAAAGCTGTTTATGAGGAAATTGATGGGTTATTAACTAGATTAAATTCTGATACTATGTTGGAAAGAAGTGCTAAAGAAAGCGAGGATTTAAATAAATCTTTAACTTTTAGACCATTAGGTTGGTCAATGATATAATTAAAAAAAGCAATTGATTATTTAACCAATTGCTTTTTAACTTGTTCTGTTAAGGCTTTAGTAAAATACTTACTTAAAAACCTTGTCATTTCATCTTTTACTATTTCCCTAATTTGATTTTCATTTAAATTAGAAAAATTATTAGTTTGTATAATATTTTCTTGAATATTTTGTGTTCTTTGTTGTGGAATAACTTTAGGTTCTTCTTTAACAACTTCATTTAAAAACGCTTTTTTAATACTATCAGGTAATGCTGATTTAGATAAATGGTTTTCTGTTATAGTAAAATTATCTTCTTCTGATTGAAAAGAACCAATTTGACTTGCATATTTTTTAACATAATCACCAGTTAAATCTGGTAATTCTCTTTCTTCAAATAAGTTCGCACTATTCGTATTACTTTTTTGTTTAGGTAAATCTTTAGTTGTCGCTTGCATTACTGCTCTTGATTTAGACAACAATTGTTCCATATCCATAATTTATTTCTGTTTTGATACTGTTCCCATAGTTCTATCACCTTTTCTATACTTAGGTATTGAAGGGTCATAATCACTAATAGGTTTATTAATTTTTGTTGGTAAAGTTTCCCATTTAATTATTTTATCTATTCTAAAATATTTCCATTTAGCGTTACCTGTTTTGGTATTACCAAACGATTGATATGCTCGAACAACTCTATTGCCACTACGTTTATCATTACCTAATGCGTGTGGATTAATAATACGTTTAGTTGTATTACCATTATCTTCTTGATAAGTTATTCTAACAAAATTACCATTAGTAATAGCATCAATAATATAAGTTTCACTTACTGATTCTAATATAAGGTTATTTAATATTTTTTTAAGAGATAAAGACATTTATTTTACTTTATATTGACCTTTATTTTTACTTAATTCAGGGAATACATCATAGTAATACCTTTTATTAGTACCGAAATCATTTTGAGCCAAATTTTGTTTTCTACCTGATTTAGGTACTTCAGGAGCACCATTAATATCCAATGCACCACCAGCTTCAATTCCAGTAGTTTGCAAGTAAGCAGCACCTACAGGATTTTTACCTTGTACAGGAGTTTCAGTATCAGCTTTAGCTCTAGTATGGTCAATACCATAACCGTTTTTATCATCTTCACCATTAAAGACATTTTTACCAATAAATTTGTCTCTTTGTTCGTCAGATACTTTAGTTAAATCATTACTCATATTTATTTTTGTTTATATATTTCAGTTATTAATTCTTTATTAAAAATCATTTGTTTATAAATAGATTCATAATTAACATTATTGTTATATAAATCTTTACTAGAAGTGCTTTTATCTAATCTTGGTATTCTAGTTTTATCAAAATTAGTTGTACTATCTTTTTCGTGTTCTTTTTTATGGGTATTAGATAATCCAACATCTGCCAATCTATTTTTATGTGTTTCAACCACATTTCTAGCTACAGATAAACAATTATTAATCCATAACTTCATTCTATCACCACCATTTAAAATATATTCAATATCTTGTTTTGAACCTTTAAATGTATCAAAGAAATTTTTAATCCTTTTAAGATTTTCATAAGTTATTTTATTATCTTCAATTAATGTTTTTAATCGTTTATAACCTTTCTCTTCTTTACTATATTTATAACGTTCAAATAAACGATTTAGATATTCCATTAATGTTGATGGAATAATAAAACATCTACCTTGTAAATATTGATTTGCCATTATACTAATTTTTCTTTAATTAAATCTAAAACTATATTAATTTCTTCATCAGTTAATCTTTCTCTTTTAATGACAGATATTAATTTATTAGCCATTCTTATAGTTAAAGGGTTGTTATCAACAATATCATTATCTGTTGTATCATTAGAAACAATATCTTCAACAATAGTTTCTTCAGTAACCATAGGTGTTCTTGCAGTTCCTGATGAACGACCCCTAAAAGAAATATAAGTCATTTTAGGTTGTCTAGCTTTAGATTCCAAATCATCAGATGTTTGCTGCGGAGCAACTTTAATCTCCGAATCACTAACATATTTATCTGTACCTGATTTAAGTACACCATTAGCATCAACCAATTCAGTTAATTCAATCTCTTCGTTATTTTTAACTTTATTTAAAAAATCAATCTTTTTCATAATAAAAACTTTTCTATATATAAATATTAAGATATTTATTAATAAATATAATTTTCAATAATGGCTTTTAGAACCAAAATAGATTATTCCAATAATAGACAGATAAATCAAAGGACTTTAACTTCTACAGATTTATCAGGTACTACCATTTTTGGTGTTAGTTACGAGGATTTACCTAGCGGTATTAACTTATCTACAAGCGGAATAACACAAAATGATATTAACGTAAATTCTGAATTTTCTGGTAATACAGATGAAATGATTATTACCTTTGATAACCCAATATTATTTAATGTAACTTCTTATATTGAACCAATTACAAATATTAATAGTGGAATTACACAAAATGTTAATGGTGTATTTGATATCGATGAAACTATTGTTGTTGATGGTGTTGAAAGAGTAGTATCTTACAGTGGTGTTTCTTTTAATTTAAATGTTACTAGTATAGTTGATTTAGGTGGAGGTAATTTTAGTGGGACAACAGTATCAAATGTTGATGTATTATCAGCTAGTACAATCGATTATTTAGGTTCAACAATTTGGGTTAGGTCAAAAGGGTCATTACAAGTTGACAATATATTATATGCGAATATACATAAGCCTTATAGTGGTAACACCATAACTAACGATGCTGATATAAATGTGTTAGGTGGTATATTTTCAGGCGGAACTAATTTATTAGATATATTTATTACTACTAGTGGTAGTTCTTTAAATATAAACTTTGCTAACGCTAATTTAAATTTTACAGGGAATAGAACACATAACTTAAGTGGTAATACTTTAAATATTCAACAAGGTAGTGAAAATAGATTTGGGATAAATTCATTTGGTGATGTTTTATTTCCTAAAGGTGTTGCAACAAATTCAAATGTTGTTATAGGTGAAGATGTAGCTAGGAATTTAGCTAACGGAGGGTCAACTATAATTGGTTTTGAAGCAGGAAAAAATGTTAATACTAGTGGTGGTAATACATTTATTGGATGGAATTCAGGCAAGAATATAGATGCAGGTTCAAATGTTTTCATAGGTGCAGATACCGCAACAAATTTAACTGGCACAACTAGTGGAGGAAATGTTGTTATAGGGACAACAACTGTTAAATTTTTAACAGATGGTGTAACACCTTTAACAACTAAACAAAATTCAGTATATATTGGTAATGGTATTCAATCTAACAATAACGGAGGTAGTGGTGAGATTGTAATAGGTTCTGGAGCTAAAGGATATGGTAACGGAACTGTTACTTTAGGGACTACAGGTTATATATTAACTAGATTATTTGGTGAGGTTGAAATGGATGTTATATCATCTATCCCTACTATTACAGACAATAGTTCATATGCAATTTGGTTTAATACAGATAAACCTAATATACGTTTAAAAAATAGTTTAGGTGTTCAAAGTAATATAGAATTATTATTTCAAAATTCTAATTTTTCTTTTATTTATAGTAAATCAGATTTTCCTATACCTAGTGGTGGAATAATTACATTAGAAGCAAATAAAACTTATTACATTGCTTCGGATATTGATTTAACAGGGGATAGATTAGTAGGTGGTGCAAACACAACAATATTGGGTGCAAGTTCGGAAAACTGTTCGTTAACTTCAACAGGATTGGGTGCAAGTACAGCTTTATTCACTACAGAATGGACAACACCAATAAGGCATATAACGTTTAAAGACGTTGGTACTGCTTTAGATATAAATGGAAATACAAATCCACCAGTTGCATTAGACTGGACGGGTGTTAACTTCTTAAATGTTACCAATGTAGGAACTATAAACACTTGTGATAACTTTATATTTTCGAAAGGTAGTTTTTTAACTTCAAAAGGGTTAATAATTACAGGTACACACGGTACAGTTGCTTTTGATAATTGTTTATTCAATGGCAATAGTTTAGGAGGAAATGTAATTGAACTAACAAATACTTGTGTAGTAAATAGAAGGTTTAGAATAACTTATTCTAGCGTTATTGTAAATAGCCCAACAGTAGGTTTAAATATCCATACAAGTGCAACTATACCAACCGAAAGTTACATATTAGATACAGTTAATTTTAGCGGTGGCGGTACTTACACAAGCGGTGTAACTTACTTAGACAATAGAGTTAATTGGAGCAATTGTAAAGGTATTATTAATACTTCAACATTTGCAAACTATTATATGAATGCAAATGCTACACCAACAACTATTGCAAGTGCTGGAGTTGCTTATAAGATTTTAGGTACAACAACCGCAAATGCTATAAACCAAAAGTTTACACATACAAATAACAGAGCAACTTACACAGGAGAAATACAAAGAGATTTCCAGGTAACTGCTATTGTTACATTTACTACAGGTGCTAATAAACAAATTGGTCTATATGTTGCTAAAAATGGTACAACTATTCCTGATAGTGAAATGTACGCAAATAGCGGTTCAGCTGGTAGAGCTGATAGTATATCAGTGCAGACTGTTTTGAACTTAGTAGAAGATGATTTTATTGAACTATTTATTGAAAATGATACAGATACAACTTCTATAACGGTTGAGTATTTAAATTTAATAGTAAAAGCTTTAAACTAATAATAATGTCAAATATTCTTTACAATAATAACCAATTTAATAAATTATATCTTACTAATATAGATTATTGGGATACATCTTTAACTAATCATGATAATGATATATGTTGTACTAATTATACTCAATATAATATTTTGGATATAGATTTAAGTGAACCAATAACAGGTAATACCATATCATCATTAATAAGTTGGGACAAAGCTATTAATAGTGGGATTACATTAAATGATATAGGGTTTACTGGTTTAGATAATGGATTATTATTGTATGATAAAGATATTAATGATTTTTCAAATATTAATTTATTAAATATAATAACTGGTACTACTTTAGATTTAATTAGTGGTGATACAAAAATGTATTTTCATAAAGTAAGTGGGTCAACTAATAATATTGAATATCCAATATTTCATGTTAGTGGTAATACTTCTTATAATCAATTCTGTGGTGGGTTTTTACAAGGATATTATAAATTACAAGAATATGATTACGAAGTTTTACCAAATAGATATGAACAAGGGTTAACTTTAGAATATAATATTGTTAAAAATGATTGTTCTCATAGCGGAACTACATTAAATGATTTATATCCTAATAATAAAGGATTTATATTTTATTTTGGTACAAGAGCCGAAGATAAATTTCATACTTGTTTTAACGGATTAAATACAGGTAGCACTTGCGATATTGGGTCAACATATTTTTGTACCGATATTAAAGAAAATGATTTAATCACATCATCTAATATCCCTTTTTGTAATACACAAATAGATTATATAGACACCGATAATAAATTTACTTTTTTTAATAGAACTAAAGAAGGAAAAACTACTTGTGATTATAGTGGAGAAACAATAACATTAGAAGTCGAAAGAAATAATTCTTTAGAGGAAAATAAATTTGTAACATATAATAGAACCAAAGAAGGTAAGACTACTTGTGATGATGATATAATCTTAGATAATAACAATATTTTAAAAGATTATAAAAAAGATATAATTAATAATGTATTTGGTATTTATATCGATGATAATGGTTATATTGGATATAGAACGGTAGATTTTGATTGTGATAATGAATATATTGTTAATGATATAAAAAGTGATGTTTCTTTAATTGAAAATGACACTTGGTATCATTTAATATTTAAAATAGTTTATGATAAAGAATTATTGGATTGTGATTTAATTAATAAACCAATTAGAAAAGGTAAATTAATGATTTACATAAATGGTTATTTAAAATACACATTTAATGATTTTAAAGAAATTATACCTTTTGATATCGATAACCATAAAGAAAAAGTTCAATCAGTTGCATATAATATAAGTATAGGTGGTGGTTCACAGGGATTAATTGAAACCATAACATTAGATGGTCAAGACCCTAATGATTTAAATTTAATTATTGAGGAGAATTTTGCTGGAACTTTTATTGGTGGAATAAATAAATTTAAAATTTATGAAAAACCATTAACTTTTTGTCAAATTAAAGAAATATTTAATAACAACATTATTTAATACACTATTTATATATAAATCATTTTATATATGAAAAATTATGTTATTATATTATTAAGTTTATTATTTATTTCTTGTTCTTCTGAAAAGAAATTACATAGTGCAATTCAAAAACATGGAATTAAAGAAAGTGTAGGTTATGTTGTTACTAAATATCCTGAATATTTTAAACAAGAATCCATAACTATACACGACACTTTAATCAAAAGAGATACTATAACTATCGAACCTAAGTTATACGATTTTCAAGCTGAATTAGATAGTTTGAATATGTTTAAATTTGAAAATGAAAAATTAAAATTATCTATTAATAAAAATACTGGTAAAGGTAAAGTAATTATTAAATCTGACACTATATTTAGAATTGATACATTATATAGAGAAATAAAATGTCCTGAAATAGTTTGTCCTGATATAGATAAATTAGATTGTGATAAATCAGATAAAAACTATAACTATTTATTAATTATTTTGGCTGTTATAGCTTTAATATTATTCTTAATTTATAATAACAAAAAATAAAAATGAGTAATAAATTATTTTTAAGAAGTTTAAACTCCCCTTATAATGATGAGACTAGAGGTTCAGTATTATCTATACAAGATATGGATAATAATCTTATATACCTTAAAGGTTTAACTTCTAAAACATTAACGTTTAATGGTGAAAAGATTTTATTGGAACAATTAAATGGTTCTGTAAAAGAAGTTAATATTTCATCATTTAATAATTTAAATGTTAGTGGAATTTTATCTGCAACAACAATACAAGGTGATGGTTCGCAATTAAGTGGTATCGATAACTTTTATGTTACAGGAGGAACATTGTCAAATAATATTTTATACTTAGATAGAAATGATATTTTAAGTGCAATAACTGTAGATTTATCAACTTTAGAAACTTTTGATACAAAAGTAACTGGTGTTACTTTCGATAATAACTTATTAACTATAAGTGACAATTCAGGAACTACTTTTAACATATTAATTAATAACTTAACAGGATTAACTGTTAATGGTAATATTAGCGGAACTACATTTTATGGTGATGGGTCACAATTGGAAAATGTTTTAAACTTAGGTAGCGATGATTTAACTATACCTATTAATACTAATAGAATATTAAATATTAGCAGTGGTTCTACATTTTCTATTAACGATACATTTAAAACCTTTGAGACATCTGGTAATACTTTTTTAATTAGTGATAACCCAATAGCAGATAATAACCTATTATTAAATCATATTACTTTATTTAGAGAAAATAATAAAGTTAAAGCTAGATTTAAATATGATAATTCAACAATAGATGAAATTAAATTTGGTGATGTATTTGATTTTTATAATGCAGATGAACTAACACCCATATCAAAGAGTGAGAAAATAAGAGTTAAAGGTTTTATTATTGTTTCAGCAGATACATTAAATGAAGAGACTGTTATTGAGTTAGACGAAAACCAATTAGCTTTATTTAATTCACCTGACATTACCGATGTTAATGGTACACTTAGAATATTACAAACAACAGGAACAATACCTTTTGGTAATTTAGAAGGTCTTAAAGAAGATAAAACTTTAACTGAGATATTCAGTGGGGCTACCGAAGATATGAGCACCGCTATATTTCATGTTGTAGATAATAAGGTAGAATTATTAGTACCAACAGGAGAAATTATAGTAGGGGATGCTTTACAACGTGGTAGAAGTGCAACTGTAACAAGTGCATTAGATACTTTAGCAAAACAAGTAGGAGATATATTTATTAACGGTGTAGATAGTAAACTACAATTAGGAGGTACACCAACTTACATTATTAGATTTAATGCTAATGGAGAAGGGGAAGCACAAAAGTTAATTAGTGGAAATAATAAAGTTTTAGTTACTAATAATAGTGGTGTTGAAGAGGAAGTTGATTTAGTTAGTTTCTTAGATTTATTAACTGCAACAGGAGTAACTGCTAATGGGGTATTAAATACAACTGATTTAGGAGGTACTGCAAGAGGTGTTTTAGGTAGTTGGAAAATAACAGATTTAGTGATTAAAAACACAACTGCAAATTTAGTACATATTAATTTAGGTACTACACCAGGTGGTAGCGATATACTTAATAATTTCAGTGTAGGTGCAAATGCTTTTATTGACGATATTGTTTTGTTAAAATCTTTATTCTCAGAAACTGTTGAACAAAGTATTTACGTTTCTAGTTCAAACTGGAATAGTGCAAATTTAATTATAAAATTTAGTGTTAAAAAAGTATATTAAAAATGAGTAGAAAAATATTAAAAATAGGAACAGACGTACTTACGCTTAATGATAAGTTAGTTTCAGTTAAAGAAGATTACCCTTTTTGGAAGGTTTTTGTTGACTATAATCAACAATTCTATAATAAATTTTTATTTGATAAACGAGAAGTTTCTCAAGGTACACCAATATTTTATACATCACTAGGGTTCGGTGATGGTTCGAATAATAATGGTGCTGTTTTAGCAGAAAATGGTATAGATATTTATACTGTACCTAGAAATACTACTACTTGTTATAAATTTAATTCACAAACAAAAGTAATTACACCAGTATTTACTATTGCAGGTGGTGATAAATTTTCAAGTGCAATAACTGTAGGTAGATATATATTTTTTATACCACAATCACATACATCTATTATTAGATTAGACACAGAAACTGGACTAACTACAAGTATAGGTTCATTTGCAGGAGCAAATAAATGGGGTAAGGCAACTTTAGCACCAAATGGTAAAATTTATTGCCCACCACAAGGTGCTGCTCAATGGTTAATAATTAATGTTAATGACCCTTTAAATGTTACTACTACGTTGGTAAATGCACCAGCAGGTGCTAATAATCTATCTCAATTTTGTTCTGAATACTCAAATGGGTTTGTTTACTCTTTCTCTGTTGGTGCTTCTAATAATAGAAATATGCAAAAGATGAATATTAATACTGATACTGTTACATCTAGTATATTTTTAGGTTTAATAAATTATAGAGCAGTTTTTAATCATTATGGTGTATTATATGCTATTACTAGTAATTCAGGTTCAGCTATACTAACAGTAGATACAAATAATAATGACTCAATAAGTAGTATTACTACACCCATAGATTTTGGATTAAATGGAGGTGGTGGTGTAGGTTGGGGTGCAGATAACAATTTATATTTTGTTGCATCAGGCGGTTCACATAGAAAACTTGATATGATTTCTGGTGCTTTTTCCACTTTTAATCAACCTGCTATAGTAGCACCTGCATCTGCATTATCACATATATCTTGTGGTGTTATAACAAATAAGTTTGGTGAAACATTTAGTATACCTTATGGTGGTCCAAATGGTAGTAATCCGTCGTATTTTTGGCGAATTAATGAACCAACAACGGATGAACTGAGCTTAAATAGAGTTTTAAACAGAAATATAAATAAAACATAAATTATGAAAATACTAATCGCACCACAAGAACAATGGCAAGAACTATCAAACAATTTGATAGTTATTTGTCAATATAATCGTAAAGAAAACAATGAAGTTGTTTACGGTATAGATATTCAATACAAATCCCAATACCCAACTTTTGAAGAGGTAGAGGTTTTAGATACTAATGCTATTTGGCATGAAGAAGATAAAGCGATATGTCTTAAACAAACACAAGAAGGTTTTAATTGGACAGCTTTAAATATGGATGTTCTAGTTACTTATAGAAAAGCAAATAATATAAAAACACACCAACACAATGGAGAATTTTATTTTTATGTTAATTTCTTATTACCAGAACATAGAACACTTTTTGAAAATGAAACTAGATTAGGAATTACTATAATAGAAAAGTAAAATATATGAAGAGTAAAAATAGCACAGAGAGGATTGTTTTTATAGTTATGTTTTTTATACTATACTTTATCTTTAATGGATGTAGTAATTATTAAAAAAGTTTGCAATTATTTTTAAAAATATTTAAAATTTTCTATACTTTTCAAATTTAATAGATATTTATATAATATATGAAAGAAATTAAGTTATCAGAATATGCAAAATTAAAGAATAGATGTTACCGTACAATGTGGAATCATTTCCATGAAGGTAAATTAGAAAATGCATATATGAGTGATTCTGGTAGTATATACATTAAGTTAGTTGAAGATAAAAAAGAAGAAAAAGTGGTAACTTACGCAAGAGTATCATCGCATGACCAAAAAAAAGATTTAATCAGACAAGAAGAAAGATTGGTTAATTTTGCTAACAACAATGGTTATATTGTTAATAAATCATATAAAGAAATTGCATCAGGATTAAACGATAAAAGACCTAATCTACAAAAAATATTGGAAGATGATAAAATCACTAAAATTATTATTGAAAATAAAGATAGATTAACTAGATTTGGATTTAATTATATTGAAACACTTCTTAAAAGAAGTGGTGCTCAGATAATAATTATGAATGATTTTAAATCTGATAAAGATGAATTAATTAATGATTTTATTTCAGTAATAACATCATTTTGTACTAGAATATATGAGTTAAGAAGGGCAAAAAATAAGAAAAAAGAATTAATAGCTAATTTATAATGTTAAAAGCAATTAAAATACATTTATATCCTGATAAAAATCAAGAAGAATATATAAACAAACTTCTTGGTTGTTATAGATATGTATATAATAATTGTTTAAATAAAAAAATAGAATCATATAAAAAAGATAAAACATCAGAAAATTTAACTACATTAGGTAAATATTTTCATCAAGAATTACTTAAAAACAATGAGATAAATTGGTTACAAGAACATAACACTAAAGTTCTTAAACAATCAATAATTAACATGTTAACTGCGTATAAAAACTTTTTTAATGGTAATGGATATCCAAAGTTTAAATCTAAACATAGTAGTAAATTATCTTGTAGATTTCCTGTAGACTCAATAAGTAAACGTAATATTTATTCTAAAAATAGATTGACATTAACAAAAGAATTAAAAGATATTAAATTTAAATGTTCTGATGAATATAAAAAATATTTAGATAAATATAAAGATAGTATTAAATCGGCTACGTTAACTAAACATAAATCAGGTAAATATTATTTAACCATATTGGTTGATGGTGATTTACATAAACAATTAAATCAATCTAATAATACTATTGGTATTGACCTAGGTATTAAAGATTTTATTGTAACATCAGAAGGTGAAACTTTTGATAATATTAAAATTAAAAGAAATAACGAAAAGAAATTAGCTAAGTTACATAAAGAACTATCGAGAAAACAAAAAGGTAGTTCTAACAGAAATAAAGCAAAAATTAAATTAGCAAAAGTTTATGAAAAATTAAATAATATAAAAGAAAATTACCTTCATCATGTTGCAAATTCATTACTTAACGAAAATCAAGTTATTGTAATGGAAGATTTAAATGTTAAAGGTATGATGAAAAACCATAAATTAGCGAAGTCAATTCAAGAACTATCATTACATAAGTTTAAAACAATATTAAAATATAAAGCTGAATGGTATGGTAGAGAAATAATTGAAATCGATAGATTCTTTCCTTCTAGTAAAAATTGTAATAATTGTGGACACAAGAAAACTGATTTAACTTTAAATGATAGAGTTTATGTATGTACAGAATGTGGTTACGAAAATGATAGAGATATTAATGCAGCAATGAATATACTAGATGAAGGGTTAAGAATATATAAAGAACAAATACCCACCCGTAGTGGGGAATTAACGCCTTTGGAGATAGTGTAAGACCAGCTTCGGCTTGGCGGTTATCGTTGAATTAGGAAGTGAGGTGTGGGATATTTTTCCATTAAATCACAAACGGTGCAGTAATAGTAAGAAAATAGACTATAAAAAACACCCACATTATCCTTATTTAATAGAAAAAGTTAAATAAATATTTTATATAAAATATAACTTTGAAAATTATAAAACTATTTATATATAAAATTATATTATATGAATAGAAATGACATTTTTGTAAGTCCTGGAGTTTATACATCAGAAAAGGATTTAACCTTTGTAACAAGACAGATTGGTGTTACAACTTTAGGTTCAGTTGGTGAAACATTAAAAGGACCAGCATTCCAACCTATATTTGTAAGCAATTACAATGAATTTAAAACCTTTTTCGGTGGTACATCACCAGTTAAATTTAAAGGTAATAATAAATTAAAATATGAGTTACCTTATATTGCTAAAGAATTTTTAGCAGAGGCTAATCAAATGTTTGTAACTAGAGTTTTAGGTTTAAGTGGTTACAACGCAGGTAAATCTTGGGGGTTAGTAATTGATGGTGGGTTAGATACAGATACAGTCGTTTCAATTGATACGAATGTACCTTATACTATGTCATTTACAGGTACAACAACTAACGGTGTTACTAATTTAGTTGCTGACGATGTAACTATCCAAGCAATATTTGATAACGATAATTTTGGTACACAATTAAATACTATTTTAGCAGGGACAACTGGTGATACTTTTAATATTGCACAGACATTTACTAAAGATAACGATGTATTTATAGGTTCATCTTTTAGTGCTGAAATTTTAACTATCGATAACAATAGTGGTGTTATTACAGGTACGTTAAGTGGATTAACAAATTCATTTAGTGGTGATACATTTGCTGATGCAGATAATAAATTAATTGCTTTATTAAGAAGTAGAGGACAATATAATGGTTCTGAGGAATTAATATATGAAATAGAAGATAATAGTGATATTACTATTACAAGTGTAGGTAGTGGTGCATATGGTGATATTATTGTAAGCGGTACTTCTGTAACACAAGGTGACTTTGAATTATCTATTAGTTTTAATCCTACTGCTAAAAATTATATTACTAAAGTTATTGGTAGAACAGCTAAAGATAACACTGCACCAATTTTTGTTGAGGAATTATTTCAAAATACTTTAAATACGTTAATTAATTCAGAAAAAGTTTGGGGTATTAAACCTGCTTTAGTAGAATATGGTAATACATTTTTGGAATATAACCAAAGATATACTAATGCAATCACACCATTTGTGGTTTCTGAGTTAAGAGGTGATAAAGTTTATAAATTATTTAGATTCCATACAATTAGCGATGGTGATACTGCAAATAAATTAGTTAAAATTTCAATTGCTAATATTAAACCAGATGATAGAGAATTTGATGTATTAGTAAGAGATTATAATGATACAGATGAAAATCCTGTTATTTTAGAAAGATATTCAAGATGTACAATGAACCCTAGTTCAAGTAATTATATCGCTAGAAGAATTGGTACTATTGATGGAGATTATCAAGCTAACTCTAATTATGTATTAATTGAATTAGATAATGAAAATGATAATACAGAAGCTTTCCCAGCAGGTTTTATTGGTTATCCGTTAAGAGATTATCAAGCTGGTGGAAATGCAGGAGTATTAAATCCTGATATTAAATATAAAACTGAATATACTACTTTTGAAAGAAAAAGAAGAGTTTATTTAGGTATTTCTAATACAGTAGGTATTGATGATGATGTATTTGGTTATAAAGGATTGGATAATACACAAGCTGAATGGAATGAGTTAACTAAAGGTTTCCATATGGATATGGATGCAGCAACTGCGTTGATTGATAACGTGACTTATGAATTTGAAGTTGGTAATGCTGAGTTTAAAAACGATTTAGGATTAAATAATACAGATTACCAACAAATCGATTCAAGAAAGTTTACATTTGTTCCTTACGGAGGTTTTGATGGTTGGGATATTTATAGAGATAGTAGAACAAATACTGATACTTATGCAATTAATGGTACAAAAGGTGCATTAGGTTTAACTAATGGTATATTTAGTTCATTACCTTTAAGTAATGGTGAAAATGGTATCAATAGTGATTTCTATGCTTATTTAGAAGCCATAAGAACATTTGCTAACCCTAAAGATACAAATATTAATGTATTAACAACTTCAGGAATTGATACTGTAGATAACTTAATATTAGTTGAAGACACTATCGATATGGTTGAAAGAGAAAGAGCGGATAGTATTTATATTGTTAACACTCCTGATACTAATACTTCTACTGGTGAAATTTTAAGTGTAGATGAAATTTCTGATTTATTAGATAGACAATTTGATTCAAGTTATACCGCAACTTATTATCCTTGGATTCAAATTAATGATACTGAAACAAATAGATTAGTTTATATTTCACCAACTGCAAGTGTAGTTAGAAGTATTGCTTTAACAGATAAGATTTCAGCTCCTTGGTTTGCGCCAGCAGGTTTAACTAGAGGTTTGGTTAATAATGCTATCAAAACTAGAATGAAATTAAAACAAGGTGAATTAGATACGTTATATACTGCTAGAGTTAACCCTATTGATACACAAAACTCAACAGTTGCTATTTGGGGTAATAAAACATTACAAATTAGAGAAAGTGCTTTACAATCTTTAAATGTTAGACGTTTATTATTACAAGCTAGACAATTAATTTCTGCTGTATCAGTAAGATTATTATTTGAACCAAATGATTCAAGTGTAAGAGAAGAGTTTATTAGCTTAGTTAATCCAATCTTAGAAGGCATTAGAGCTGAAAGAGGGTTAATTGAATTTAGAGTTGAAGTTGATGATTCACAAGAAGCTTTAGATACAAGAACTTTAAATGGTAGAATTTTTATTAGACCAACAAGAAGTTTAGAAGTTATCAATGTTGAATTTGTTTTAACTGATTCAGGTGCGTCATTTGATGATATTTAATAATAACAAAAATAAATCCTAATCTTTTATTAAAAAATTGATTAGGATTTATTTATAAAGATATTTATATATAAAAATAAAATATATTATGAGTTTAATAACAAAATTCCCTTTAACTAATGAACCTAAAAGAAAGAATAGGTTTTTATTTAGATTTCCTAGTCAATTAGGTATTCAAGAATATTGGTTATCTAGTGGTTCAAGACCTTCTATTGTACAAAATGTTGTAAATATTGAGTTCTTAAACACTGAAACTTATGTTTTGGGTAGATTTAATTGGGAAACTATTAATATAACTATAAGAGATGGTATCGGACCAAGTGCATCACAAGCTATTATGGAATGGGTTCGTTTAGGTTCTGAATCAGTTACTGGTAGACAAGGTTATGCTGCTGGTTATATGAAACCAGTTGAATTAGATATTTTAGACCCAACAGGTGTTACTATTGAGAAATGGTTTTTACCTGAAACATTTTTATCTAATGTTAACTTTGGTGACTTAGCAATGAGTGATGATGGAATCTTAGAAATAACTGCAACATTGGTATTCCCAAGAGCAATATTAATTTACTAAAATAAAATGTTAAAGATTAAAGAAAAAATAGAATTAATTTCTTTAATAGTTAAAGCTATTACAGGTATATTAGGTGGTTCGTTAGTATTAGAATCGAATCACCCATATATCACATTATTTGTTTTGGCATTAGGAGCAACAGCAACAGAGGTTTTAGAATATATTAAAAGAAAAGACATTAAAAATGAAAACGAAGAAAATTAACATTAATGAATTTAAAGATTTAATTAAAAATTTAATTAAAGAAGAATATCAAAAAGAAGATAAATTAAAAGGTGGTTTAGCCGATGATTTAACCAAAAAAGATATTGCAGATAAATTTAACATTAAAGTTTCTGATATTAACAAAGAATTATCTTTAGGTGTTAAAATTGAAAAAGAACATACCGCAGATGAAAAAATAGCAAAGGAAATTGCACTTGACCACTTAGCTGAAATTCCAGATTATTATAGCCGATTAAAAAAGATGGAAAAAGAAGCAAAACAATATTGGAAAGAAAATAAATAATAAAAAATAACCTTATAAAATTAATTATAAGGTTATTTTTTTTATATAGCAATTTCTAATTTACTTATTAATTTAGGTATTTTACTTAACTCTTTAGGTATAATAAAATCTTCCATTTTTATTTTATAAAAATCATAACCTTTATGTAAATTAATAAATGGGTTAAATTCAATATGATTATTTTCAGCTCTTTCTAATATTTCATTAGCAGCATTTATATGTCTATCATAAATATGTAGATTTTGCACAAGATGATTAAAATTACCAGGATTATAACCAAAATGTGAACACACCATTAATTGTAGAGCAACATATTGAATTTTATTAATATAACCTGCCATAATATAATCATTACTTCTTTGAATTAAAGTTAAATCAATATATTTTTGTTCATCAATTTCTCTCACACTCCAAATGGTTTCATATGCACAAGGGTACAACCCTTTACTTGTGTATAAGTGTTCTTGTTGATATAAATTAATTATATGTCTTCTACCAAAAGGGTCGTTTTCAATGCCATGTAATAAATTATCCATTAATTGATATCTATCAACAGTATAACCATAACGTTTTCCGATAGTCCCATCACCTATATCCCATTCATCCCACCAATTAATACCCATTTTTCTTGCTTCTAATAACTTATTAGATTGTTTTTGGTATATCCATAGAATTTCTTTAATTCCTGTCTTTATAGCGGTATTTCTGAACGTTGTGATAGGGTATTCACCTTTAGATAAATCGTAAGTTTCAAAAACACCTGTTATAAATTTTGTATAAGCAGGTGTTCCATCATTATATTTAGGTCTTGGATTTTTATCATAATAACCATTATCTAATATATTTTTAAGATTATTATAATAATATTCGTCAGCTTTATTTATGAATTGCATAATTTATATTTGCTTGTTGAGAGCAAATATATTAAAAATATTTTAAACAAACAAATTATTCATCAATAAAATCTGATTCTATTGTTGCAACATTACCAGTTTTGGTTGAAGTTGTGTTATTATTAAAGTTAATTTGATTACCGTTATCAATAACAATACTATCAATATCTTCTGATGCTAACGCTAAGAATAATTTATTATCTCTAATAATAGGTACATCATTAACAGATATTCTAACACCAGTTACTTCAGTATTCATTGTATTATTACTTATACTATGTGATACTCTTGTTATAATATATGCTCCACTAAATAAAGGTATATTATTTAATTGGAAATAATGCATTGGCATCAATGTAACATTACCCAATAAAGATATTTTAGCAGTATAAGACCTTTTTGAGTATATATCAAATAAATTTTGTCCTAAGAAAACACTTTCATTAACTGCATCTCTATTGGATAAATTATCGATAATAACTAAAGTTTCATCAGTTGTAGAAAATTCATTTTGATTTAATTCAATATCTTTAAAAATAGCTTGATTTTCAGACCCGTAATTAACAGTAAATGCTGGTATAACAAGATTTGAATCTACATTATCATTAGTGTAAGTATTATCACCTAAGTTAAAAACTTTTCCATCATTATTATAATTACTATTTTCTAAATCTAACCTATTAGAAGCTGTATTAACATACATACAAACAAAGCTAGGTCTAACCACAGTATTAGCACTATCATCAACTAAATCATAAAATTCATAAGGTTTAAATAAGTTTTTAGCTTCTGTAGTATTATTATATTCAATATAAGACGGTAACGGAATAAAATCAAATTTCATATCACTTAACAATGAAGAAGCTAATGATACAAATGACGTGTTGATAGATGCTGATATTCTATTAGATAACGATTTTGGGTTAATATAAATTTGATGTCCGATAGGTTTATGTAATTTATCAACAAATTTAAAGGTGTCTATTAATTTTTGATTTTTATTTAATCCAAGACAAGTTCTATAAGGTAATTCACCATCTCCAATCCATTTATCATATATTGATTTAATATTTCTATATATATTTAATTTAATTTCATCTCTATTATCTGAATTAAATAATTCTTTAAAAGCTTGTACTTTTTTATCTTGTTTAAATTGTTTTATTTTATTTTGTTTATCTAATTCTTGTAATGTTGATACAAATGTTGTGGTATAAGTGTCTTTGTAATTATATTTATTTTTACTAAAATTAGTGATGTCATTAATTATATTATTATTCCATATATAAGGATTATAATTTATATAATATTCAAAATCATTAAAAAATAATTGAGAAATTTCATTATTTAATTCTTTAACATTATCATTAGTTATATCTGTTTTTAATAATAACATATAATTATTTTTGTTATTATTATTAAAGAAATTAATAGTTTCTTGATTATCTAAAACTTTTTCAAATCGAACATATTGTTTAGCGAATATAATATTAATTATAGGTATTGCAGTTTCGTAATATTTATTATTTAATAAAACATTACGATTAAAATTATCGTTATTTTTATAATATTCTTCAAATACATTAGAATTATATAAAAAATTACTATCTTCATTTTTATAATAAATCTCTAACTTCTTCTTAACACTCCCCCACTTACCAAAGTCCACAGAATCTCTCCATTCAGTATATCTTTTTTTGAAACTATCTTTTAAATTTTTAGGTAAATTTAAAATAAAATCAGGTATTTTTTTATAAAAATTAACATCTTCAATAACGTCTCTTTCAGTTACATTAGTATATAAAGAAGTATAAAATCTATCTTTTTTAGGTAAATAAACATTTAATTTTGAACTATTAAAATTTAATAAAGCCTGACTATCTTTATGAAATTCTATATTATTATCTAATCTATATAAATAACAACCTATTATAATTCTTAATAATGTAGGTAGTTTAACAATATTAGCTCTTTTACCAAATAATTCAAGAGTTAAATCAATATTTTCTAGTATTGGCGAAGACGATAAAAATAACATTGCCCTAATATCTTCACTTTGCTTATAATAAAATTTTGACCCAAACAAAGATATACCACCCCAGTATTTTGGGTCACTAACAACTGAAGGGGTTTTAAAATTAATTTTAAAATCGGTAGTAACTAAATTACTAATATTAGTTAACTTTTTACTTATATCATTTCTACTATCACTATAAAAATCGTAAGCATTATCTTTATTTATTACATTATAATACCCAGGTACTAATTTAGCATTAAGTGCATCTACCTTAATATCACTAGTTAAATTTTTTCTGAAATCATTGTTTTTAATATTATTTGAAGTAAATCTTATACCACTATCTTTATTAAATCTTTCAGTTTTTAAATCATCTAATTTTTCGTAAAAAATATTATTTACGTTATATACAACACCTTTTATTGATATATTATTTATGATTGTATTAAATAATAAATTTTTATTTGTTAATATACTATTATATTGATAATTTTCACCAGTTCCTTCCCATATAAAATAAACTTGATTAGTAAATTTTATTATACGATTAGAAGTGTCATCACTTTTAAAATCACGTCTATCAGCCAAACTAAATATATGTTCTTTTTCTGTATTAATAATATTATCTGAATAATTGGGGGCTAATTTAATATTAATGTCGTTAAATTGATTTTGATTTAAAAATAATGTATCAATTTCTTTAATTTGATTAAAATTAAACACATTAGATTGGTTTGTACCAATATAATCATATGGTATATTATTAATATTAATTATATTAGAATCGTTGATTGGTGTATTAAATATTTTATCATTAGTTAAATTAACTAAAGTATTTAATACATCTGCATTAGTTATATTAAAGTAAGTGTTATATGCCTCCGCTTTAGCTAAAGCATTAATAGATTCAATTGTTAAATAACCATTAGTGTAAATAGCAAATAACATTCTATTAGTTAATATTTTTTTAATATTATCAATACTTTCAGTATTACCTAATGTAACATACGGATTACCATAAATATCTTTTGCATGTATAGGGAAGTAATTAGTTGCGGAATCAACATCATTACCATATAAATTATCTACAGTTTGGTTAAATGAAACATTACCATTAACCAAACTGTCTATTAATTTTTCGATAAATGTAACTTCAGGTAATTTAGGGTCAACAGAACCAATCCATTTTTCTTCCGTTTTTCCTTCATAATACATTGGAAAGGCTGGTATAAAATCTCTTTCTATATTTTTGTCTAAATTAGATTTTTGTTTTCCAATTAAAGAATTAGCTTTTGCATGTTCTTCCTCCGCTTTAATTCCTACGTCTTGTAACGTTTCCATGAATAATTCAATATGTCTTGTAAACATACTAAATACATTATAAACTGTAGGTTCAAAATTATCAAAAGTTGTTTTTGTTAATTGTTTAATATCTTCACCTAATTTATCGGTTAATTCTTTTTTCCTTTTTTCTAAATTAGATTTTATTATTTTTATTTCTTTTACATAAGCATACATAGATAAAATAATATATATATTACTTTTATTGGTAATTAAGTTATTTATCTCTTTATATATTTCATCACTTATGTCATTTATTGCTTTAGTATTATTAATTATACTATCCTTATAAGATATAATCTTATTTTCAGTTAACCTTAAATTATTCCCATCAGAACCTATTAAAGTAAATCTACTATCGTCAGGGTTTTCAAACTGAAAAGATATTTTTGAATTTAATCTTCTATTAATTTCGATAATATTATTCTGTAAACTACTTAAAAACGTTAATAAGTTAGCTTGATTAGTACCATAATTTTTTAAAACAATAAAAGAATTAATTAGATTTTCATCACCACCAACTAAAGCTGCTCCTATTCTATTAATTGTTTCTGAATCACTAGAACCATAATTAATTAATTTATCATTAAGTTCTTCTATTCTTCTTAATGTATTATTAATTACCCCAATTTGTTTATAAGTATCATTAGTTTTACTTAATTTTTCTATTTTGCTATTTAATAATTCATTTTGTATTCTAAAATCATTTATACTAATTAACCCTTCACTTTTCAATTTTTCTTTAACTTCAGGAAATTCGCCAATAGCTTTTAAATAACCTAATAATATATCACTAAAGAATGCATATGTATAACCAATAAAGTCACAAAATATTTCAAAATCACCAGTAGCTGAATTAAACTTTGAATTGAATTTTGTTAAATGTAAACAATAACTAACCGCTTTTCCGTATTCACCTTTTACAGTTAATTTAAATACTGGATATGGTAAGTCAAAAAATACATTAGCATATTTACTTGATTTACCTTTAGCCATTAAACTATCACCCCTTGTATCGATAAAAACCATAGAAACTAATGGCACATATGATGAATTAAAATCAATATTAATACTTTTAATGTTTAATGTTTCTAAATTTGAATCATTAGAAAAATCGTAACCAACATTAACATAATTAGTAGTTAATGAATTTCTACCGTCAACAACTGTCCCTTTTACAAACTCAATAGTTTTATCTACACTTCTATTTTTGGTTGACCTTTTTCTTGGAGTAGCTTCTAATGATACAAATATATTCAACCCATCTTGTTGAGTTGTTCTACCTGTATTATTTGGGTCGTTAGGGTCGAAATTATATATATTTACTTGGCTCATGTTAAAAACTATATCTATAAATAGTTTTTATATCTATTTTTTTTTTTATTCTGTCACTGTATCGTCTTGAAAATTACCAGTAATAAAGATATTAATATCTTCATTTTTTTTAGTTACTTTTGATTTATCAATATATACTTTTCCTTTAGTTATATCACTCATATAATAAGGGATACCATTATCTTTTTGTAAATCATCATATGGTCTATCACCTTGTCTCCAATAACTAAAATATGGTTCACTAATATTAATTTGGGTTGGTACATTAATTGTCCCACCACCAAATGAACCTACACCAGTAGATGTAGATATGGTTTTATTTTTAATAATTTCATTAACTTTTGATACTATAGTACTAAAATCTAATGTGTATGGGTCAATCTTTCTACCTGGACTTATTTGATGATGACCTGTTATATATTTTAAATTTGGATTAATAATCTTTAAATCAACAATTAAATTAACTATTGTATCAATAAATGGTTTATAATCTGTATTATCAGAACCAACTAAACTTATGGAATATGAATAACCATTAACATACTTACCATTTGGTCCATAACTTTCACCAGCATGGTTAACCCTAGCACTTAATTTTTGACCTTGTATTACATTAATATTCCCTGAAACATTCTCTAATAAAAAATGATAACCTAACTTATTAGTTCTTAAAGTATCTACCGCATCTGATGTTCGACTACCACCAGTCCAATGTAAAACAATAGTGTTTACCTTATCTTTATTTAAAACAGGATTGTTAGATGGTTTAAAGTAAGTTGATAACTTATTTATTTTACGACCCTTTAATGCATTTAAATTATCCATAATTATAGTTGATTATTATTAAATAATTCAGTAGCTTTTGATTTAGCTGCATTACCTGAATGTCTTATTTTACCACTTTTCATATTTTGTTGTTGCTCTATTTTTTCTTGCATAGCTTCTTCCGCTTCTTCTTGAACATTTAATAAGGTTTGTAACATATATTTTCTTTTACTCACAGGCATTTTAATAACATCAAAATATGACATTTCAAATTTTTTCATACATAAAAGAAATTCATTATTTACTTCTTTAACAAATTTACCCAAATAGTAAAAAGTCAAAGTCAAAGGGAAAGGGATATTTGAAACGCTCATCTCCTGAAGCGATTTCTAATTCCAAATCAACACCTGGTTCAATCTTAGCCATTTCATCTCTAATAAACCTTGTGTCTTTAATTCTTAATTTACTTAATATAGATTTAATTTCATTTCTATCAGTAACACCATCAATAGAGTAAATTTGATTAGATAAAGTTTCACTAACTAATTTATCACTTTTTTCTTCAGTTAATCTTTCTGCAATATTTAAGTCTCTTATGGTATAAATTCTAAATTTAACCTCGTAACCAGATATTGGTAATATTCTTGTGAAACAACCATATTCATCAGTGTCTTCATCTAAATAAGTTACAGGTAATTCACTTAAATCAACAGTATGTTCAATAACTTCATCTTCTTTATATGGGTTCTGTAATTCAAAAGTATATTCATTACCATAAGCGGTTGCTCTTAACCATAATAAAATAGCGTTTCTATCACCTAAACTTAAATCTTCATAACAAATATTATTATCTAATATTTTTCTTTCAATTAAATGTTTAAGATATAAACCACTTTCTAACAATCCTTGATTGGTTAAGATATCTTCGTCAGACCCATTTAAATAACTAAGTTTAACTCTTTTTGGTTTTCCTTTATAGATTTTACCTCTGGTAGGTAATTCAACCATATCATAAGAAGAACCCCAATCTCTTTCAACTTCAGTTTCTTCTGTATAAATCTTTTTTGTTTGTTGACTAACAATAGTTTCGTTTTTAACCTCTTGAACAGGTTTTGGAACATCAGGAATTAATTTTTTTACCGTTGTAGGTTCAGATGTTTCATTGTCGAGACCTAATTTACTCCTTAACTTTACAATTTCTTTATCATGTAAAGCAGCAGGACTTACTCTTTGCTCTTTAGGTGTTTCTAAATCTTTTAAAGCTCTTTCTTTCATTTGAGCTAAAAAGAATTTTTCTTCTTCAGTTAAAGCAGGATTTTCGATATCATATACTTTATCTAAATCCTGCTTTTCAATACCTAAATTATATCCTTTTACTTGGTGGTCATCTAACTTAACTTCTTTATTGTTCTCCATAACTATTATTTATATATAATATATAGTTACGTTTTACTTTTTTTTATTAAAATCAATTTTCATTAAAATTAAAAAAATAAATATTAAAAGAAATTTAAATAGAGCTTCCATATCATTTAAGTCAGTTGTGAACTGATTTTTTTAATTTAAGTTGAGAAATCCAATATAAATAATATAGAATATAATATGATTTATATTGGATAATGTAATTAAAAATTATTAATTATAGATTCATTGACAACTCCCACAATTAAAATTGTTAGGATTCTTGCACAACGCATATCCTAATGGTTTACGTTAGCGTACATAAGTTGTTGCCCCAACTCTTAAATTTAGTTTTCATAATTTTTATATATTTAATTAATAATATTTTTACAAAGCTAATAAATTTATATTAATTAACCAAATATTTAACATGAAAATTTAATTGTTTTTTATTTGATAAAAATATTATTAAGGAATAATATCCGATTTATTAAACTTTTTTCCATGAACTTCAGCCTCATCCCAATCAAAAACTTCACCGTAATCTATTAAAGTCATTTTAATTCCTTCCTTAATAATATAATCATTAGTGAACCAATCAAACCTTATAGTTAATCGTTTCACTACATTTTCATCTTTATAAAATGTAACTACACCTGGAAAAGGTAAACTCATAATTTTTACATTAATCTTTTTTGTTATTATTAATTTTGTTTTTGTGCTCTTTTTTCAGCTAATCTTCTAACTAAATCCATTTGTTTTTCTTCTTTTTCATTCTTCTTGTCCAAGAAAGAAACCATATTAGTTGAACTATCTGTATCGATAATTAATCTACCATTATCGAATACAATATTTTCAAATATCTTACCATCATCACCAAATCTTGATTTCAACACGCTGATTGTTGCTCTTTTTTGGTCTTTTTGTTCCAATGTTTTCGCAATTGAAGCGATAAAGTGTCCGATTTGAGCTTTTTTAATTGAACCAGCAATTTGGTCAGTTGTTACCACTTCTGAAGTAATTGATTGTCTATTTCCTTGTGTAAATACCCACATAGGTATTTGTAATTCATCAGCCAAAGTTTCACATTCCCTCATGGTATCACCTTCTCCTCCATATTCCGAATTATAAGATTTTGTTGAGACAATACAATCGATATAATCTATAGTAACAAGACCTACATCAATACCATTAGATATTAATTTATTTAAATAATTTCTAATATCAGACATTTTAGTTCCACTACTAGAAAATTTCTTTAAAATTACTTGCCCTGATGATTTAGATTTAAATTCATTAAAAACTCTAACAACTTCTTCTCTATTTTCATTTAAATCATTTAATGAAATACCTGTCCATCTAGCTAAATGTTTTCTTCTAATTTGTTTTGGTGAATCTTCAAAAAATATTTGTACAGCAACTTTATTTTCAGCCATAGCAGAACCGCAGAAATAAGTTGCTAAAGTTGTTTTACCAGTACCTAATGGTGCAATAACTAAACCTAATTCACCTTTACCTAAACCACCACCTAAAGATATGTCAAATCCTGTAATTTTTGTTGCAGTAACTTCTCTAAAATCATCAGATAATGTTTCTTCTAAATCATCATCTAACATTACAGTATTGTCTTCTGCCACACCTTTACTTAATGCTTCTTTTATAATTAATTCACAAGTTAAATATTCTTCTAAATTATCATTTTCAATAATTTTAGATACTTTATCAACAGCTTTCTTTAATTCTTGTTTCTTACAGAATAATATTGCAATCTCTCTAATATTCATGAAATCATTATCATCTTTTTCTTTGATTGTCTCAACAAGATGATTCATTCTATCAACCATCATATCACCTTTAACTAAATCATGTGATAATAATCTAATTTTTAATGTTTCATAATTTAAATGAATTGAATCTTTATTAAAAGCATTAATAATAACACTAACCAATATTTTTAAATCATCTTCCTCGAAAAAATTTGGATTTAAAATTGGAATAATAGATGTCGCAAATTTTTTGTCTTGGATAATTTGCTTGATTAATCTGTACTGAAAATCTTTTCCGAAACTCTTAAAGTTTTTGTCGCCCATAAAATTTTAAAAATGAATTATTGTTTATAAAAACTCAACCTAAACAAATAGGTTGAGCATGAATTTTTGCAAATATATTTAGAAAGTTTTCTATTTGACAAGTTTATTCTCCATCGCAAGTTAAAAATTCTATCGTAGTTTTAACTACATTGCTGATTACAGGGATGATATCAACATTTAATTTTCTTTGATAAACTGAAGCATCGAAGCCAATTTTACCAATATTTTCGATTAAATACTTAGATTGCTTACTATCGTCAATAACAAATTGATTTTCTCCAATCTTTTTTGTTGGCATTTTATTGATTTCAATAACATATTGAGAATTTTCTTCTTTCTCTTCTTTGAAAACATTAACTGTTGAGTAAGGATTAAATCTTTCCCATAATAAATTCTCAGACAATCCTTTGATGTATTTTGGTATAATTCCCATAGGAATAGTTGAGTCAGTTGTATTACCCAAAACTTTCATTAATTCAATGTTTGTTAACGTATTCACATTTTGTGGATTATAACCAAAAACACCAAATTCTCTTATGCAAACCACATTACTTCTATTGTTGATATACATTACGAATTGAAATACATTTTTATTTTTAAAGATATACTTTTCCATTTTTTTTCTTATTTAAAAAATTAATAATTTTGTTTAGTTCTATTGTTTTATACTTAATTAAATGATATGTTATAATAATTAATAATATTGGACTTAATATTATTGTTAATGGTAGTAACACAAATTTAGACATCGGTTTAACTTCAATGTTACTACCATTTTTACAACAATTTTTCTTATCCGATTTCATCTTCTGATATTGTTGATTCTTCTCTAACCACATCAAAAGTACTATATTCAGTACCTAAATTATGTAAGATAAAATCTTTATACTCTTTTTTGTATTGCTCAATCTTATCAGGATTCCAATAACCATGTGGAGTTGAACAAATTTTACCTTGTTCTTCAATACCATTAACTTGATTTTTTTCACATTTAATTCTTGTTTCAATACCGAATTGATAAGTATTACCACCAGATGTTGCTTTTAATTTGGTTGTTGAATGACTTAATATTCCGCCAAAATGGAAAATTAATCTTGGTGAATAAAAGAATGCTTCACCTCCTTTATGTTTGATAACTTTATTTTCGTTATCCAACCAAATTTTTTGAACAACAGCAAACGTGTTTGTGTATTGTTTATCCAAATTTTGTGATGAAGGGATTTTATGATTAACAATAGATTTAAATGCTTGTTCCATTGATAATGCATTCCATTGATTGTTTGATGATTTTGACATTACAGATTTAAATCCGTTTAACGAACCAACAGAGTCCCAATAGAAAGCTAAGTTTCTTGGTAAATCACCTTCTTTTTGTTTTTCTAATAAGAAATCCATGTGTCTTGCGATATCCTCAATAACTGGCTCATCTCTTAATGGTTTAGACATTTCTTTACTGCTAGCATAGTCATAATTACCATACATAGATAATAAAGCGTCAGAACCAATAAAAATAAAATCACCATCATAATCGATAACATCTCCGTTATCATCATAAACTTCTTCAAATTTAACACCGATGTTTCTTGCGTGTTCCCAGTTCCAGTTACCTTCGGTTTCGTAAATTACAGGTAAATCACCAATTCTTTGAGCACCTGCTACAGCTTCATAAATTGCAGTCGACTTTCCTGTGTTTGAATAACCTCTGAAAGACGTGAAAAATCCTCTAGGTATTCCTGGTAATTTTGTTGCATCAAAAAAAGCTTCACTTAAAGGAATCCAAGTTAATTCTTTTTTCTTAACGGTGTGATTTAAATCATTTGCTTTTTTGAAAGCAGATAAATCAAAAGATTCGGCACTCACTAATTTTTTAGGTGCAGATTTTTTTGCCATTTTAAAATAAATTTAAGGGTTAATAAAAAAATATATTAACACAAACTTATTTAGTTTAAAATGAAAAGACAAGTTAATTTTAAATATTTAATTTTTTATATTTTTTAACCGCAGTTAAATATCTTATAATAGCTGAATCTTTGGGAAAAGGTATTCTAATTATTTCACCATTTGGTATATCAAATTCATAAGTAAATTTTGGATTTGCCATAAGGATTAATTTATAATCTGACGGATTATTATAATAATCATTAGCAAATTTATCTAACCTTGCACCTTTTTCATATGAAACAAAAATATCTGTTTCAGATTCAGGAATAACGATATTTGGGTAAAATGTAATATCGTTATTCTTTCTAAATTCTCTATATATATCGTAAGCTTCCATAATTATTTTTCATTTCTTTTTAATGTTTGACCTCTTTTTATCTTTTGTTTCTCAACCACATAATCACTTCTACTATCGAATACTTGCGTATTACCAAAGAAATTAAATGTTACTGCATTTTGTAATCTTGAAATAGCTCCTCTTAATCCTGACCCACCAATTAATTTAATACTTAAACTTATGTTGGCTATCATTGGTTGAACACCAATACCTTCGGGATTTAAATCCCAAACTAATGGTTCATAATCAATATTAACTGTTTCTATAATACATTTTGTATGATAGAAATCACCAACTCTTAATATACAAACTGGCGGTTTACCAAATACTAAGTTATCTGCTTTATTCTTGTTATTGTCAATAGTTGGTCCTTGCCTTGTACATTGATGCAGGAAAGTTAATCTGTGATTAAATCCTTGTGGTGTTATAGCATGAAATGTTGGATGAAAATTTTTAATTCTATCTTTAATTTGTTTTTCTACAAAAGACCCTTCGATTTCTTTAAAATATTTAGATTCATCATAAAATTGTTGTTCAACTTTTTTATTAGCTACTTTAACATTATTATCTTCAATATCTTTACTAGGTACATTTATAGGTATATCTGTGTTAGATTTTGGTTCAACACTAAAAGTTACTTTTACATATCTACCTTCTTTATCTTTTTTATTACTATAATCGGTTGTACTAGGTAATTTTGTATTAAATTTAATTTTTTCATTTATATTTAATATTATATTTTTTTCGGAAGCAATTTCTTCTAAATATTTAATAACATTATTTGCTCTATTAATTACTAATTCATTATTTATACCTTCACCACCTAATGTTGTTGTTGTTGCGATTAAATTAACATTTATTGTTGTTTTATTATTATCACTGTATCTTAATAAAAAGTCAGGTGATGTTAATTTACTGAAAAAATCAGAATTTAAAAAATTACCTTTAGTATCATTTAATTCATTTCCTTTATCGTCTTGATATTTACCTATACCTAATTCATTTAATTCATACTTATCGGTCACCAATTGATTAACGTCAGATGAATTATTAGGAAAATATATAGATACATGTTCATTAGGTTTTATTGGACTAGAACTTTTCACTGTTATACCTTTACCATCTGTTTGACCATTATTCGTAGTGGTTTTTGTTAAATCATCTAATTTGTCAATACAACCAGCTAAAAAAGCCGAATATTTATCCTCTTCAACATTTTTATATCTATCATCATTTAAATAATCAGGATGGTCAACAACAATTCTAAAATTTAAATTCATTGAACGATTACCATTAATGTATGTATATACACTTTCACCTCTACCAATAAAATCATTAGCATTCCAATTTGCAGTAGAATTATCATTTATTGATGAAATATATGGCGGAAACCACATTATTCTACCTTTAACTCCATTTTCATCTCCATTACCAATTTCTAATTCAGGTAAGTTACTAGGATTTGCATAACCAGCCCAAGCTAAATTCTCAATCGAGAACATATATTTTTTTAACCCATCTAATTTATCTGCATCTGCATTAGGTGCAATCCTTACAAATCCATTTTCACCTAATACAGACGATTTATTTTGATTAATACTATATTTATCATTATAATTTAAAGAATCTAATCCTTTATTTTTTTGTAAGCTAGGAACTGAATTATATTTTTTACCAATTTTAGAAAAAACTCTACAAAAAGACCCATCATTTAAAACTCCACTACCTTTTGATATTTGACCATTAGTTGCAGGAGTTTCTATTTCGTTATTTATATTTGATTTAAGCGATGTTCTATCTATAAGGGTATCTATGTGTCCATCTTTGAATAATTTACGTGTTTTAGCTAATAAAAATGATTTAGTTGGTGATTTAAAATCTAAAATATTATTAATACCATTTTCATTAATACCAAAATCTCTATCAATAACACTAAATGGTATATCACTATCCCAAGCAATATTATTATTTAATTTAGAATCTAATGTTTTAAATCCTTTTTCTTGTATAGAAGTAATATTATCAATAAATTTATTTGTCTTAGTTTTTAAATCTAAATTAGTAAACCCATATAAATCACTACCTTTATTGTTTAATTTATTAGTTAATTTACCTATTTTATCACTTTGATAATTATAATTAGGTATATATTTATTTTCATTTAAACTGTTACTAATAAAACTTCTACTTTGAAAAGAAGTTCTTTTTAATAATCTATTACTTCTTTCCGTAGAACTTAATCCATCAACTTCAATTGATGTAGGTAAAACTCTTAATGGATTAACAGCACCTAACATTCTAGCTCCGTAATCAATAATTCTAGTAAGACTTAAACTATCACCAGGAACTGTTATTGGTTCGTTATTCAAAACATAATTACCATTAGACATACCGACAATTCTACTTAAACTTATTTCACTTAAGCTATTAGTTTTATTTGATAAAGCAGTTAATGCTCTTTGCGTAGCATGTCTTTGTAATTCTTCTCTACCTATTTTTCCTAATTTATCATTTGGATTATTAGTGATTAAACTTTGAATTAAAGGAAATCTACTTATTGGATTAAGAGGATTTAATTGTTCAGTAGCTTGGTCATAATATTCTTTATAATTAAATTGTTCATTAGGACTTAAATTAATTTGAGAATTAACATCATAACTTCTGCTTTCAAAATTTTCATAAACATTTCTTCTTGATAATAATTCTCTAATTTCATCGTTAGAATAATTTATACTTGGTGAGTTTCCATTTTGATAATATTCTCTTTCTAAAAGATTTTTATCATAATCATACGATTTATTATTTATGTTATATCTATTAGCAATATTATCAGAAGTTGATTGAAATCTATTTTTTATAGATAATTTTTCTAAACTTTCTTCACTAGTTACATTAATATTAGTTGGTGTATTAATTTTATCATAATATTTACCTTCTAAAAGATTTTTATCATAATCATAATTTTGTTTTTCAATATCAAATGATTTATATTCATCAGAGTTTACTTGAAATCTATTTTTTACAGATAATTTTTCTAAACTTTCTTCACTAGTTAAATCAGGATTAGTTAATGTTATTGGTGTATTATCTTTATTACGATATTCTCTTTGTAATTTTTCATTATAATAAGATTTATCTGGTTTATTAACGTCATATGTATCATTATCTTTAGTTGGAATAAATCTATTTTGATTTTTTATATCAACATTATATTTAGTTTCAGCAAAATCTTTCAATGGTATTGTAACAATATCAGTATTATTATTACCAGGATACAAAAGGTTATATTCAGACCCAATTTTAGGTTTTAAAAGATTAAATTGATTAAAACCTAAATTATTGAAATAAATTGAATTATCTATATTGTTTTTAAGAAATTTAGGTCTTTCCTTATTAGCTTCTTCTTTTAAACTAGTTTTAGTTATATCAGAGTTATTATTACCTACTCTATCAATTGAATTAATAGACCCTATTTCTGAATAATTAAAAAAATTATCAAAATTTCTTTCTCTAAAATATTCTAAATTATTGATATTTCTATTAAGAATAATATCTCTAAAAAAAGGAGAAAAATTATTTATAGTTCTATCTTCATTAAAATTTAATTCACTAGCCATTTAAAAAAATATATTTAACATATTATAGAAATAAATAGTTTTTTAAATTTTTTCAAAAAATTTTGACATAATATATTAATTAATAAATTATTAATATTTAATTAATTAGATATTATATATAAATATTATTTATAATATATTATAATTATATAAATAAATAATATAATAATATATTGTTAATATAATAAATTAT
>JACCDH010836286.1_pt1 | contig 39693 bp, 39 predicted proteins | sample 7442481 | NCBI WGS metagenome assembly JACCDH01 (sample SAMN15323433, study PRJNA562643) | freshwater metagenome | isolation source: river surface water | place: USA:Blue River Watershed | collected 2017-08-15 | reverse complement strand
CTATCTTTGACGGCCGTAAAAGGCCTTATAGTTCAATGGATAGAACGAGGGTTTCCGAAGCCCTAAATCCAGGTTCGATTCCTGGTAAGGCCACTTACTGTTGTTGTATTTCTATTTGAATATGTATTATACTTATGTTTTAAAAAGTTTAATCAAGGATTATTACTAAAAGGGTCATTGTAAGGATTTAAACTTACGATTGAATCAGCATAACAATGGATTAACTAAATCAATTAAGCCATACATTCCTTTTGAAATTGTCTATTTTGAAGTTTTTGAATCTGAAGAGAACGCAATTCTTAGAGAGAAGTATTTTAAAACTGCTGCTGGTAGAAGATTTTTAAAGCAGAAATTAGCTTTATAGTTCAATGCCCGCCCGAACGACGTTCAGTCGGGCGGGGATAGAACGAGGGTTTCCGAAGCCCTAAATCCAGGTTCGATTCCTGGTAAGGCCGCGAAAAATGAGCGTGAGAATGAGAGCGAAAGCGACCATTTGAACTCTCATTTTTTCTTCACACCCACACTCATCCTCATTTTCACTCTTATTCAAAGATTTAGGACATGCGTTTGAATGTCAATTGCGCAAGCTCGACAACCAAACATTAACCTTTGCCCTTCGTAGCTTCAGCGAAGAAGGACTCTGTCAAAAAAATGTCATAATTAATCTTTCGTGAAACTATTCATGCCCCTTCTCCGTCTATCCTATTGAATGCGATAACCTGACCGGCTTTTGGAAGGTTTTTCCCTACCTCGCCAAAGGCCGCTCATCTGATTTCCCATTTCATACGCTGATACAAAAAAGCTGTTGTGTTTACCTTCACAATGGCTTTTTTGTTTTTTTGCCTACCTTTGATTCGTTGCGCCTTATGCTCTATGCCAAAATTTGTCTTCTTTTTGCTCATTCTCTTCGCTGCCTGCTCGCCTACCCAACAAAAGCAAGCAGCCTCCTCGCTCTCGCTCATCGATTCTCTTGAGCAGTGCCAGCTACAAAACATCTTCCTTTGCGACAGCTTTGTCTCCCTCATAGAGAACACTTATGAAACACATCAAAGAAGTGAACCGCTTGGCTATATCGACTCCAATTACCAACGTCTGTATATCCATTTTAACACCATTCATAAAAATCCTAAAAATCCACTCGAATACCTCTGCACCGGCGCTACTCGTGTGCACAATACCATCTGCCATTTCAAAGGTGCTTTAACCCTCAAAAATGCCTTCGCCACAGCCAATAAATTTCAAGACCAACATCACCACTGCGCAAGCATTGTTTTTGATGTTCTTTTGTATGAGGATTCCACAGAATTTGAATCCGGTTTTTTCACCGGTCAGCTCGAATACGATGTCTGGCTGGACAGCAGTTTTACTGCATACTACGACGGCCTGGAATTCTACGCTGACAATTACGCCAACAACCGTTTCACTGGGCTATGGCACAAATACAAAAGCATTGAAATCAAGCCTTGTGGCTGGGGCGATTACAGAATTCCTAACAGCGATGACCTGGATATCGGTACCGGCGAATTTTCGGTGAACGATCCCTACGTAAACAATGGCTGGCAAGACTATATGGATGCCTGGGGCACGCAGAGCGACTCGATAAGAACGCAAAAAGCCAGAGAGCGCGAATCCTATCAATGGTGGCAATAATGAATATGCTGAGTATCCCCGAATTAAAATCTATTCTGGCCAAAGGCTTTAATGGTAAACTTTACCAGAAAATTGCTTTTGAAATGGCCATCCAACCTGATTTAATAGAAGCTACATTGCCCCTCCTCAAAGAAAAAGGGAAAATTGGCATGCGCTACTCCTGGCTCATTGGCGGACTGTTGGACATGAAACCAGATTGTCTAAATGAGTATGTTGAATATTTTTACAAACATCTACCTGAGGCCGAATTCCCTAACTACGATCGGACTGTAGCAAAATTCTTTTATCTGGCAGAGGTACCTGAATCCATCAAAGGTGAAGCGGTCGATATCTTATTCAAATGGCTGAATGATCCGGGCATTTCTGTCTCCACAAAAAACTATTCAGCTCTGGCGCTGTGCAAACTTGCAGATGAAATTCCAGACATCAGAAACGAAGTCATCCTGGTAATAAGCGAGCAACAATTCAGAAACAAATCATCTTTTGAGAAACTGGCTGCAAAGCTTTTAATGAGGCTCAACAAGCTCAAATAATATTTTTCAAGTAACTTAAACCAGGAGTTCGGCGTTAAATCAATTATATTTGTTAGATGAAAACCTACAGCCTCCTATTCAGAATGAATATCACTGTTCCTTCCGCTCAGCCCAGCGATGCGGAAATGACTCAGTATATGCACGACTGGTCGCTATGGCTGCAAAAAATCGCCTCTACCAATCAACTCGCGCCTGGTGGTAATCACTTTTCAAAAGCAGGTAAAGTGTTGCGAAAAAACCATATCAGCGAGGGACCGTATGCTGGAGACGATCTACAATCTGTGGCAGGTTATATCCTCATCTACGCCGAGAATATGAATGGCGCCATCCACATTGCTGAACAATGTCCCGTCCTTAACGGAGACAATACCAGTGTCGAAATTCGTGAATTACAATAATACTATGACTAAATACCTACTCATCCTACTACTCCTCATCTCGGCTTGCCGCAAAAACAATCCGACGCCACAACCACTCAGCACCAACTACGCCGAGTCTTATAAATATTACCCAACCAAAAATGGGGCGCAATGGTTTTATCTGGCCATAGAATCTGACTCAAGCACTAACCCACCCGATTCTTTTCCCATAAGAGCGGCATACAGCGCCGATAGTGGCACCATGAACTACTACAGAAACAATGTATTGATGTCCTACAGCCTATGGGAAAACCAACGAAATGCACTTGGCTGCTGTCTCAACAAGACTTTAATCAACTATGATAGCATCAACAGTCAGAGCGACTCATCGCTGATATACGAATACAACAATGGCTTACCTTACGATTGGATCTACCAGTTCAAAGGCACTAATTTCTGCGCCGATAATGCCGCCTACAGCACCATTCCCTGCATCTTAACCAAACAGTTCACCAAACTATCCAACGATAGACAAAGAATCATTGTCCGCTATTTTGGCTACCAAATTGGTTTGTTGTATGAAAAAGAAATCATTCGCGATAAAAACAAACGCATTCTCTCTGAGTCGATTCTCCAACTTACGTCCCATCAGTTTTGACAAAGCCAGCCTACCATATACAAACCTATCAAAGCATCTACAAAGCCCGACTATTAGAGCTGCTGGCACTGAACACGCCTCGGTATTTCGCACCTGAAGAAGCAGCAGATTTCAGCTACTATTTAGACAACGAAGTTGACGAATATTTTGTTGTTTTAGAAGGCGATTCCATCATCGCCTGTGGCGGCATCAATTACTTTCGCGAGCAGAACAAAGCCCATATCAGTTGGGACATGGTGCACCCCAACTACCAAGGAAAAGGTATTGGCAAACTGCTCTTACAGCATCGTTTAAACTTAATCCGCAAAGAAAAAGGCATTAAGAAAGTAATAGTCAACACCTCCCAATTTGCCGAGCAATTTTATGCCCGACAAGGATTCAAAACGTTGTCTGAAGAAAAAAATTATTGGGCAGAAGGCATTCACCTGCTGCATATGGAACTGAAACTGTCTTAAAAAAGACCTTTCAATTTGTCCATAACACCTCCCATACCGCCACCTGAAAGGGTACCGATGACATCTTGCAAGTCAAAACTCTTATCGTTGGGATCGGCAGTCTTAGAAACAAACTTATCCATTACCTGAGGCACCAGATTCTTAACGATACCCTCAGCTTGAGACGCATCTAAACCAAAATTACTCATCAGTTTACCCGCTACATTACCTGCTATATCTGCCACGGCCGAACTACCAGCGACGTTGCCGCCCTTCATCAAACCCATGATGGCATCCATACCGCCAGAAGCACCCATTTGCTTGAGCTGATCCAAAATCCCTTCAGAAGCCACACCAATGGCCGCATCATTTTTATCATTTGGTATTGCTGGATTGTTGACGATAGCTTCTCCAGCGTGTTCTTTTACTAGTTGTAATAAATTATCAAACATGTCTTCTATTTTTCTTTCAAATCTACGACAACAAAAGACAAGAATGAAGCGCTATGGATTAATTGATGATAAAATAACCCAATACCTATCAATGCCCTGTTTATGAAGGCTTTAAAAAAAATAAATTGTTTGTAATTAGAATAAAAAAGTATCTCAGAACCGCTTAAACGGTCATGATTTCTTTCTCTTTCTCAACGATAAGCGCATCGATCTTTACGATGATACCATCCAGTTGTTTTTGAACTTTGGTCTCGGCATCTTTGGCTTCGTCTTCGCTCAAACCATCTTTCTGCAATTTTTTGATCTTTTCGTTGGTGTCTTTGCGGTAGTTACGCGCCACGATTTTACTGGCCTCGCCTTCTTGTTTTACCATCTTCACCAGCTGTTGACGACGTTCTTCGGTCATAGGCGGGATGGTGATTCGAATGGCATTACCATCGTTACCCGGAGCAAACCCGAGGTTACTGTTGATGATGGCTCTTTCGATATCGTTAATGATATTTCTTTCCCATGGCTGAATCATGATGGTACGAACATCCGGAACAGATACATTGGCCACCTGTGCTAACGGCACCGGCGCACCGTAATACTCCACCATTACACTTTCCAACATACCCGGAGAGGCTTTACCCGCGCGGATATTGGAAAACTCATGCACAGTGTGGTTGATACACTTATCTAAATTGTTACTGTACTCCTTTAAAACATCACTTAAAGTCTGGCTCATGGTAATAAATTGTTTAATCGACTTGCAAATCAAAAGATTTACTCAAACTTATAAAAATTTTTTTTGAAAATAATCATCGAAATTTATTCCCAGTCTTTTTAATTATCCGTACCTTTGCAAGGTTAAAAAAATAATAAAATGTCACTTTTAATTTTAGGCAATATCGGACCAACAGAAATTATCCTTTTGGTTGCAGTGGTTCTTATCTTCTTCGGTGGTAAAAAAATTCCAGAATTAATGCGTGGTCTAGGTAACGGTATCCGTGAGTTTAACGAAGCCAAAAACAACGTAAAATCTGAGATCGAGAAAGGTATTAAAGAAAAATCTACTGACTCAGAAGAGAAAAAATAGTTGCTGACCGATTGATGAAAAAACGGTTTTCTTCTCTACAGGAAATTCAAAAATCTATTTCTGAATCGAGCATCACTTTGCCTGAACTCGTTCAGTACTACTTGTCTCAGATTGAGGCCAACAAACAGCTCAATGCCTTTTTGGAGGTTTTTGATACAGAAGCTCTGGCCCTCGCTGAAACTATTCAAACAAAAATCAAGAACAATACCGCCGGCAAATTGGCCGGTATGGTGATTGCCATCAAAGACAATATCGTTTACAAAGACCATGAGTCGAATGCTTCTTCTAAAATTCTGAAGGGCTTTAAATCGCTGTTCTCAGCAACAGTGGTAGAACGTCTCTTAGCCGAAGACGCCATCATCATTGGTCGCACCAACTGCGACGAGTTTGCAATGGGCGCCAGTAACGAAAACTCTGCCTTTGGTCCTGTGCTCAACGCCATCGACCCTACTCGTGTTCCGGGTGGAAGCTCTGGCGGTAGCGCTGTGGCCGTGCAAGCCGATATGTGTCTGGCTGCTCTTGGTAGCGATACCGGTGGCTCTATCAGACAGCCTGCTGCCTTTACAGGTATCTATGGCATCTACCCAACCTACGGCGCCATCAGTCGCTGGGGCCTCATTGCCTTTGCCTCCAGTTTCGATCAAATCGGCCCGTTTACCGCATCCCCTCAGGACATGGCACTGCTTCTTAATGTCATCTCTGGCAGCGACGAACATGATGCTACCATGCATCAGGGACCAGGTCTTGATATCCAACTTGGCACTGAACAAAAACCGCTTAAAATTGCCTACATCACCGATTGTCTCAACCACCCAGGTTTAGAGCCAGAAGTGAAACAAGCAACAGAAAAATTCATAGACATGCTGACTTCAAAAGGTCATTCTGTGGAAGGTATCTCCTTCCCTCACCTCGACCAAATGGTACCGTGCTATCAGGTGCTTACCACCGCTGAAGCCAGCTCTAACCTGAGTCGCTTCTCCGGATTAACCTACGGCTACCGCAGTGAGAATGCCCACGATTTGGAATCTACTTTTAAGAAATCCAGAACAGAAGGTTTCGGACCGGAAGTAAAGCGACGCATCATGCTCGGCACTTTCGTCCTCACCAGCGATTTCTACGATGCCTACTACACCAAAGCCCAGAAAGTAAGAAGACTGATCAGAAATAAAACCATGGAGATTTTTAATCAATATGATATTATCCTGACACCTACTACCTCTACTGTGGCATTTAAACTTGGTGAAAAAGCCAGTAACCCAATCGCTATGTACCTGGCAGATTTGTTTACCGTACAGTCTAACCTGGCCGGTATTCCGGCACTTTCTATTCCGTTTGGTGAACACCCGGGCAACAAAATGCCAATCGGTATGCAAGTCATGGGCCGACCAATGGAAGAAGGCTTATTGCTCAATCTGGCCGCCAGTTTACAAGCCTAATCAAATACTTTTTTTCTGTCAGAAAGCAGTAAAAAAAACGACTCTTTATCCTTTCTTAACTTCTAATCAATTAGTTTGATTTATCTTTGTCTGAGGATTGAAGTTAAAACTACTACTATATTGTCTCCCGCTCATTTTATTCTTTCAGCTTTCTGAGATAAAAGCTCAGGGTAAAATTAACGCCCCTGTAAGAGAATGCCTGAAAAATGTGACTTCCTTATCTTATTCACCCGGTGGTGGTTTAAGCGTATCTTCTGCTTTGTGGAACTTTGGCGATGGGTCTACTTCTACCAATACCACTCCACAATACATTTACAAAAATCCTGGCACCTACAAAATCAAAGTAACAGCAACGCTTAGCAACAATGCACAGGTAAGAGACTCTGTCAATATAATTGTTGTACCGCTTCCAATCGCCCATTTTGGCATGCTTAAATCAACCGATACTTGCTTTAATGGCAATATGGTCTGTTTTAAAGATTCCAGCTTACCTGGTCAATCCGGCCAATTCATCACCAGTCGCTTAGTGGTTTGGGGTGATGGTGCCTTTGCCAACAGCGGATCGCCTTCCTTTGGCGATCAATTCTGTCACTCCTACGCTCAAGTTGATAAATATCAGATAAAAATTGAAATCACGGATATGTATGGTTGCAAAGCCAGCAAAACCAAAACCATTAACATCATCGAGCAATCGGATGCAGGCTTTGGAATGACCAATACCTTTAAAGATTGTGTCAGTAAAAACATTTGCATCAAAAACCAAACTTCAGGAAAATTCAATTCTACTGCCAAATACTATTGGTATGTCAGCGGGCAGTCTGTAGACACCAACCGTTACTTTAACACCCTAAAATGCTATACTTACACCAGCAGTACCACAGGATCTGTTAAACTCAAAGTAATAGACGCCAATGGTTGTAAAGACTCGCTATTACTGAACTTCTCCATTAACCTCGACCCACTGCCAACTAAGCTGAACATCAAAGACACAGTGATGTGCTACAGCACACTTAAGTTAGATACGGCATGGATACTGCCTACTCAAAATGATCGCATCAATTGGTTGATTGATAACAAAGACTTAAAGTACCCATCTAACCCATGGTTGTATTTCACACCAAAGAGTGAAGCCATTATGCCAGGTACACATACCATTACCTGTCAAATTTTGCGGGGTAATTGCACAACCAACCTCAGCAGAACCATTGTCGTTAAAGGTCCCATTGCCGATTTCAAAATCTTCGACAACAACCAATGCTTTACCAATCGCAAAGTCTCTTTTGTTAGCACCTCTACCTACCTAAATAACAACGGTGCCAAATACTTCTGGACTATATACGACTCTAGAGGCGGCAAATGTACCACCGACCGAAAAAACAACAATGTCGGACTCAATTGCAACTACTCTAAAGATTATTTCCATGATCATACATTCACAAATCCACCAAAGAACTATAATGTCACGCTTAAATTGAGGGATACCATCTCCGGATGTTCCGATTCTGTCACAAAGGTGGTGAATACCCGAGATTGCAATATTTTGGTGGATCTGGACAGTATAGACATCTGTCAAGGCCAATGGTTAGATGTGCAAAACGGCTACAAAAACCCCAAATTTGTTAGCTTCGATTCCGGTAAAACCTATGTAAAATTCCCGGCCAAACCCAACAGCAAACTCACTGGCAAGATGGATATCTATCTCATCTACGAAACCATGTTACCAGAATGGGCTCAGTACATTGGAAAAGACTCTGTGCGCATCCGAAAAGACACTTTATACTACTACGATACGCTCTATAAAAAAGGTTTCTTACGCATCAATTCCATTAACAGCGATTCGGTTACTTTTAAGCAATACGGTAACTGTAAACCATTTAGAGCGTCCCTTTTCTTTGGAACAGGCATTTTCTATGCGGGACAGACACTCGAAGTAGACTGGGGCAATGGTCAGACCACCAAAATGGTATTTACCACTACCACCAAACTCGATTCTCTGTTTAAGGTCTATGGCAGCTCGGCGATCAATTTCCTGGTCAAAGTAAAGGTATACAACACCAAAGGCTGCGAGCGAAATACCACCTTCCTGGCGCGGGGTGGCAAAATATTTAGTCTGAATCGTTTTAATCCTTATTACTGCAAACCGCTTAATATCTGCATGACACCACAGGTACTTAACCTAAAAACAAACAGTTACTACGACGACTCTGCATTCAGCAAATATGTGCGGGTCTTGTTCCCAGATACCAATGCCAGTCAACCGGCAAAAATGGCTTGTCATTACTTTAAAAAGCCTGGCTATAACGTATACAAGTTCTTTATCAGCGACCAATTTAATTGTGTTGATACAGTCACAGATTCGGTATTTATACAAGACCTTAGAGCAGATGTGGCACAAGGATCTACTTCCATCTATTGCAACGAACTCAAACAGTTCTTCGATTCTTCGACCTATGTAGCATACAAAGGTGAAAGCATCATACAATATAACTGGGATTTCGGCACAGGTAAGTTTACCAATCCTTTCAAAGACCCCTTCAAATCACTGAGTACCTCTGCCCGCGAAATCACCGTGACGCATTTTGTACAGACCAAATTAGGTTGCGCGGATACTATACAATTTAAATTGAAAATCATAGGCTCGCATCCTTACTTCCGCATTGTAGATACCATTGCCTGCGGCAGCTTACAAGCCGTTTTCAATAACCTCTCCGAAAATTGCAAAGGCTATATCTGGGAGTTTGGCGACCCCAATGGCACCATTACACCAATAGGCACCAAACAAGACATGCAGTTTGATTACCTAAAACCTGGTCGCTATCAAATCAAATTGAATGGATACGACTCGCTCTATAATCCAAGCACTGGAAGCACCTACTTCTGCAGTGCTGTTTTCCCAGATCCTTTCTTCCAAAAAGATAGTATCAGAGCCGTTGTGGTATTGCCTATCGTCAAATCGGGCATACAAAGTATAGACACCGTTTGTCCAAATATCAAAGTACCTTTCAAAAGTTTGTCCAATAATGGATACGCCACTGACAAATGGTCTTTTGATGATACTGCCTTTGTTCGACCGCCAGGTGATACCGTTACATGGAGCTGGGCAACGCCTGGACAGTACACCATACGATTGAAACCAGAATACGCTAATCAGGCTTACAACATTTGCTCTGACAGCTCCTCAAAAACCATTACTGTACTGGACATTAAAGCCGATTTCGACATCGACCCTAATTCGCCTTTGCCTACTGTCATCTTTAAAAATAAAACCGTACCGCTTAGCGCTAATATGCTATGGAATTTTGGCGAAAAAATAAACTCTGTCAATAATACCTCTACTCAAATTCACCCTGTACACCGCTATGGCTTTGACACCGCCACTTACAACATCTGCCTGATTGCTACCTCTCAGTTGGGTTGTGCTGATACCCTTTGCAAACCCTACAAAAATAATTTCTTCATCGACCTATTGGTCTTCAATGTGTTTACACCGGGACAAACCGATGGTTATAACGACCGTTATGATGTGATCATAGATGGCGAAACCGAATACCATCTCCGAATATACGACCGTTGGGGCGTTAAAGTTTACGAAGGCTTTGAAGATTCTGACAATACCACCGACATCAACTGGAATGGCAGGGTGAATAACAACGGACCGATTTGCCCAGCTGGCACTTATTATTATATCTTCGATTATAAGATGAAAGTGAATCCGGATAAGCAGGAAACCATCAATGGCACCGTTACTTTAATCCGTTAATTAATACCCCCTTTGTCTGCGGGCTTCATACAACATGATGGCTGCGGCCACTGATACATTCATGCTGTCAATTTTTCCCAGCATGGGCACTTTAACATTGGCGTCGGCAAAGTCCTGCCAGACCTCAGAAACACCGGTTGCTTCAGTCCCAACAACGATGGCACAGGCGCCACTGTAATCCTGTTCAAAATAATCACTGGCTTTGTGCAGATTAGAACAATAGGTAGTGACACCATGTTGCTTTAACCATTGCATGGCGCTTGTATTATCTGTTACCACCAAAGGCACAGTAAAAACAGTCCCCAAACTTGCCCGTATAATATTGGGATTGTAAATATCTCCCGGCAACTGACAACAGATAACAGCATCGATTGCTGCTGCATCGGCAGTGCGCAATATTGCACCCAGATTACCAGGTTTCTCGACACCTTCTACAATCAGAATTAAAGGCTTGTCACCAAGCTTTAAATCATCCATACCCATCATCGCAGTTTTAACCACCACAATGATGCCACCTGTTGTTTCGCGATAAGATACCTTGGCAAACAAATCCGAACTGATGCTGTACAATTCGGCCTCTGGATAGGTTTTACTCAAACGCTGCAACATCGATTTATCGGCGATGGACTCATCAAAAAAGATCTGTTCCACTTGACAGCGACCTTCAATAGCCATTTCTATTTCTTTAAGTCCCTCAACCGCCGTTAAAGACAAAATTCTGCGTTGTTTCGATTTCTCTAAACTTTGCAGAAACTTAAATCTGGCATTAGCCGCACTCGTTATAGCTAGTGGTGTTCTGATAACTTATAATTTTAAAAATGCAGATACAGAATCGCTGAATATTTTTTGTTTATCCAGTGCAGAAATATGCGGATTTTCTTCGATGAATTTACCGTGTTCCAAATCCCCTAAAGGAAAAGGGTAATCAGTGCCATAACAGATTTTATCAGCCCCAAACAGCTCCAGCAAATACTCGAAAGAACGGGTATCATGTGTGATGCCATCTACCCAGAATTTACCGATATAATCTTTAGGATTTTTAACATCATTTAAATTCACCAGATCTGGACGAACCGCCCAACCGTGCGCAATTCTGCCAATGGTAAATGGAAATGAACCACCAGCATGGGCAAACATCACTCTCAATTTTGGAAAACGGTCGAACACCCCTCCAAATATCATCGAACAAATGGCTCTGCTGGTTTCGGCAGGCATACCTACCAACCAAGGCAACCAGAATTTTTGGATAAACTCCTCACCCATCATCTCCCAGGGATGAATAAACAAAGCCATATCTAAATCTTGCATGGCAGCATAAAAAGGCATGAACCTTTCGTCGTCCAGGTTGACGTTATTGATATTAGAACCTATTTGAACGCCTTTAACACCAAGCGTTTTCAGTCGCTCTAGCTCTTTAATAGATAACTCGATGTCTTGCATAGGCAAAGTACCCAAAGCAATAAATTTATCGGGGTAATTATTTTGCACTTCTGCAATATGGTCGTTGAGAAATGCGGCCCACCAGGCTGTATCTTTCGGCTTTGCCCAGTAGTTAAACAATACCGGCACGGTGCACAATACCATCTTGTCGACGTTATTGGCAGACATATCCCAAAGAATGGCCTCTGGATTGAAACAATTTTCTTCTACTTTTCTGAAAAATTTGCCATCATCTCTGAGCATTCTGGCAGTTTTGGACTTCTCATCATGTTCCAGATGAATGAATCCCCCATAACCAAATTTGTACTTTAAATCAGGCCAGGTAGCTGGCATGATGTGCGCATGACAATCTATTTTCATCGGGAACAAAGTTAGAGAATCGCCGTAACTTTTTCCAGAATATGAAAAACTGCCGGACAAACACCTGAATTGGCAAGGGTTAGCGCCTTCCTTTTAACAAAAACATCTTCATCTGTATAAGGGTAACGGGCACAATCAGACGGACGAACATCATAAATCTGACAGGTATTATCGGCGTTTAAAAAGGTACAGGGACTGCCTTTTAAAACCATATCATTGTCTTCATCCATCTTCAAATACTGATCAATGAAATCCGACTCACGCATTCTTAAATACTTGCTGATGCGTTTGATGTCTGGTGTTTTGAAAGTGGGACTGTGATTTTTGCAGCAATTGGCACAATCCAGGCAATCGATTTTCGAAAAAGCTTCTTCGTGTAATTCTGGTAACTGACGGATAATTTTGGCCGGCTGAACGGTATCCAAAAAGCGCTTGAATGACTTCTGCTTTTCTTTACTCTTCTTTTTCCAGGCGTCGTCTTTGCTCCAGTCCATTATAAAACTCGCTTTATTCCAATCAAGGCATAGGCCAATGAATCGCCCATTACCATGCCGGCTTCCGTCAGTTTAGTTTCCTGAACTTTGCCACTGGCATGAATGACTTTATTGGCTTCCATCAGCAAACCTACGTGCGACACTTTACTCTGACCCGGCTTACTAAAAAACACCAGATCGCCGGCCTCTTGTTTGCCATAAGGAATGTCTTTACCCGCAAGAATTTGTTGAGAAGTATCCCTTTGAATAAACACCCCATTGGCTTTTAAAACGATTTGTACAAAACCAGAGCAATCTATGCCCATAAAGGTGCGACCACCCCAGAGATAAGGCGTATTAAGAAAGGATTGCGCTGTTTTTAAAATGCGCATTCGCAATGGCAAATGGTGGTTGGTTTTTAGTTTACGCTTGATATCATACGCCATCCCATCCACCTCTACCTGCATCTCCATGGGCATCTGAGCGCCACAGGGAATCAATAATTTTTGATGATAACCAGGTGCTTCCAGGTATAAACTGTCGTTAACATCCGGCATCTCGACAAAAGGAGCATGAGATCCCTTACTGATCCAACCTTTGTATTGATCGTAATCGCACTCAACGTAAAACCAGTCTTCTTGTTCTTCAAGTACCGTATACGATTCGCCAAAGATCAAAGAATTTACCATCTCTGCACCAGAACGGGGTTCCGCCCGCATTGGCACATAGGTAATCAAACAAGTTCCTTTGTTCTGCATTAAATATGTAATCTCGATTTTCTGTCGAGCAAGATATCTTCAGATTCTTTTCTGTCCGGATCAGGCACGCAGCAATCTACAGGACAAACTGCAGCACACTGTGGCTCTTCATGAAAACCCATGCACTCTGTGCACTTGTCCGGCACAATGTAATATACTTCTTCGCTGATAGGTGCAAATTTTTGAGCCACATCCACCAATGAACCATCGCTCATTTTAAACTGACCCTCTACACTGGTGCCGTCCTTGATTCTCCACTCTACGCCGCTCTCGTAAATGGCGTTATTGGGACATTCCGGCTCGCATGCGCCGCAATTGATACATTCGTCTGTGATGATAATAGCCATAATTGATGGAGCAAATTTCGTTATTTAATTCTTTATTACAAGAAATTGTTAACTGATATTGATAAGTCTTTTATTTTATACCGACTTATTTAAGAAACTTTTAAAGACCTGAAACACCCGATTATCGCAATAAGGTAATAGTGCCCTTGGTAGAATACTTCTTGCCATCAAAACCTGTGTAATAACAATAGTACATGTAGACGTCTTGTGGTTGATCCTGACCTTTGTACTGTCCGTTCCACATAAAATTCAAATCGTCTGTCTGATAGAGCTTTTCGCCCCAACGGTTATAGATGATAAAATCAAAAGTTTTAAGTGCGCCTCCTTTTACAGAATACCCATCATTCATATCGTCGGCATTAGGCGAGAAGGCTGTCGGAATAAACAAGGTAGGCTCGAAATTGAAACAGATATCATTGCTCCAGCTCACAGTGTCTGTGCCTATTTTAGTGGCTTTAACTCTGTAACATTGGGTATAGTATTCCAAACCATTGCTGAAGGCTGCATTAAAATCGGTGATATTGGCTGCATACAATTCGTAATCTGTACTGTTCTTTAACTGTCTGTACAAATCATATCGAATGCTGGTACTGCCCCATCCCAGATATGGTGTAAAATTCATACTCACGCTATAAGCATCTGTCTTGTTACCGGTGAGCAGAATATTGGTATGTACATCTGTATAAATTTCTTTGCCACATAAGTCGTAGCCCTTTACTCTGTAATCCCAGGCATTTATATCGGTATTGATATTATTGTGGTTAAACTTTACCACACTGCCATTAACTGTTCCAGCATCGGCAAACAACTCACCTGATCCAGCTCTTCTTCTCTGAATAATTAATTGGTTATTATACCTTGGCGCATTAACCAATCGCCAATATACCTCCATGCCATTATCATCTGCCGGCGGCGGATTGACCGTGATATAACTGAGGTATAATGCCGGATTATCATAGAAAACATTCAGCTTAATGGTATCGCCAACGCAACCAAAATCACTTGTTTCTAGTACCTTGATACTGCTAGATTGTTGACCTGCCCAGTTAACATTAATGGCATTGGTAATACTCGGAACTACCGGCACGCCACCATTAATAAACCAATCAAACCTTGAACTCGGAAAACCTGTAACAGAATAATTATAATTACTCAGATTAGGTGAACATATCACACTATCACCCACTATAGGCGTGGTGCGTGGTTTTGGATGCACAATTAAGGTAAAGTTAATCACTGGTCCGCTACAACCAAACTCAGATGTCTCTATAGCGCTTATATTAAAAGTGCCTTCTTTGCTGAAAGAGAATACGATACTTGAAGTACCCTGACCATTGATATTGGCGGTATCGTTGTTAATCGACCACACATAAGTTGATCGAGCCATGCCATTGACACTGTAGGTACCAGAAGCACTGGATTGACAAATCTCGTCGACACCATTAATAACATTGGCGCTTGGATACGGACGTATATTCACCACTCTACTCACCACAGTGCTCACACAGAATTTTAAATTCACAGAATCATAACTCGTTTCATACATGCTCACACTTCCGGTACCACTGCTGCCCCAGTCAACTCTAATGGCATTGGTTCCCTGACCGCTAATAATGGTACCACCGTTTACCGACCATGAGTAGGTGGTGGCGGGACTTAAAGGCACTGAGTAGACCTGGTTCAATGTGTTTTCACAAATATCGGTATCACCTTGTATTTTATCAGATGTTAAGTTATAAGTTTTGTTGACCGGCATGAACATGGTATCGCCTTTGCAACCAAAGCGATTAATTTCAATCACCTTTACAAAGCCAGTACCTTCGTTACCCCAGTTGACTTTAACAGAATTACCTGAACTGGAGCCAGACACTGTGCCTCCACTGACCGTCCAGAAGAAAGAAGAACCCGGCTCAAAGAAATCAACTTTGTATTCTATATCACTTGAATTTGGACAAACACTGGCTTTACCACTGATTGGTGGTGTTTGAGGCTTAGACACCCAAACATTTAAAAAGCCTGTATCGCTTGGACAATTATTGGAATTGATCTGAATAATCTTGGCCTGAGCTTTACCAGCCTTGCCCCAAACTATATTGATCGACGAATTGGTAGAAGCGCCCAACACACTGCCATTGCTGACCCACCACTGGTAAGTCATGCCTGGCAAAATAGTGGCAGAATAAATTTTTGAAGTATTTTCGCAAACAGTATCAATACCAGGAATGACCGGCACTGGCGGAGAGGCAATTAAAGTAACATTGTAAATCGCGGTATCGCCGGTACAGCCAAATCTGGAGACGGGAATGACCTGAATTTTACCGGTAAGCGCATTTTTATCCCAGTTGACTATAAAACTTGTAGGCGTTACACTCACCAAAGTTCCATTGGTAACTTTGACATCTATGGTGTGCCCATTAAGCTCAGGCAAGGTATCCGCGGTAGTTGTGACATTATAGACAATGCCCCTACTACCCTGACAGACACTGCTTGGTCCGGTGATATTAGAGCGCCCTGTAAATGGCAATACCCTGATGGCGACATCCGTCAATGTAAATTTAGAAGGACAGCCATCATCAACCGCTTTAGCGGTAAAGAAATAGAAATAATTTTTGCGACCCTGATTGCAATCGGTTTTCCAGCAAAACTGAGAAGTGGCAGTACCTCTGGAAAAAGCAGGCGCAAATGTGGCTCGGTTGCCGGTAAACCCGTTGATACCGCTAATTAAGTCACCGGAACCCGTAAGGGTAATATTTTGATTATCCTTGTCTCTGGCCGTGACATCAAAGCACAACTGATCACCCTCAAAAAGGGTGTAGTTCTTCCTCGGCGTAGAGATAGTAGGTTTGTTATTGGGCGTGCAATTAATGATTAACACCTGCAAATCCAACCTCGTAGAACTTAACATCACCCCATTGCGGTATTCTTCCACATCTATCGCCACGGCATAATTACCAACTTTAGTGGCTTTAAAAGTAGTAACTCCAGTTGCAGAATTAATAAGTGATAAGCCACTGGCTCCGAAAGGAAACTGCCCATTGTAGCCAGAAGAATAATCGGCATCAGCGATTGGCTTTGGAGGATCGTAGAAAGGTGAGCACCCAGGGTAGTTATTAGACAAACTGGCGCCATACCATGGTGTGGCAAGCTTGTACACCAGAACGTCGCCATCGGCATCAACAGCGTAATTACTCACCTGAACGGTGTCGTTGATGCACATAAATGGCACCGGTACATCTTTAAAGTAGGGCGAACTGTTAACAACATTGGATGGTGGAATAATGGTTTGATAAGTCTGACCAATAAAAGGATTACCATCCACATCGTTTCTCAAATTGACTTGTTCGTTACGACAGCAAATCTCCCACTTGACATAATACCCAAAAGAACTTTTAGGCACCACGATCGATCTGCGATAAATAGCATGTTCCAAACAAACCTGAGTAGCCTCAGGACAATCGGTTCGTCCAACAGGATTCACTTTTGTACGTGGACCAATATTGAAAGTATAAGTACCTGCCAACCTTTGGTCGTTTTTGTTGTAGACACAAACCTCTATGGTTTTAGGAAAATCGATAGACGTCGCTTTACAATCTCGGTAAGAATTGATAGTGATGATGTAACGAACACCTGTAGAACCCTCGCCGTCGTATTGATAACTGATAAATCCACCCACCATATGCGTTGAAAAAACAGTGGATGCACTGATTAAACACAAGGCTACAAACAATATATGAAGCAATCGTTTCATCACAAATCTATTCCAAATATAGTTTAAATTTCGCAATTTGGGGGTACTAATTATACTATTAGACGAAATTTTCGTCAAAAGGTTACCTGAACAACACAAAAAGCAGCCATTTTCGTGCCATAAAGTCAAAAATTTTTTATTTCATATCAAATATTCTTATTTTGCAGACTCATAAGATATGGAATTTTATCAATCAGATTGCTTGTATTTAAAAGGGGATGTCCCTTGTCTTCCTCACAAAGAACACGGTTACCACTGCGGCAACTGTCCTGCTTATAAGAAAATCAGCAAACGTATCCTGATTATAAAACTGGGTGCTATTGGCGATGTGATTAGAACAACACCGCTTATCAGCACTTACAAAACCATGTACCCAGACTGTAAAATCACCTGGCTCACTCAAACACCTGCAATTTTACCTTCTGGAAAAATCGATGAAATTCTCAAATTTGATTATGCCTCTGCCCTTTACCTGCAGCATGCCGAATTTGATATCGCCATCAACCTCGACAAAGAAAAAGAAGCCTCTGCACTCCTTTTAGCCGTTAAAGCCAAAGAAAAATACGGCTATATCCTGAAAGATAATATCTCTCAACCAGTGAATGCCTTGGCCAACCATAAGTACCATACCGGTTTGTTCGACGATGTGAGTCAAGCCAACACACTCAACTATTGCCAGGAAATTTTTGCCATGTGCAACCTGGAATACAAGGGCGAGTTATACCAGTTGGACAATCATGCGGACAAAGGCTATACCTGGCCTCAAATCGACCGCAGCAAACAAATCATTGGTTTGAATACTGGTTGCGGAGACAGGTGGACCACCCGTCTATGGCCTTTACACTACTTTGCTGAACTGGCTAAAACTCTCATCGCTCAAGGCCATGAAGTCATCCTTCTGGGTGGCGAACAGGAAGATACCCGAAACAAAGAAATTGCTCAACTCAGCGGCGCCAAATACCTGGGCTTTTTCCCACTGCCTCAGTTCATTAACCTCATCGATCAATGCCATTTGGTGGTAACTCAGGTAACCATGGGTATGCACCTAACACTTGGACTCCACAAGAAAATTGTTCTGATGAACAACATATTTAATCCACATGAATTTGACCTCTTCGGCAAAGGCGAAATTGTAATGCCCGACAAGCAATGCCAATGCTTTTACCGCGGCAAATGCAAATTGGGTGAAAGCTGTATGAAAGACTTACCGGTCGACAAAGTGTTAAGTGCTGTCGAAAGGGTCATATCAATTTAACATACTAAGCTTATCTTTGCTGTTGAAAATTGAGCTTCAAGGATATAAATAATAGTGTTGTTCTCCCTAAAATAGCTGGTATAAAAGCTAACCTCCACTTTTATCAACTGGCATGGCAGATCAATAAAAGTTATACCATGAACCTGGCACTTACCCTGCCTTGGAAAAAAGAACTGTCGGATAACGCCGAGATCCAAAGTATCCACCAACATTACTTCGACGCCTTTGAAGATGTTGAACTCAACTGGCACCTGGTGCAAAACAAAGGCAGTGAAACCAATTTCCTACAATCCAAACCTATGTTCGATTTTATACTCATTTGCAATGGCGATGACATTTATAACTACTTTGAACGCGCTTTGGAAGCCTTAAAAACAAACCCAAAAATAGAATTCATCCATGCATTCGACTTTAATATGGTCAAAAGCAAAGATGTCTTCTTCCACAATATCCTCCAAACAAAAAAATTCATAGAAGATCTTAACCATGTATAAATCCAAATTTAATAAAACTAAAATTGTTGCTACTATCGGACCCGCCACTGCCTCCCGCGAAATGCTCAAAAGCATTATTCTGGCAGGTGTCGATGTTTGTCGTATCAACTCCTCACACGGCTCATATGAAGACCACCTCGAAGTGATCAAAAACATCCGCTCTATCAACGAGGAACTCAATTCTGATGTCTGTATCCTGCAGGATTTACAGGGACCAAAATTGCGATTGGGGATGGTAGAAGGCGAAGGTGTCGAAGTTTTCGATAACCAAAAACTTATACTCACATCTAAAGAAATGATTGGCAATGCTCAAATGATTTGCATTCGCTATCACGATTTAGCAACTGATGTCAAACCGGGCGAGTTCATCCTGATTGACGACGGGAAAATTGAAGTTCGCGTTGATAAAATCTTAAATGATACCGATGTTGAAGCCACTGTCATCACAGGTGGTATCCTCAAATCTAAAAAAGGCTTTAACTTACCACATACCGATGTGTCTTTCCCTAGTCTGACCGAAAAAGACATCCGCGACCTGGAATTCGGTCTCGAAAACGATATCGAATGGATAGGCCTCTCTTTCGTGAGAAAAGCCGAAGACATCATCGACCTGAAAAACCGTATCAAAGCATCCGGAAAAATCACCAAAGTGGTGGCCAAAATTGAAAAACCGGAAGCCGTTAAAAATATCGACTCTATCATTGCCGTTACAGATGCCATTATGGTGGCACGTGGTGACTTAGGTGTAGAAATGCCTTTACAGGATTTGCCTATCATCCAAAAGAACATCATCGAAAAATGTATCAACCATGCCAAACCGGTAATCGTTGCTACCCAAATGATGGAATCTATGATTGTGAATCCAACCCCTACTCGTGCTGAAGTGAGCGACGTGGCCAATGCCGTGATCGATGGCGCCGATGCCGTGATGCTTAGTGCAGAAACCAGTGTGGGTGCTTTCCCGGTGAAAGTGGTGGAAACTATGGAGAAAATCATCAGAGACGTTGAAAAAGACAAACGTGTCTACTTCAAAGGTGTGAAACCTACTTCCTCATCAGATACTTTTATCTCCGACGAAATTTGTTTCACCGCCGTACGTATGAGCGACCACCTGAAAGCTAAATCTATCGTTGGTATGACACGTTCCGGATACTCTGCCGTTGAAATCTCTTCTTACCGTCCAAGAGCCGATATCTTCATCTTCACCAACAATAAACCGCTTCTCAAATCGATGAGCCTGGTTTGGGGTGTTAGAGGTTTCTTCTATGATGAATATGTGAGCACCGACCAAACCTTTACCGATGTTTTGGAAGTATTGAAAAGCAATGGTCTCGTTAAAAAAGACGATATTGTCATCCATACCGCCAGTATGCCAATCCTAAAAAAATCGATGGCCAACAGTATTAAAATCAGTGTTGTCGATTAAGTCATATCGCATTTGCTTTCAACGCACTTTCCATTTGGCAGTGCTTATGTTTGCCTGTGTTAGCGCCTGGGCACAACCTCAGGTTTTGACCGAAAAACAGCTGGGCAATCAAAGGGTGTGGAATGCCCGCATGAGCAGTGACGAGAATCTGAGACAAGCCTTTACCAAACAACAGCTGCAATACCCGCCAAAGTTTGTTTACTGGCGTGTTTTTAAAAAAGAAAAACAGATGGAACTATGGGCCGCAGACAGTGCCCATCATCGTTATAAACTGGTTAAATCTTATGCCATCGTTAATATGTCGGGCACGCTGGGCCCAAAACGTATGGAGGGCGATTACCAGGTACCTGAAGGGTATTACCACATCAACCAATACAATCCATACAGCAATTTTTACCTCTCCTATAAAGTGTCTTATCCCAACAAAAGCGATAGCATCCTGGGCAATAAAGGCAATTATGGTGGACAGATTTTTGTCCATGGCGATAGTCTTACCATCGGCTGTCTGCCCATGAGCGACGAGGTGATCAAAGAATTGTACTGGTGCAATGTGCAGGCACAAAACAATAAAGACACCAATTATTACATTCCTATTCACATCTACCCTTGCCGTATGAACGCTGGTAACTGGGCCTATCTCAAATCTTACTTTAATTTTGACAATAAACGTCTGGAATTTTGGCGCAATCTGCAGGATGGGTTCAATTACTTCGAAGTGATGCGCACGCCGCCCAAAATGGCCGTTGACAATACAGGCAAATACCAAGTGAAATACTAAATCCTGCAGGCTTTTTTAGAGCTGTATAAAAAATTCACATATATCCTTAAATTTGCCAACATGAAGGATGTTTCCGAAAATGTACAAAGTACTTACGATAATCAATACACCAACAGCGATGCTCAATGGCGCAATATGGGTGGCCGACAGAAAGCCGGCAATATCATGCGCTTGTGTGGCGGACTGAAAGCCAAATCTGTTGTAGACATTGGTTCTGGTGATGGTGCTGTTTTGTCGTTTTTGGACAAAGCCGGTTTTTCTGACAATATCAGCAGTCTGGAAATTTCTGATTCAGGCATAGAAAAAATCAAAGCCCGTCAAATGGCATCCCTCAAAGAAGTCAACAAATTTGACGGTTATAAAATTCCGTATGCCGATAAAACCTTCGACCTGGCCATGTGCAGTCACGTGCTGGAACACGTCGAACACCCGCGTTTGTTACTGAGAGAAATCGCAAGGGTATCAGACAAACAGTTTTTCGAAATTCCGATCGACTTCAGTTTCTTCGTTGACAATAAGATCAAACATTACCTCGATTACGGGCATATCAATATTTTCACGCCTGCCCTGTTTAAATTTCTTCTCAAAAGCGAAGGATTTGAGGTGATTTCAGAAGATTTTGTTTTTATCACTTCCGATCAGGTACGTTTTGCTTACAAAGGCAAGCCTCTTAAAATAGCTGTCCAGTTGCTCAAAAACTTCATCATCCGTTTAACGCCTTACCGCAAAGTAAAACCAAGCGCCTACACGGTGCTTTGCAAACACGACGGCAAAGGCTTAAGCATTTTCTAACCAGCATTAAAGTATTTCAGCAAGTCTTTTTTCTTACGTTTAGATACATACTCGATTTTGCTATCACTGAGTGTAACGTAAGCTCTGGTGCCAGGATTATAGTATTTGATATGTTCGAGATTTACCATACAAGAATGGTGAATGCGAATAAAATTCCGCTGTTTAAGAGCCTCTTCAAAAAAGCCCAGATTCTTTGCCGACACATAATGCTTGTCGTTGTCCAGAAAGATATCTGAATACGCCCCACTGGATTTAATTTTCACAATCTCTCCTATCTCCACAGGACGAATCCTGTCTTTATCCCATACTACGATGATATCGCCTGAAACTGGTTTGATATCCATATCTGTTACCGCGCCCTCCTGTCGCAAATTCATCAGGGCAGATGCTTTCTCAATCGCAAATTCCAAATCCTCCAGATCAAAGGGTTGCAATAAAAAATCCATAGCTTTTAGTTTGATAGCTTCCACGGCATCCCAGGGATTATCGCTCACAACGATGAGCATGCGATTGATTAAAGACACATAACGGAACACATCAAATGAATAAGGCGCTGTTTTAGACACACACATCAACACCAGGTCGGGTGCACATTGCTCAAACATCCGTCGGATGTCCGTAAACGAGTGGGCTTGTAAATACTCAGAAAAATAAGGGCAACGAATTTTCAGCTCGTCACAAAGTTTTTGCGCCACTTGCTGGTCGCTCTCAATAATTAGCAATTTCATTGGTTTCGCTTAGCTTTTGGCCGAAACTACAATTGCTTTTTATCTATTCGACAACTGCTTTTACCAAGTGCAAATAATATTTTGCAGAAAGGTCGAATTTATTGTGAAACTTAAAAATCGAATTTGATACCTTGAGCCAAAGGCATGGTATCAGAGTAGTTGATGGTATTGGTTTGACGGCGCATATAGGCTTTCCAGCTGTCGCTTCCGCTTTCTCTGCCGCCACCTGTTTCTTTTTCGCCACCAAATGCCCCACCAATTTCGGCACCACTGGTACCAATATTAACGTTGGCAATACCACAATCACTGCCTTCTGCAGACAAAAAGAACTCAGCTTCACGCATGTGGTTGGTAAAGATGGCCGAACTCAATCCCTGTTTTACATCGTTCTGCATGGCCATAGCTTCAGACATTTTACTGTATTTCATCACATATAAAATTGGCGCAAAGGTTTCTTCCTGCACAATTTTATACACGTTCAAAGCTTCGCAAATTGCAGGCTGTACATAGCAACCACTTTCAAATCCGGCACCTTTCAATACCTTACCGCCAAACAAGATTTTACCGCCTTCTTTTTTCAATTGCTCGAGTGCACCAGTATAGGCATGCACAGCATGTACATCAATCAATGGTCCCATATGATTGGCCTGATCCAAAGGATCGCCAATTTTAATTTGTTTATAAGCTTTGATCAGTTTTTTCAAGAACTCATCGTAGATTTTTTCGTGCACAATAATACGTCGGGTGGTGGTGCAACGCTGACCGGCAGTACCGACAGCGCCAAATACCACGGCGCGCAAGGCCATGGCCAAATCGGCATTTTCTGTGATGATGATGGCATTGTTACCTCCCAGTTCCAACAAACTCTTGCCAAAACGCGCTGCCACTGCCATTCCAACAGAGCGACCCATACGGGTGCTACCAGTGGCAGAGACTAGAGCGATGCGTTTATCTTCTGCAATCTGCTTACCGATCTCGGCATCGCCATTAATCAAAGTAAAAATCCCTTCCGGCAGTTGATTGGCTTCCAGAACTTTCTTTAACAAGTTCATACAAGCAATCGCAGACAAAGGTGTTTTTTCAGACGGTTTCCATACACTCACATTGCCACAAACTGCAGCAATCATGGCATTCCAGCTCCATACCGCTACCGGAAAATTGAAAGCAGAGATAATTCCAACAATACCCAGCGGATGCCATTGCTCGTACATGCGGTGTTTAGGGCGTTCGCTGTGCATGGTTAAACCATATAACTGCCTGCTTAAACCAACGGCAAAATCGCAGATGTCTATCATCTCCTGCACTTCGCCCTTGCCTTCCTGCAAACTCTTACCCATTTCGTAACTCACTAAAGTTCCGAGGGCATCTTTGTTTTCTCTTAAAACATCACCGTACTGACGAATGATTTCGCCGCGTTTAGGTGCTGGTATGTTGCGCCAAACCTGAAAGGCATCACCGGCTCTTTTCATCACGGCCTCATACTCTGTGGTACTGGCATAAATAACAGAAGCGATTTTTTTACCGTCTGTAGGGGAAACTATCACTTTGGTGGTAGAGCCTACGGCGCTGATCCAGTTGACGCCTGTGCAGACACTTTCGTTGACTTTCTTAATTCCAAGTTGCTTTAATACCTGTGAGATGTTTAACATACTGCAAATTTACGATTTTAGTTTTTAATCAGCATACGCTTTGATGAATATCAATTTTCATTAAATTTGCCACAATGAAGGCGCTCTGGAAAATTATCAGATTTGTTCTGATTGTCGTGATTGGTCTTGAAATCGTATTGCATTTCTACAACCCTTTTTCCGGCAGGGTAAAAAACGGCGAAATCGTTTTGCCCATCAATAAGGTATATGAGACTGATATTCCAAATGTACCAGGACTTGACACACACCTCATTCACACGAAAAACAGTTTAGGTTTCCGCGGACCGGAGCCGAGTGACAGCAATGCTACTAAAATTATTTGCATGGGTGGCAGCACCACCGAGTGCTTTTACCTCAGCGATGGCAAAGACTGGCCCAATGTACTGGGCAATAAACTGCGCAAAAAAGATGCTTCAATCTGGTTGAACAATGCCGGCATGGACGGTCAATCCAGCTTTGGCAACCTTCAAATGCTGAAACAATATGTGCTCAATCTAAAACCTGATTACATCATTTTGATGTGCGGATTGAATGATATGGGCCTCAAAGCACCGGCCCGCTTCGATGAATACGACGGCAAATGGTACCAGAAGGTATACAATTTCCTGGAATTGCCGGCTTTGGTAGTTAACATCCTCAGAGCGGGTCGCTCTAAAGACGCGGGACTGAACCATAAGTTTATCACCGACCTCAGCAAAGCGCCTACATTAAAGATGAGCGATACTGCTATACTGCGCCGCTTAAAAGAAGAACAACCTTTTATCGGACCTTATAAACAACGCATCAAAGAGTTTGCAGAGATCTGCCAAAAGAACAATATCAAATTGATTTTTGTGGCTCAGAGTATTTTGTTTTCTGACGAAAAAGATCTGATGACCAATGTGGATTTGGGTTTGTTAAAGACTGGCGAAATCAATGGCAAAACCCGCGCTTACATTTTAAAAATGTACAACAAGAGCACCTTTGATGTGGCCGAAGAAATGGGTGTACCGTTTATCAATCTGGCAGCACGATTGCCCAAAGATTCCAGACTGTTTTACGATGGCTACCACTTCACCAACGATGGCGCTGATTTAGCTGCGGAAATGATCTACGATGATATCGTGACAGAAAAAATTATTCCTTTTAAAAAACCATAACATGACACTTATACACGAGAAACTCCAGCACATTAAAGCCTTTGTTTTTGATGTGGACGGAGTAATGACTGACGGTTCTGTGATTGGCACAGAAGATGGCCATTTTCTCAGAAACTTCAACATCAAAGATGGCTATGCTTTGCAACATGCCGTTAAATCGGGCTACCCTATAGCCATCATTTCTGGCGGCAATTCATTAGGCGTTGTTAAGCGTTTTCGCACTTTAGGTATAGAAGACGTATACGTCGGTCAGCAGCACAAAGAGGCGGCCTTCAACGAATTTTTAAGCAAGCATCAGTTAGAGCCCAGCGATATTTTGTATATGGGCGATGATATGCCGGATTACGAGTTGATGCAAAAGGTAGGCGTGGCCACCTGTCCCAATGATGCAGCAGTAGACATTCAAAACATCTGCCATTACATCTCCCCATTGGGTGGAGGTAAGGGATGTGTTCGCGAGATCATGGAAAAAACCATGAAATTGCAAGGCCGTTGGTGGTCGGAGCACACGCATAAATGGTGATTCTTAATTTATCTAGGAATAACATTCGCCTGCGGCGGGCCTAACGCAGATTTCGCTGATATTTTTTTCCTGTTTTATCTTCATTAAATTTTCAATTTAATGATATCAAAGGACATCCCGTTAAAACGGGATTGGATGACGCTGATTTTGTCGCTTGTAAACCGTTACATCCAATGTGTTGGATATTTTGCGGCGATGTTCTTGCGACGACATCCCTGTCCAACTGGAGATCATCCAGGCGCGGAGCGTCAGCATCATACTCGCTCTCAATCCCCGTGGACCGTGGGTCTGACGGCTATACAGTGGTGTGAAAGGTGATCATTCTCTGGCGCCAGCCCCGGCACCGCTGAGGCCGGGCTATCTAAAATACCATTATTCTTTAATCAAAGATTCTGCAGCACCGCTGGTACATCAACGCTTGTTCTCCGGCGCCAGCCCCCTAATTCCTCTCTCCTATTTCCTTGTTCCTTGACCTCCCTTTATCGTTTTCCAAAGCACTTGTTATAATTAATAAATTGCTCTATTTTTGCGCCAAGTAAAATCTTATATATGGCAATCGAAATCAAAGTTCCCAGTCCAGGTGAGTCCATTAGTGAAGTAACCGTTTCTAAATGGTTGAAACAAGTGGGTGATTATGTTAAGCTAGACGAACCACTGGTAGAACTTGAAAGTGAAAAGGCCACTTTTGAAGTGAATGCCGAATCTGCAGGTGTAATCACCAAACAACTCGCTAAAGAAGGCGACGAAATTAAAGTTGGTGCTATCATCGTAGAAATCGACGAAACAGCAAAAGCACCTGAAGGCGCCGCTGCTCCTAAAGCAGAAGCCAAAAAAGAATCTGCTCCGGCTAAAGCCGAAACCAAAAAAGAAGAAAAACCTGCTGAAAAGCCCGCTGTGGCTGCAGCTGATATGAGCGCTGATGTGGCCATCGCCCCACTCGCAAAAGAATTGATGATGGAACACGGTCTTAAACCTGCTCAGGTGAAAGGTACCGGTCCTAACGGCCGCATCACCAAAACCGATGTCCTCGAAGCCATCGTTGCCAACGGTGTAAAATCCGGAGGCGCCAACAAATACAGTCCTAACGGCGACAGAAATGTCAGAGTCGAAAAGATGAGCAACCTGCGCAAAACTGTTGCTAAACGTCTGGTGGCTGCTAAAAACGAAACTGCTATGTTGACCACCTTCAATGAAGTCAACATGAAGCCGATCATGGACCTCAGAAACAAATACAAAACTATCTTCGCAGAAAAACACGAAGTAGGTTTGGGTTTCATGAGTTTCTTCACCCGCGCTTGCTGCATCGCTTTGCTCGACTGGCCTGCTGTAAACGCTTTCATCGATGGTGACAACATCCAATTCAACGATTACTGCGATATCTCTATCGCCGTTTCTGGTCCAAGAGGCTTAGTCGTTCCTGTTATCAGAAACGCCGAAACCTTAAGTCTGGCTGATATCGAAAAAGAAGTTAAAAGACTGGCTGGTAAAGCCCGCGATAATAAATTATCACTCGAAGAAATGAGCGGTGGTACTTTTACCATCACCAATGGTGGTGTCTTCGGAAGTATGATGAGTACGCCTATTATTAACCCGCCACAATCTGCTATCCTCGGTATGCACAACATCGTTGAGAGACCAATGGTAGAAAACGGACAGATCGTTATCCGTCCTATCATGTATGTGGCATTGAGCTACGACCATAGAATCATCGACGGTCGCGAAAGTGTTAGTTTCTTAGTAAGAGTTAAACAATTACTCGAAAATCCTGAAATGCTTTTCGACGGCAGAATGCCAGTTGAAAAAGTTTTAGGCTTGTAATCTGCCTATGTCGGATTTTTTCGCACACTCCAGCGCAGTCATCGACCAGGGTTCTGAAATCGGTGAAGGAACGAAAATCTGGCATTTCTCCCATATCATGCCCAATTGCCAAATCGGCAAAGGCTGTAATATTGGCCAAAATGTGGTCATCTCTCCGGAGGTCATTATCGGTAATAATGTCAAAATCCAAAACAATGTCTCGGTATACACTGGTGTTATTTGCGAAGACGATGTTTTCCTCGGACCCAGCATGGTGTTTACCAATGTCATCAATCCACGCAGTGCCGTTGTCAGAAAAGACGAATACCGTAAAACCCTCGTAAAAAAAGGCGCCAGCATCGGTGCCAATGCCACCATCGTTTGTGGCCATACCATTGGTGCCTATGCCATGATAGGTGCAGGCGCCGTCGTTACCAAAGATGTACCTGATTTCGCGTTACTCATTGGCAACCCAGCCCGTCAGAGTGGATGGGTCAGCGAATATGGCCACAAACTGAATTTTGATGCTTCTGGTTTGGCAATATGCCCCGAAACCAAAGACCATTATCAACTACTCAACGGAACTGTAAGCAAACAGATATGAAAAATATTTTAGTCACCGGCGGTCTGGGCTACATAGGCTCGCATACCGTAACAGAACTGATCGCTCATGGCTACCAACCGGTCATCATAGACGATCTTAGCAATACCAATATCGGTGTGCTCTCAAGTCTCGAACAGATTTGCCAGTGCACTATCCCCTTCTATCAGGCCGATGTTAACAATGCCGATGTACTAAACGATATCTTCTCCAAACACCAAATAGAGGCAGTGATCCATTTCGCTGCTTTCAAAGCCGTTGGCGAATCGGTCAACGAACCGCTTAAATATTACCGCAATAATATCGGCGGACTCATTTGCCTGCTCGAAACCATGCAAACCCACGGCGTTAAGAACATTGTTTTTAGTTCTTCCTGCACTGTCTATGGCGAACCCGACCAATCGCCAGTAAACGAGTTAGCCCCTATCAAAAAAGCCAATTCGCCTTATGGCAATACCAAACAAATTGGTGAAGAAATTCTGGCAGACTGCCGCTTCCTCAACACAGTTGCGCTGCGCTATTTTAATCCGATTGGCGCGCATGCTTCTGCCAAGATTGGCGAATTACCTTTAGGTGTTCCCAATAACCTGGTACCTTTCATCACCCAAACAGCAGCGGGTATCAGAGAAAAGCTTACCGTATTTGGCAACGATTACAACACCAAAGACGGCACCTGTGTGCGCGACTATATCCATGTGGTGGACCTGGCAGCTGCTCACGTGAAAGCCCTTAGTTATATCGAACAACATCCCGATAACCATTTTGAAGTTTTTAACATCGGCACCGGCAATGGGCTTACCGTGTTAGAAATCATTCAGGCATTTGAACGCGTTAATCAGGTTCAACTTAACTACAGCATCGGTCAGAGACGCGCCGGCGACGTAGAAAAAGTATGGGCCGATAATACCAAAGCAGAAACGGTTCTGGGATGGAAAGCCAATATCGGTCTCGACGAAATGGTAAGATCTGCCTGGGCCTGGCAACAACAACTACAAACATTATGAGTGCTAATAAGCCACTGTCACATCTGGCCGAAACTTTGATTCCTTCTGAAATCATTAAACTCGGCAACGAAATCAGCGAACGCGTTCGCCAGGGTCAAACCATTTACAACTTCACTATCGGCGACTTCGATCCCAATATTTTTCCGATTCCTCAGGTGCTCGAAGATGAAATCGTGAATGCCTACCGTGCCCATCGTACCAATTACCCGCCGGCTAATGGTATCGCCGAATTGCGCAAAGCAGTTGCCGCTTTTTTGTCGAATGGATTAAACCTGCATTATTCTCCAGAAGAAATATTGATCTCCGGTGGTGGCCGACCGCTCATCTATGCAGCTTATCGCACCATCTGCGACCGCGGAGAAAAAGTAATTTATCCCGTGCCTTCATGGAACAACAACCACTACACCCATTTTGTGGAAGGTGAACATATCTGTGTTGAAACCCAGGCAGAGAACAATTTTTTACCTACCGCCGAAGAACTGATTCCGCATTTTAAAGATGCTACCTTATTGGCTTTATGCTCGCCTTTAAATCCTACCGGCACTGTCTTCACAAAAGACCAATTACAAGCCATTTGCCAGGCTGTGATAGACGAAAATAAGCGTCGCGGACCAGCACAGAAGCCGCTCTATATTTTATACGATCATATATACTGGACCCTTTGTTACGACAGCGAACATGTCAATCCAGTGTCTCTGTTTCCTGAATTGAAAGACTATACCATCTTTATCGATGGTATCAGTAAAGCCTTCAGCGCTACCGGTGTAAGAGTGGGTTGGGCTAATGGACCAACAGCCATCATCGATAAGATGAAAGGTATACTCAGCCATATCGGCGCCTGGAGCCCTATGGCCGAACAAGTAGCTACAGCCAAGTTTTTGCAAAATACAGAAGCTGTAAAAGCACATCTTTCCACCATTGGCTCAGCACTAAATTACAGACTGCAAACTTTATATGCGGGCTTTATGGCCATGAAAGCAGAAGGCTTTCCTGTGGATGCCATTGCCCCAAAAGCTTCCATGTACCTCACCATTAAATTCTCTCTAAAAGGCAAGGTAAAAACGGATCAACAAACCATATCCAACACCGAGGATATGACAGCCTTCCTCTTAAGTGAAGCTTCTTTGGCCATTGTGCCATTTGCCGCCTTTGGAGCCGATAAAAACAGTGAATGGTACCGACTAAGCGTGGGCACCTGCAAAACAGAAGACATCGACAGTATGCTCAAAAAACTGAGAACTGCACTGACTTCCCTGCAATAATTATTTATACAACTGGTAAACAGATTCGGCGCTTTTTAACGGATCAAATATTTGCAAAGCTGAATTGTAAGATTGCTTCGACTGCGACTCTAATGCCATCAAGACAGAGGCGAAATTACGGGTATCATTGGCATCAAACGCCAAACTACCTTCAGGAGCCAATTCCCGAAACACAGGAATGTCATTATAAGCAATTGGCAAATTGGCGTAAGCGGCTTCTATCAATGGAATGCCAAAGCCTTCTATCATGCTTGGGTAAACAAAGCCGCATGCCGCTCTGTATAACAATGGCAATTCATCAGACGCCACATCGGTTATTAAACGAACTCTGTCTTGCAAACCATGCTCTGACACAAATTGCTTTACCTCATTTAGGGTATTCCCCGGCTTTCCAGCCAATACCAAAGACGAGCGCTGTTCTTTGTTCTCTACGTATGCTTTTAACAAAGCCAAATGATTCTTCCTGGTTTGAAAACTGCTAACATACAATAAAAACGTCTCCGGCAAGCGGTATTTAATGGCTATATCAGCTACTTGCTGGGCCGAATAATCAAGTCGGTGTTGCTGACCACAGGTTTGGTAAACCACGTGTATTTTATTGGGATCGACCTGGTAAAATTGCTCCAAATCTTTGGCTGTTGCATAACTGGTTGCCACAATGGCATCGGCAATTTTAACAGCGTGCTTGGTTTTAAAATGGTAAACATTGCGGTCGACCATAGCATAATGCTTTGGAAAATGCCTGAAGATCACATCGTGAATGGTCACAACTTTCCTGACCCTTGCCGGCCATTTTCCGAATGGTAATTCATTACTCAAACCGTGAAACACATCCAGCTGATAGCGTTTAATTTCTGCCTGTATACCGCGTTCACGCCACAGCCATCCACCGTTTAAAGGCGGCACTGCTATGGTATTTGCAGGCAGATTTTTTATATCCGGCCGCTTATCATAAAGAAAAAATCGGTCATTAGGGTGTTGTTGCAAAAGCGTATTGATCAGATCGCGACTGTAATTTCCCAGTCCCGTTCTGTTGTGAAAATACCGTTTAGCATCAAACCCAATATGCATTATACTGCCACATTAAAATCTCTTAAAGCATCATTAAGAGAGGTCTTTAAATCGGTGCTGGGTTTACGCTTACCTATGATAATAGCACATGGCACATGGTATTTACCGGCCGGAAATTCTTTTTCATAAGAACCTGGAATCACCACCGATCTTTCAGGTACATAGCCTTTATAAGTGACAGGTTCTGCGCCGGTCACGTCAATAATTTTTGTAGACATGGTAATAGTAACTCCGGCGCCTAAAACGGCTTCTTTGCCGATATGCGCGCCTTCTACCACGATGCATCTTGAACCAATGAAACAATCGTCTTCAATGATAACCGGAGCCGCTTGAACAGGTTCTAAAACACCACCAATACCAACACCACCACTGAGGTGTACGTTCTTGCCAATCTGCGCGCAACTGCCTACAGTCGCCCAGGTATCCACCATGGTACCGCTGTCAACATAAGCACCGATATTGACAAAACTAGGCATTAAAATCACGCCCTTATTGATGAATGCACCATATCTGGCAACAGAACCCATCACAGCTCTGACACCCTGAGAAGCAAAATTGGATTTTAAAGGAATTTTATCACATACCTCGTACGGACCCATCACATGGGTTTCGATCGACTGAATTGGGAAATACAAAATCACTCCCTTCTTCACCCATTCGTTAACCACCCAGCCAGAGCCATCAACTTTAGGCTCTGCAACTCTCACCTGACCCTTGTCTAAAGCGTCTATCAAAGATTGAATAGCCGCCTGTGTGCTCGCTTCTGATAGCAGTGCTCTGTTGTCCCAAGCACTTTCTATGACGCTTTTTAATTGATTTAAATCCAACATATAACTTATTGCTTACAAAACAAGATAAAAAATACGAGAATTCATCGTATCAAGATTAGTTTTATTTGATTCTAAAGTAATTAAAATCATGAATTTCTGAATTTCATTAAGCGTTTAACGAGTTTAATTTTTAGTTCCCCGTTTTTTTACCAAATTTGTGGCCTATCTGATTAAACATGAGTTTTAAAAAATCCATTCTGCTAATTGGCCTGTTTTTAAGCGCCTCGTTTCTAAGCCTGCAAGCGCAGGGTACCGACTACCTCAATATGGATGAGGCGGTATTGATGATGAACAAAGAAACCAAAAAATCTCTGAGAGCCCAGTCGATGCCCATGCTGCTCTGGCTTCCGGGTGGCAGCAAATTTTCGTATGTCGAAATTGGCACGCCTTCTAAACTGGTGATCACCGAGGTAGAAAACAATAAAGTAGACAGCAGCATCAACCTCGATGTGCTCAATACCGCCATCAAAACTTATAATCCTAAATACGCTCTTAAATCTTTTCCGTTGATTGAATGGATTGACAACGATAACTTCAGAATTTTTAAAGAGAACGAATACCTGATCTTTAACCTGGCCGCCAAAGCCTTCCGCAATATGCAAAACATTTCTGCCAAAGCCGAATACTCAGAGTCTGACAGCAAAATGCAATATGTGGCCTATATCGAAAACGATAATATCTACATCAATGGGCCCGATGGTGTTAAACAAATCACCAAAGACGGAGGCAAAGGCATCGTATACGGACAATCGGTTCATCGCAACGAATTTGGTATCAGCAAGGGTTTTTTCTGGAGTCCGAAAAGTAATAAACTGGCTTTCTACCGCATGGATGAAAGTATGGTTACCGACTATGCCATCTACGACAATTCTAAAATGCCTGCTACTGTCAACAACATCAAATACCCAATTGCCGGCGCCAAAAGTCACCATGTTACCCTGGGTGTCTACGACATCAAAACGCAGCAGATTACCTACATGGAAACCGGCGAACCTAAAGAGCAATACCTCACCAATATCACCTGGTCGCCAGAAGAAGATTTCATCTACATGGCCATCGTTAACCGCGGTCAGAACCAATACTTCCTCAACCGATACAATGCCGAAAATGGCCTCTTAGACAAAACCCTTTTCGAGGAGCGCGACGAGAAATATGTAGAACCACAGCATGGAATCTATTTCCTGAGTAACGAAACCAATAAGTTCATTTGGCAAAGCGAGAAAGATGGCTACAACCACTTATACCTCTACAACACCAATGGCAGAATGATCCGTCAACTAACATCCGGTAAATGGGTGGTAACAGCCTTATTGGGTGTTGACAGTCGCGGCGAATATGCCTACTTCGAATCCACCAAAGAAAGTCCTATAGAAAGACATATCTACAAAGTGAACCTCGACAATGGCGACATTAAAAAGCTGACCTCTGAAGCCGGCACACATACCGCTGCTTTCAACCCACAATTCAATTATTTCATTGATCAGTTAAGCAGCATCACCGTACCAAGAAAAATCACTTTAAAAGACAATAAAGGCGAGCAACTGCGACTTTTATTAAACGCAGCCAATCCGCTTGAAGCTTACAAACTGGGCGAAACCAGCATCATCCCAATTGTGAACGAAGGCACTGTTTTATACTGCCGCATGATTACGCCTCCCGACTTCGATAAAACGAAAAAATACCCGGTGGTGGTGTATGTGTATGGCGGACCGCATGTGCAGCAGGTTAACAATACCTGGCTGGCCGGCAGTAATTTATGGATGCAGTTAATGGCTCAAAAAGGCTATATTGTTTTCACCCTCGACAACAGAGGTTCTGCCAACCGTGGTCACGCTTTCGAAAGTGCGGTTCACAGACAATTGGGCAATTTAGAAATGAACGATCAATTGGCAGGTATCAGCTATCTGAAAAACCTGTCTTACGTCGACTCTAACCGCATTGGCGTGCATGGCTGGAGCTTTGGTGGGTTCATGACCACCTCATTAATGAGTCGCCAACCAGGCGTGTTTAAAGTGGGTGTAGCGGGCGGACCGGTAATTAACTGGGAATTGTACGAGATCATGTACACCGAGCGTTACATGGATACGCCGCAAGAAAATCCGGAAGGTTATAAGGCGGCTAACTTGTTAAACTACGTTAACAACCTGCAAGATAAATTGCTGATGATACATGGTTGCGACGACGATGTGGTGTTATGGCAGCACAGTTTGTTGTATTGCAAAGCTGCTGTAGACATGAACAATACGTATCTCGACTATTTTGTCTATCCTGGTCACAAACACAATGTGGTAGGCAGAGACAGGGTGCATCTGATGCAGAAGATCACCGAATACATCATGGAAAACCTGTAAGGATTATACTTCTTCGAGAAGTGTTCTAAAGGCCAGAACTTGCTCGCCATAGCGCTCGTAGGTTTTGGCCTTTAATGCTGGTGCAAACTCGTCGGCGTATTGCTGATAATCTTCGATGCTGTGGCAATAGTATTGAATGGCGTAATTAACCCCTTCGTTATCCTCGACATTGGTAAGCAGTTTCAGCATTTTAAAACCAGTAAACTTTTCAGTAGCTATCACTTCCGGAATATGGACATGTTTCATCCAATGCACCCATTCGGTTTCAATGGCTTCAGGAATATTGCAGGTAACGTTATAAATAATCATCAGACTACAAAACAAGGCTTTAATTTCGAGAAATTCAAATGGGTGTATAAGATGATGGAAACATCAAATTTTGAATAATCTATTATTTGGTCGCCACCTACGGGGCTCCCTGACATTCTCCATCATCAACCCAGGCCTCAAATTTTCTTCGAAAATTTCACGACCTGGGCTATAAAGGCCTGCGGCACGCCCTTACAGGGCTGGATGATTAAAACATTGGCTAAAAAAACCAAACAACACATCTCATACTCTGCGCCGGGTTCGCCGAACCTCGGCCTACCCACAAAACCATTCTACTCAATTCAATGATCTTACAGCGTCGCTGACGCATTGGGTGAATTAAAAAACGGGCAGGCCCGAATGAAAAAACAAACCCATCAAAACACCAAACAAAAATCCCCAACAGACTCTTGGAATTTTTGACTCCTTCAACCCACAAAAAACAAACTTAGTACAAGAACTTTCACCTAAATTTGCCTATCCCGTCTTCGATATCAGGAAATATTAAAAAAAAGAGATGGCAAAAAAATCAGGAAACAACACTTTTGATCTAATAGTCAAATCTTATTTTTCAATAAGTACCCTTGTATGTTTGATGTATATATCGCTTCACAAATGGACTCAATTCAACACCCTGATCCATATCGACTATCTGTACATCCCCCTACAGACACTACTGGGTTATTATTGTCTTTTTAATACCGTTGTTGTAGGACTGACATATCCATTTATCCGAAAAAAACCAGAGGGCATCTTAAAATTACCATTCTGGATGTATGTTATACATTTACTTTTTCTGATATTCTGGGGACTGGTAAATTTTGTGTTTGTGAATTAAGATCATTGATGGAACAACAAATTGAAAAACATGAATATAAAAAAATATCTTTGCATGAACTAATGCATGGGGATCAATTTTAATCGGCACATTGGTCAATATCTCCGACTTTACTAAAAAAATGAAATTTATAAAATCAAAAACAAATCAATAATGAGTAAAACTGATTTTATATTCACAGCAATGTTAGTGGCTTTTTTTGTTTACATATCAATTAAATACACAAGCGGCATAAAGCTAGTTATGAAAAACAAAGAAGGAGATGATGATTACTACAGAGGGAAAAAAGTCATGAAAAATTGCATAATCAGTATTTTGATTTTTATGCTGCTATTTTTTATTACATACGCTACGGTTCAAATTGTACATATAACAAAGTAAAGTTTGGGATTTTAGTGGAACTTTGTATCATGCGCACCCGTAAAGTCACTATTTATTAATTCTCAAATGCTTTATAAACAAAGAAAATCCATCATCACAAAGCAAACCAACATGAACAAGAATTGAAACAAAAAATATACATTTGTATAAATCAAAAACTAAAGATGGAATATGAAAACATTTTTTCACTCTAAAAAGGGGGGTCAATTTGCTCCGGAACAAAGGGGTCAATATCATCGGCTTTTCCAATAAAGGCAAGAAATGGCGAACGTTTAGAAGAACACAAGATATTTAAATTGCTCGCCTCTATGTGTAAATCATGCATATCTAGCATTGTATTAGAAGCTATAATATCCCAATGCGTCGGCGACGCTCCAGAAACATCGATTAAAGCAGAATGGTTTTAATTGTAGCAAGGCCCCAGCGGCGCCTTGAAACATAAAAAATTTCCCCTTTCATTCTCATTCCATCGTGGACCGCAAGTCCGACGTCTATACATGACTCTCTTCTCAGTAATCCCAGACCAAATCCCAGCCATCCCAGCCCTGTTTCCGCTCTCATTCTCATTCTCGCTCTCATTCTCATTCTCGCTCTCATTCTCATTCTCGCTCTCATTCCCCCGCAGGTCCGACGGCTATAATTTTTATTATTCTAGTAATCCAAGAATTTCCTGGCGGCGACCAATCGTATACCCATACGCGAAATCAAATATCTCCTGTGCCTTCTCCATGTCAAACATACCAAATCTGCTCATCTCAGGGGGCTCAATCAATACCTGACAATGCCTGTGCTTGGAGTCGATCTCCTTGTTTAATGCCAAATGAAAACTGCGGTCAAGCATATCCTTCATGTGGATCTTCTGTATGTCTTTACTGATGGCATTGACATTGACGCCTATGATACGATTGCATTTACCCACCAAAGGCTCTACCGGGAAATTATTCAATACACCGCCATCTAAGTAATATGTGTTTTCATATTCTATCGGCTGAAACACCAATGGCACACACGAGGATGCCATCAAGGCTATCGCCAATGGCCCCTCCGTAAAATACCGAACCTCGCCTTTGACAATATCTGTGGCCACTACCGTTACTGGAATCGGCAATTGCTCTATACGCTCACATTTCAAGGTCTTGTCAAATGCCTCTTTGAAGGTCTTCATATCAAATAAACCTGCCTTGCCAATTAGAAAATTCTTGTAGCCAAACAAGGTGGTTTCCTTGACTATTTTTAATATCTCATCAGGACTGTATCCTGAAGCATAATATGCGCCTATCATGGCACCGGCACTGGTGCCCGAAATTCTGTCAATCTTTACACCCATCTCATCCAATGCTTTTAAAACACCAAGATGACCGATGCCACGTGTGCCGCCTCCGGATAATGCTATACCTATAGTTCCCATTTCGGAACAAATGTACAAAATCCTTTAACATATAACGACTACTAAGATTTACATTTGCGATGTGGAATCGCCCTTTAACGTCAGTCGCATTGACAGCCTATCTTCCAGCCTAATTGGCCATGGAAGACCCTTTGATATGCTGAGAGACGACCTCATCCACCCGATTGTTTCAGGCAACAAATGGCGCAAGTTGAAATACATTGTTCAAACAGCCTTATCAGAAAATAAAACACATTTGGTCAGCTTTGGTGGTGCCTATAGCAACCATCTGGTAGCTTTAGCTTTTGCCGGTAAACATTTTGGTTTGCGCACCTCTGCCTTTGTGCGTGGCGACGAAGAAAGAGCTCCCAACCACTACGAACTGATCTGTTTGGAAAATGGTATGGAACTGATTAAAACCGACCGCAGCAGTTTTAGAAATAAACAAGCTTTATTTGATGATATGTTTGGGGAAAACCAAGATGTGATGATGGTGGGAGAAGGCGGCGATCATCCGATGGCGCTCCCAGGTTGTGAAGAGATGTGGCAGGAGATTGGAGACACTTATGATTTTGTGATTCTTTCACTGGGGACCGGCACAACGATGGAAGGATTGGTAAAAGGATTGAACAATACAAGAACAAAAATATTGGGCATCAGTTCACTTAAAAACAACCACGACCTCGATAAACGTATGGCAGGATACGATAGCGAGCGGTTTAAAATTTATCACGACTTTCACAGAGGCAAATACGCCAAATCCGATCCTGAATTAATCCAGTTTATTCAATCTTTTTATCAGGAGACAGGTATAAAAACTGATACCGTTTACACCGGCAAAATGTTAATGGCTGTTGATGCACTTATCCAACAAGGCATCATCCAATCGCACCACAAAATATTGTGCATACATACAGGTGGCTTGCTGGCCTTTCCTGTTTAGTAATTAGAAATAACATTCATCAGCGTATGACCAACGGCTTTCAGCGTTTTCTTGTCAATCGCATTCATGTTATCATCATGGGTGTGCCAGTATTTTCCGAAATTGCTGCTGGTACTTGGATCAGTATCGATGATATCTAACATTGGTATTCTGGTGGCTTTCATGACATATACGTGATCATCGGTTACATAACCGCGATCAAAGCTCTTGAAGAAATTACCATAACCCAATTCAGCTGCGGTATTCCACACCAATGATACATATGTAGAAGCCTGAGCCAGACTGTAGCCTTCGTAACCAAACAAAGCATTTGGTGCACCAACCATATCCAACAAAATACCAAAGTCTGCTCTATAATGTGGCACATGCAAGTTGTTACCCCAGTATTGTGAACCCAAACAAAAACTGTTCTCTACAGCTCCAGAATTATCACCCCAGTCTTCAGCATCGAACAAAATAATATCAATACCTATGTCGAGAGGACGCTTTTTTAATTGAGCTGCCACTTCCATTAAAACACCTACCCCGCTGGCGCCATCATTAGCCCCGAGAATTGGCTTGTCTTTGTCGACATCATCCTGATCCGCAAATGGACGGGTATCCCAATGGGCGCATAACAAAATACGACGGTCGGCTTTAGGGTTAAATG
>JACCDH010358770.1_pt1 | contig 39761 bp, 32 predicted proteins | sample 7442481 | NCBI WGS metagenome assembly JACCDH01 (sample SAMN15323433, study PRJNA562643) | freshwater metagenome | isolation source: river surface water | place: USA:Blue River Watershed | collected 2017-08-15 | reverse complement strand
TACAAAATCTTTAAACAGTTTATAATCCAAACCGAAGTTACCGCTTATTTGTTTGAAGTTATAGTTGTTATAGGTATTTTCTATTTGTGCTAATGGATTGATCATTTCGTTTCCTAAACTTCCTCCTGGGAATTGAGTAAAATTATCATTATTGTCATAAGGCGTTAAAACAGAGGGTGCATTAAGAGCATTAAGTAGTACCGATGCATTTCCATTTTCTAATAAGGTCCTCCTATTGAAATAGGTGTAAATCACATTCGATTTTAATTTTAATTTTTCTGAAACATCAGCATTCAAGGAAACCCTTGCTGTATTTCTCAGGAAACCAGATTTAGACTCTCCAACAATTCCTTCTTGATCCAGATGAGAACCACTAACAGAATACGAAATCTTATCAGAACCGCCAGAAAAAGTTAAATCATGACTAATAACAGGAACTGCAGTACTAAAAACTTCATTTTGCCAATCGGTACCTTTTCCTAAATTAGAATTTAAAACAGGATAAGGCAAAGGTTTACCTCCATTGGCATAACTTTCGTTGAGTAAAGCGGCATATTGAGTTGCATTTAAAGTAGATAAAGTCTTGGTAGTTTCTTGAAATCCAGTATAAGTGTTGAAAGATAATTTCCCTTTAGAATTCTTTTTTCCTGTTCTGGTAGTTATTAAAATAACTCCATTGGCAGCAGCCGAACCATAAATGGCCGCTTGAGCATCTTTTAATACTGTCATGCTCTCAACATCATTAGGATTAAGCAATCCTAGCTCTCCAATATATCCATCTATGATAACTAGTGGAGAGGCATCTCCGTTTGTAGCAATACCTCTGATACGAATATCCAGTCCAGCACCAGGAGATCCAGATGAGGTGGTTACATTCACCCCTGAAACAGTTCCTTGTAGGGCCTGTTCTATTCTGATGGGTTTCAAAATATCTAAAGCTTTGCTATCTACAACCGATACAGCTCCAGTAACTTCTCGTTTCTTTTGGGAACCATATCCTACAACAACCACTTCTTGCAGCGATTGCGACTCAGGATTTAGTTTAACATTAATACTTGTTCGACCCTTAATGGCTTCTTGAACTGTTCCATAACCTACGAAACTAAAAACTAAAGTGCCATTTGAATCGGCTTTTAATTGATAATTTCCATCCATGTCTGAAGAGGTTGCTTTTGAAGTGCCTTTGATTAAAACGCTTGCTCCAGGAATAGCCATTCCATTTTCGTCAACTACTTTCCCTTTTATGGAAACATCTTGTGCTTGTCCATAAACCGAGAATAGAACGGATAAAAAACAAAAAATAAGTAATTTTGTTAATTTCATTTTTCTAAAATTTTGGTTAGTATTTGTTATTACATTCACGCAAATTTATTACTATTTTTTTATTACAAATATTTTTGAATATAATTTTCAGTATATAAAAACTCAACAAAAATTATTTAAATGCTTTGTTTACAGTGTTTTAAAATAATTTTATAAAGATTAATGAATTAACCATGTTGCTTCTTCAATTTTTGTAATTTTTCAGTTTTGTATTCCTTGAAACAACAAAATTAAATTTCACTAAGACACCAAGCTTATATTTTTTTTAATCTTAAAAAGGAAGTCTTTTTTTTGTAATTTTATCCCACAAAATTGAATTATGAGATTATTACTTGGTTTATTTCTTTTGATAGCCGTTCTTCCTGTTTTTTCTCAAGAGCAAGTAAGTTCTGAAGGTTTGCCGAAAATAAAAATAGATTCACTTTATAGAGAAGATCAGTTTTATTTTAGTTTTGCTCTCAACACCTTACAAAACAAGCCAGCAGGTTTAACTCAGGATAAATTTTCTTCGGGATTTTCTTTTGGTTTTCTTCGGGATTTTCCAATTAATAAAAATAGAACTATGGCAATTGCGGCGGGTATTGGGCTTGCCTTTAATAATTACAATCAGAATCTAAAGATAACAGATACAAATCAAGTACTGAAATATGCCATTATCGATTCAAATGTTTCATTTGATAAAAATAGATTTACTCAGTTGCTCGTAGAAGTACCCATTGAGTTCAGATGGAGAACATCTACTTATGAAAGTCATAAATTTTGGCGAATTTACGGCGGATTTAAAGTGGGTTATTTGTTGTATAATGAATCTTTTTATAAAGATGTTTATGAAAAAATTGTGGTTAGAAACATTAATGACTTCAATCAATTTCAATATGGAACTTATATTTCGGCAGGGTATAATTCTATAAATGTTTTTGCTTATTATGGTTTGAATTCGCTCTTTAAATCGGCCAAAACTTCAACAGAATCAATAGATATGAATTCCTTAAATGTTGGAATAATGTTATATATCCTATAGCCAAAAAGGGAATAAAAACAACTGCGGAATCATTCCTAAAAAAAAACCTATAACCAATTCTTTTGGTGTGTGAGCTTTCATTTCTAGTCTCGAGGAAGCTACAAATCCATTTACAAGTAAAAGAAAGGCTATCAAATTTATATCATTAGTTTGATTGTGAATACTTAGTTCAATTGCGAAAACGGTAAAAGCACTGATAGCGACCATATGAAGGCTAGCTTTTGTTTTTAAAAATAACAATACTAAGGCTAAAATTGTGCTAACTAATCCAGCCAAAAAGAAGAAATATAATTCAGGAAAATGATCTTTGGTAATGCTTTTTCGAATTAATAGTATTGTTAAAAGGCATAAAATTAACAATGGAATTTTACGTTGAGAGATTTCTCCAATCATTATAGAATCGACTTTTCCTGTTATACGGAGTATAAAAAAAAAGAGAATTGGAAGCGCTATCGTAATAAGTACAATTTGAAAAAGAGCAAAGTATTTTTCTGGATTTGTATAATAGGAATCATTCCAAAAAAAGTAAAACATTGCAGCATACACTGGAATAAATACCGGATGAAATAAATAGGAAAAAATAGGAAGGATTTTTTTGGAATTCATGTTAAATTTCCCCTTTGAAAGGTATAACTTTATATTTGTTTTCTCATTCTAGCCACAGGAATATCGAGTTGTTCTCTGTATTTTGCAATGGTTCTTCGGGCAATTGGATACCCCTTTTCTTTTAATATTTCGGCTAGTTGATCGTCCGGAAGTGGTTTTTGTTTGTCCTCGTCCTCAATCACATTTTGTAAAATTTTCTTGATTTCGAGTGTCGAAACATCTTCACCTTGGTCGTTTTTCATTGCCTCGGAGAAGAATTCTTTGATCAGTTTCGTTCCGTAAGGCGTTTCCACATATTTGCTATTGGCCACGCGGGAAATGGTCGATATATCAAGACCAACTAAATCAGCAATGTCTTTCAAAATCATTGGTTTTAGTTTGGTTTCATCGCCTTCCAAAAAGTATTCTTTTTGGTAATGCATAATCGCTTTCATTGTCACATAAAGCGTTTCCTGACGTTGTTTGATGGCGTCGATAAACCATTTGGCCGAATCTAGTTTTTGTTTGATAAACTGTACAGCATCTTTTTGTGCATTCGATTTATCTCGAGAACTTTTATAGGTTTGCATCATTTCCTGATATTCTTTGGAAACATGTAGTGTTGGTGCATTTCTTCCGTTTAGTGTCAAAACTAATTCATCTTCCTCAATTCGAATGGCAAAATCAGGAACAACATGTTCGGTAATTTTGTAGCTACCAGTAAAAGAACCTCCGGGTTTTGGGTTTAGTTTTTCAATTTCATGAATAGCAGTTTTGAGTTGTTCATTAGAAACAGCATATTTTTGCAACAGTTTGTCGTAGTGTTTTTTGGTAAAAGCATCGAATTGGTTTTCGATAATATCCATTGCCAAAGCCAAGTATTCCGTAGGTGTTTTGTGTTTCAATTGCAATAACAAACATTCCTGTAAATCACGTGCACCAACACCAGAAGGTTCAAGTTCATGTATGACTTGAAGCATTCTTTCTACCGTTTTTTCATCGGTATAAATTCCTTGAGTAAAAGCCATATCATCTACTAAATCGGGAATACTTCGTCGAATATATCCCATATCGTCTATGCTTCCTACTAGGAATTCAGCAATTTCACGCTCGTCATCATTCAACATAAACGTGTTCAACTGATTGATTAAATCTTGGTGAAAACTGATAGGAGCTACCAAAGGCGATTCGCGTTCTTCGTCATCATCGCTGTAATTATTGGCTTTGGTTTTGTAATCGGGCGTTTCGTCGCTACTTAAATATTCGTCAATATTGATATCGCTGATGTCTTCTGTTTCGTTGTCATCATAATCGTCGAATTCGTCGATATTATCATTACTATCGAATTCGTCTTTATCATATATTTCATCTTCCTCTTTTCCTGCTTCTAAGGCCGGATTTTCGTTCATTTCTTCCAATAATCGCTGCTCGAATGCTTGAGTAGGCAATTGTATTAACTTCATCAACTGAATTTGTTGTGGAGATAATTTTTGGGATAGTTTAAGTTTTAGAAATTGTTTGAGCATAATTATTTTTTGTTTAAAGGTTTAAGAGTTTAAAGGTTTAAAGTTGTTCTGTTTCAAACAACTATAAACAATTTCAAACAACATTAAACATTTTAAAAATCTGCATTCATTGGTGTTCTAGGAAAAGCAATTACGTCACGAATATTAGTCATTCCAGTTACAAAAAGCACCAATCTTTCAAATCCAAGTCCAAATCCTGAGTGCACTGCTGTTCCGAATTTTCTTGTGTCCAAATACCACCATAATTCTTCTTCGTCAATTCCAAGTGCCTTCATTTTTTCTACTAAAACGTCAAAACGTTCTTCTCTTTGTGAACCACCAACTATTTCTCCAATGCCAGGAAAAAGTATGTCCATAGCGCGAACGGTTTTTCCGTCTTCGTTCAAACGCATATAAAATGCCTTTATATTGGCAGGATAATCAAACAAAATCACAGGAGATTTAAAGTGTTTTTCTACTAAATAACGCTCGTGTTCGGATTGTAAATCGGCACCCCACTCGTTGATGATGTATTGAAATTTTTTCTTTTTGTTTGGAGTCGAATCTCTTAAAATATCAATTGCTTCAGTATAAGAAACTCGTTTGAAATTGTTTTCCAATACAAAGTTTAATTTTTCTAACAGAGTCATTTCGCTTCGTTCGGCTAGTGGTTTTGATTTTTCTTCGTCTAATAATCTGCTTTCTAAGAATTTCAAATCATCTGAACATTTCTCCATTGCATACTGGATAACATATTGGATAAAATCTTCAGCCAAATCCATATTGTCATCTAAATTATTGAAAGCCACTTCGGGTTCAATCATCCAGAATTCCGCTAAGTGGCGTGAGGTATTCGAGTTCTCTGCTCTAAATGTGGGTCCAAAAGTATAAATCTGACCCAAAGCCATCGCGAAAGTTTCGCCTTCTAATTGTCCTGAAACAGTTAAATTTGTGTGCTTTCCGAAAAAATCTTTTTTATAGTCAATGTTGCCTTGATCATTTTTTGGTAAATTGTCCAAAGGCAATGAGGTTACTTGAAACATTTCGCCTGCACCTTCAGCATCGGCTCCAGTAATGATTGGGGTATTGACGTAGACAAACCCTTTTTGCTGAAAATAGTTGTGAACTGCAAAAGCTAAAACCGAACGCACCCGCATAATCGCTCCGAAAGCATTCGTTCTTACTCTTAAATGTGCATTTTCGCGTAAGAATTCTAAAGAATGTTTTTTGGGTTGCATTGGGAATTTTTCTGCGTCGGAATCGCCAAGAATTTGTAGTTTCTTAACCTGGATTTCATATTTTTGGCCAGCACCTTTACTTTCTACCAAATTTCCAGTAACCGAAATCGCAGCTCCAGTGGTAATTCTTTTCAAAGTTTCTTCGGGGGTATTTTCAAAATCGACAACACATTGTATATTATTGATGGTTGAACCGTCGTTCAACGCTATAAACTGATTGTTTCTAAAAGTTCTTACCCATCCTTTTGCATTGACTTCGTGAAGTGTATTGGTGCTGTTTAGTAAGTCTTTAACTTTTGTATGTTTTATCATAATTGTTTGTCTTAGATTGTATATTTCACATTATTCAATCGAATTACAAATATAATTGATTTGTTTGAAAAATGCATTGTAGGAACTGGGCTAATCGTGAGTGGTTTTTGTTTTAAAAGATTCAAAATTTGAAAATTTTTTAAAAGTTGTCAAATCTAAATCAGTTCAAAAACTTTTTCAAAACAAATTATTATTTTTTCAAAGCATCAATTTCCTCATCACTGTGTTCGATGATGTCAATTTTTGGTTCAATGAATTCCTGTTCATTTGCCAATGTTTTATTTAAGGTTAATACTAAAGCAGGAAGCAACATTAAATTAGACAACATTCCAAACATCAAAGTCAATGAAATTAATCCGCCAAGGGCAATTGTCCCTCCAAAACTTGACAACATAAAGACTGAAAATCCGAAAAATAAAACAATAGAAGTATAGAACATACTCAAACCAGCATCATTAAAAGTGGCGTAAACAGATTTGCGGATTTTCCAGTTGTTTTTCTTTAATTCTTCTCTATATTGTGCTAAGAAACGAACGGTATCATCTACTGAAAGTCCAAAGGCAATTCCGAAAACTAAAATGGTGGATGGTTTCAAAGGAATATCGAAAAATCCCATAATTCCTGCAGTTAATAACAACGGCAACAGATTTGGGATGATAGAAACCAAAATCATTTTGAACGAACGGAACATAAATCCAATTAAAAGCGCTGTCAAGAAAAAAGCAAAAATTAAGGACGAAAGCAAGTTGTCCAGCAAGTAGCCTGTTCCCTTTTGGAAAACTAAAGCTTTGCCAGTAATGGAAACGTGATAATGGTTAGAAGGAAATATTTTGTTAGCTTTTTTGCGAATTTCAGCTTCTATTCTCGGGATGGCATCCCCATTTTCGTCCCGCATAAAAGTGGTAATACGAGCAAATTGTCCGGTCGAATCTACATAGCTTTTCATCAGATTATCTTTCGAGTTTTTGGTTGCATTTTTGGCATAGGACAAAATAAAAGATTGTTCTTGTGAAGTGGGAAGTTCGTAGTAGTCAGGATTTCCGTTATAATAGGCCTGTTTGGAATATTTAACTATATTGACCACCGAAATAGGTTTTGAAAGTTCTGGAATTTCCTCGATGGCTAGTTCCAACTCTTCCATTTTTTTAAGAGTAGACAGTTTCATAACGCCTTTTCTACGCTTAGTATCAATCATAATTTCAAGAGGCATTACACCATCAAATTCTTTTTCGAAGAAAATAATATCTTGAAAAAAGGCTTCTTTTTTGGGCATATCTTCAATGATGCTTCCAGAAACTCTCATTTTATAAATTCCTATAATACTAATAACAAGAAGTGAAACGGCAACCACATATATAGAAAACCGATTGTATTTCACATTTCTTAATATCCAATCCATAAACGATTTGACATAGCCTCGATCCAAATGTTCGATATGACGGTCTATTGGTGCGGGAATATAACTGTGAAAAATTGGAATCACAATGATACACAAAAAGAACAAAGCCAATATATTGATGGAAGTGACTACTCCAAATTCTAAAAGCAAGGCATTGTTTGAAGCTACAAAAGTGGCAAATCCAATAGCTGTTGTAACATTGGTCATAAGAGTTGCCATTCCTACTTTGGTGGTTACTCTTTGAAGTGCTTTGACTTTGTTTCGGTGTACTTTGTATTCCTGATGGTATTTATTGGTGAGGAAAATACAATTCGGAATTCCAATAACGATAATGAGTGAAGGCACCAAGGCGGTCAAAACTGTTATTTCGTAATTCAATAGGCCCAAGAAACCAAATGACCACATCACACCAATAATTACGATAATTATCGAAATCAACGTGGCTCTAAAACTTCTGAAAAAGAAAAAGAAAAGTAGAGATGTGATTAATAATGAAGCACCAATAAAAATTCCAATTTCGCTAATAATAGTCTGAGCATTGAGCGTTCGAATATAAGGCATTCCAGAAACGCGTATATCGATGTTAGTTTCATTTTCGAAGTATTCAATGGCTGGAACTACTGTTTTCAGGATGAAATCTTTTCGGGCTGGAGTGTTTACAATTTTCTTATCCAGATATATTGCCGAACGAATAGTTTCTGATTTTTTGTTAAATAATAATCCTTCGTAAAAAGGTAAATCATTGAACAATTCTTTTTTTATTTTCTCTAGATAAATTTTGTCTTTGATTTTGTTTTGATTTACAAAAGGAATTAATTCGAATTTTTCGAGAGCTTCGTTTTTTTGTAATTTTTTTAAATCGTTTAAAGAAATAACTAAATCAACCGCTTTGTCATTTTTAATTCGGGTCATTAATTTTGTAAAAGCAGCGTATGCTTTTGGAGTGAATAAGGTGCTGTCTTTTACGCCAATTACAATCAAATTTCCCTCTTCACCAAATTTATTTAGAAAAGCATTGTATTCAATATTAACGATGTTATCGTCGGGTAGCATATTGGCTTCTGTTTGGGTGAAATGGATGTTTTTCCATTGCATTGCCAACAAAGCGGTTATCGCAATAACTATCGATAACATTAAAATTCTATTTCTAAGTACAATACGAGCTATTAACTCCCAAAATCCTAAACTAAACCACTTAATCATTATCCAGTATTAATTGCGGCAAAGGTAGTTAATAGCTTATAATTTATAAGTTTAAAAAGATTCTTTTTGAATAAATATCATATAAATTTAATTTTTCATTAAGTTAAATGTATGGGATGTAATTTATATATTTGAATTTGTCAAATTTGCAGATAAATTATCGATTAGGAACTTATGAAATCACCATTAACAACAAGTTTGAGTAAGCAAATGAAATTCGCTGAACACATTTAATAAATAAAAACTCAGTGAAGCAAATGAAATTCGCTGAACACCTATAAAAAATATAAACTCAGTGTAGCAAACACCAATAAGTAAAAGTCGACCCGAGACAGAGTCGAACTGGCGAAGCATAGCATATATGACCGCTGAAAAATAAAAATTTACATAATGAAATACCATAGAAACACTATATTTTATTTTGTCATAACAGGCGGTTTTTCGGCATTGATTTATTGGATATTGACTTTAGGGAAAGGGTTGGAGGTTCATAAAAAGTACATTCGCCCAGTAGTTGAAAATGGGCATTGGAATGATTTTATAGCATCAATGTCAAACAATTTGCATCATCCTCTAGCGATTCTTTTGGCTCAAATTGTAACTATAATAATTGTAGCCCGATTCTTTGGTTGGGTTTTTAGAAAAATTGGGCAGCCCTCAGTAATAGGTGAAATAATAGCGGGAATCGTCTTAGGTCCTTCTTTATTAGGGTTGTATTTTCCTGAATTTTCTTTAAGTTTATTTCCAGTTGAATCTTTAGGCAATTTGCAATTTTTAAGCCAAATAGGGCTTATTCTTTTTATGTTCGTCATTGGAATGGAGCTCGATTTGAAAGTTTTGCAAAACAGAGCCAAAGATGCTATTGTTATCAGTCATGCAAGTATTGTCATTCCTTTTGCGCTAGGTATTGGATTGGCTTATTTTGTATATTTTAGATTTGCTCCAGAAGGGGTAGCTTTTTTGCCTTTTGCCTTGTTTATGGGTATTGCCATGAGCATCACTGCATTTCCTGTTTTGGCTAGAATTGTTCAAGAAAGAGGCATACATAAAACCAAATTAGGAGCAATAGTAATAACTTGTGCTGCCGCTGATGATATAACGGCTTGGTGCATTCTTGCTGCTGTAATTGCAATTGTAAAGGCAGGAACATTCGTGAGTTCGTTATATATTATTGGAATGGCTATAACTTATGTTCTTGCCATGCTTTTTGTTGTAAAACCTTTTTTAAAGAAAATAGGAGAACTATATGCTTCAAAGGATAGTTTAAACAAACCAGTAGTAGCAATTTTCTTTTTAACATTAATTATTTCTTCATATACCACCGAAATTATTGGCATTCATGCTCTTTTTGGTGCTTTTATGACAGGAGTTATTATGCCTGATATCACTAAATTTAGAAATTTATTTATAGAAAAAGTAGAAGATGTTTCCTTGATCTTATTACTTCCCCTGTTTTTTGTCTTTACGGGTTTGCGAACAGAAATCGGGTTATTGAACGACCCCTATCTTGTTAGAGTTACTGTTTTTATTATTCTTGTAGCAGTGATAGGGAAGTTTTTGGGAAGTGCATTAGCGGCAAAATTCGTGGGTCAAAGTTGGAGAGATAGTTTAACTATCGGTGCATTAATGAACACTCGAGGCTTGATGGAACTGATAGTTTTAAATATTGGATTAGACTTAAAAGTACTCACTCCCGAGGTGTTTACGATGATGGTTATTATGGCACTGGTTACGACATTTATGACTGGCCCCACTCTGAATCTAATAAATTATGTTTTTAAAACTAAAGATGACAGTGTGATAGACGAAATTTCAAATGGTGAAAAATATAAAATTTTGATTTCATTTGGAAATAACCAAAAAGGGAAGTCACTTTTAAGGCTTGCTAATAGTTTAGTTAAAAATCAAAAAGAAAAGGCAACCATAACAGCAATGCATCTCACATTGAGTGATGAAGTACATGCCTATAATTTAGAAGAATATGAAAAAGACAAGTTTCTTCCAATAATTAATGAATCGAAAATTTTAAAACAAGAAATATCGACTTTGTTTCAAGCTACAGTTGATATTGAATCCAATATAGCGGAAGTTGCCAATAGTGGTGAGTACGATTTGCTTTTAATTGGACTTGGAAAATCTATTTTTGAAGGTTCTTTACTTGGGAAAGTTTTAGGATTCACAACAAGAATTATGAATCCAGATCGGTTGATCGATAAATTTACGGGTAAAGAAGGTTTGTTCGAAAATTCCCCTTTTGATGAAAGGACCAGGCAAATAATTGCAAAATCTAAAACTCCACTCGGGATTTTAATTGATAAGGACTTGCAAAAAGTAGAACAGGTTATTATTCCAATTTTTAGCCCAGAGGACACTTTTTTATTAGACTATGGTCAGAAATTAATTTCGAATAATAATTCACAAATTATGGTTTTAGATGTCAAAGGAATTAGTAGTACTAATTTTGTTCTCAAAAGCACTATCAGTTCCTTGGAACAAAAGTATCCTAGGAATTTTAGGTTAATAGATGGCAAAATAATTAAAAAAGATATTTTAGCAAAATTTGATTTAATGATTATCAGTGTCGAAAGTTGGAAGTTGCTTTTGGATAAATATAGTATTTGGCTCCGCAGAGTTCCATCGGTTTTGATATTCAAACATTAAACAAAAAAATTCCGCTCATAGGCGAAATTTTATATCGATTTTTCAAAGCTACACTTTCATAATTTCGGCTTCCTTTATCAGAAGATGTTCGTCAATTTTTTTGATAAAACTATTGGTTAAGTTTTGCACTTCTTCCTCAGCATTTTTACAAATATCCTCCGAAGTACCCTCTTTTTCTAATTTTTTAATTTCAGTATTGGCTTCCTTTCTGGCGTTTCTAATGCCGATTTTTGCATCCTCAGCTTCTGATTTTGCTTGTTTTGCTAATTCACGTCTTCGGTCTTCGGTCAAAGGAGGGACGCTAATAATGATTACATCTCCATTATTCATAGGATTGAAACCAAGATTGGCAATCATAATCGCTTTTTCAATTGGGTGAAGCATGTTTTTTTCAAAAGGTTGCAATGTAATGGTTCTTGCATCGGGAACGCTAATTTTGGACACTTGAGAAAGTGGTGTTGCAGATCCATAATAATCAACAAAAACACTACCTAACATTGCAGGTGAAGCTTTTCCAGCACGAATATTCAAGAATGATTTTTCTAAATGTGCAATAGAACCCTCCATAGATTCTTGGGTGCTATCTAAAATAAATTCAATTTCTTCAGTCATAATTCTCAGATTTTAGATTTTTAGATTTCAGTTTTCCTGCAATCTGCAGTCTGGTTTTATATATTTACTTCGGTTCCTACTTTTTCTCCTTTGCAAATTTTTAATAAATTACCTTCTTTATTCATGTCAAAAATGATGATTGGAAGTTTGTTTTCTTGACTTAAAGTGAAAGCTGTGGTGTCCATAACATTTAATCCTTTTTTTAGAACATCATCAAAAGAGATGTAGTTAAATTTTGTTGCAGTTGCATCTTTTTCAGGATCGGCTGTGTAAACTCCGTCAACACGTGTTCCTTTCAGTATAACATCGGCGTTAATTTCAACTCCACGCAAAACTGCAGCTGTGTCTGTAGTAAAATATGGATTTCCTGTGCCAGCTCCGAAAATAACAATTCTTCCTTTTTCAAGATGACGGTCTGCTCTTCTTTTGATATAAGGTTCTGCAATTGATTCCATTTTTAATGCAGTTTGCAAACGAGTTTTCATTCCCTTATCCTCAAGTGCTCCTTGCAAAGCCATTCCGTTAATGACTGTGGCTAACATACCCATATAATCTCCTTGAACGCGATCCATACCATTACTTGCTCCTACCACTCCTCTAAAGATATTTCCTCCACCTATAACAATTGCAATTTCAACACCTAGGTCATGGATTTTTTTAATTTCATCAGCATATTCTCCTAATCTTACAGGGTCAATACCATATTGTCTTTCACCCATTAAGGCTTCACCGCTTAACTTTAAAAGAATTCTTTTATATTTCATTTTGGTCTTTATTTTAAATTTAGAAAAATGCTGTCGCTTTCTAAAGTCATTTTTATCTTTTCTATTGTGCAAATATAGGTATAATCTGCTTTTTTAAAATAATGTTTTTTGATAAAAATATTCCATAGGTTATTAAATTGTAAATTAGTAAAAAATATTTTTTTATTTAAAATTATATTGTAATTTTATGGCCTCAACTAAATCTACTATTACTTCTTTACTTTTTTATGGTGTTTACTGATTGTTTAACAAAAAAAACATACCATGAAAAATTTATTTGAAAGATTTTACGATTACTTTTCAACTTTGTTGTTTGGAGGAAAAAGAACATCTCATTACTAAAACTTTATTAAAGAGTATGGTATAAAACTATTTCCTAGCAATTAATAGATTAAACTTTGTTCAAATAGAGTTATTTCTATTGCGTTTTTGACTTTATAATCGCCGACTTTTGTTCTTCTCAATACAGTCAAATGCGAACCAGATTTCATTGCCTTTCCAAAATCATTAGCTAAGGAACGAATGTAAGTTCCCTTACTACAAACGACTCTAAAATCGACTTCGGGAAGTGCAATTTTGGTAATTTCAAATTGGTGAATGGTTGTTTTTCGACTGGCGATTTCTACAGATTCTCCTGCACGAGCGTGTTCATAAAGACGGATCCCGTCTTTTTTTATTGCCGAAAAAATGGGAGGTTTTTGGTCTATTTCTCCCAAAAATTTTTTTGCCGTTTCGTAAATTAAATTTTCGTTGATATGTGAAGTATCGAAATTTTGGTCGATTTCAGTTTCTAAATCATACGAAGGAGTAGAGGCTCCAATGAAGAAGGTTCCTATATATTCTTTGGGTTGACCTTGAAGTTCGGCAATTTTTTTTGTGAATTTTCCAGTACAAACCAGTAACAAACCACTTGCCAATGGGTCTAAAGTTCCGGCGTGACCAATTTTAAATTTTTTAGGAAGACCTATTTTATTAATTAAAGCATATTTCATTTTATTGACCGCCTGAAAAGATGTCCAATGCAAAGGCTTGTCAATTAAGATGATTTGTCCGTTTAAATAGTCTTCGGCAGACATTAAATTACAGTCAAGGGATGAATGAAAAAGTGAATTGCCAATAAAACAATTCCAGCAATAATTCTATAATAACCAAATACTTTAAAGCCGTGTTTGGACAAAAAACCTATAAAAGATTTAATAGCAATTAGAGCAACAATAAAAGCAACTATATTTCCAATAATTAAAAAATTTATTTGTTCCTCAGATAATACTAAACCATCTTTATAATAATCATAACATTTTTTGGCTGTTGCACCTAGCATCGTTGGCACTGCCAAAAAGAATGAAAATTCCGCAGCGGTTGTTCTGGATAATTTTTGGGCCATACCTCCAACAATCGATGCGCCACTTCTTGAAACTCCTGGAACCATTGCCAAGCATTGAAACAATCCTATTTTAAAAGCTTGCAGATAACTGATTTCATTTGATGCTTGGACTTCTTCTGAATTGGCAAACCAATCGTCAACTTTCAATAAAATAATTCCACCAATAAGTAGAGAAACAGCTACTGTTAAAGGACTTTCTAATAAAGTATCGATTTTTTTGCTAAAAAGCAATCCAAAAAACACAGCAGGAACAAAGGCAATTAACAATTTGAAATAGAAATCAAAAGACTGAAAGAAACGTTTGAAATATAAAACTATAACTGAAAGTATTGCCCCCAATTGTATGAAAATAGTAAAAAGTTTGGTAAAATCATCGTGCTCAATGCCAAAATAAGAGGAGGCGATAATCATATGACCAGTTGAGGAAATGGGTAAAAATTCTGTTATACCTTCAATTATGGCAATTATTATAGCTTGGAATGTATTCATTTATTATTTTAGATTTTAGAATGCAAAAATAGCCTAAGTTGTGACCAACTGGAAACGTCAAACTATTTTTTAGGATTTTTAAGAATAGCATAAACAGTAATTCCAAAACCAATTAAAACAGTCGTTGGTGCTAAACGAATTCTTCTGAAGTTGAAAATTTCTTGGTTGAAAACATTTGGATCATCGCTTCCTCCGCCTGACATTAATATGAAACCAAGGGCTATTACCCCAACACCGAATAGTAGAATTTTATAGTTTATTTTTTCAAAAAGAAATTCGTGTTTTTGTTCTTCGTTTTTCATTTTCATTATTTTTTAAGACACACAAGGTTAATCAGAAGGCAAGAAATTGAGTTTTATTGCTAAAATTAATAAAGGTCGTCGGTTCTTAAATTTAAAAATCGTTGGGTTGCAAAATAAGTACTCAGCCAAGTAATTAGAACTCCTATTCCAAAAACCAGCAATAAAACAAAGCCAACCAATAATTTGTCATCTAGTATTCCTAAACTAGGAAAATTAGTTTGAAGGTAAATTAAAACTCCAATTAATGCAATAATCGCTAATCCCGCACCAAGCATTCCTAATTTTATACTTCGTATTACAAATGGTTTTCTGATAAATGCTTTTGTAGCCCCAACCATCTGCATAGTTTTAATTATAAATCGGTGAGAATAAATAGACAAACGCAAGGAACTATTTATCAATAATACAGCCACAACTGTCAAGAAACCACTGATTATTAGAATCCAAAGGCTCACTTTTTTGATGTTGTCATTTACTAAATTAACCAATTGTTTGTCATAAACAATATCAGCAACCATTGGGTTTTTATGCAATTGACGTTCAATTTTTGCAATACTGTCTTTTTCTACATAATCGGCTTTCAAGTGAATATCATAGGAATTTTGCAAAGGATTTGTCCCTAAGAAAGTCATAAAATCTTCGCCAATAATATCGGTATGTTGCTTTGCAGCTTGTTCTTTAGAAACATAAACATACGATTTAGTGAATTTTGCCATTTCCAATTCTTTGGCAAAAGCTTTTAGAATGGTATCATTTGCATTGTTTTTAAAAAAAACGGTCATAGCAATTTCTTCCCTAAAATTGTCAGCCAATTTCCTAGAATTAATAATAAAAAAGCCCAGAATTCCTAGAAGGAATAAAACCAAGAAAATACTTAGTACAACTGAAAAGTAAGATGAAAGTAACCTGCGTTTTTGAAATTTATCAAAATTTGAAGCCATAGTGCATTAGAATTATGGGGTAAAAATAACAAACAATTTCTTTATTTAAAGTTAATAACGTCCAAAGTTTTGACTTTCGTACAATAAACGTAAATTTGCGAAAAAAATTAGTTAATATTTAGCCGTTTTTGCTGGTAGTTGTCCACATATAACATCAAAAACTTCTAACTTCTAATTTTCTAACTTCTAACATTGAAATGAAATACAATCCGAACGAAATAGAAGCCAAATGGCAAAAACATTGGGCCGATAAAAAAACTTTTGCAGCCGAAAACAACTCTGAAAAACCAAAATATTATGTTTTGGATATGTTTCCTTATCCGTCTGGAGCGGGATTGCACGTCGGACATCCGCTGGGTTACATTGCTTCGGATGTGTATTCTAGATACAAAAGGCATCGAGGATTCAATGTTTTGCACCCCATGGGTTACGACAGTTTTGGATTGCCAGCCGAGCAATACGCGATACAAACAGGGCAACGTCCAGAAGATACTACTTCGGTAAATATTGACGGAGGAGTGGATAAAGAAGGAAATAAAATTGCCGGTTACCGTAAACAATTGGATAAAATTGGATTTTCTTTCGATTGGAGTCGTGAAGTGCGTACTTCTAATCCGGATTATTACAAACACACACAATGGATCTTCATTCAATTATTCAATTCTTGGTACAATAAAAATACCAACAAAGCCGAGGATATTTCGACCTTGGTTTCCATTTTTGAAACAGAAGGAAATTCGAATGTAAATGCAGTTTGTGAAGATAACATTGTTGGTTTCTCATCAAATGAATGGAACGAATTTTCAAAAGAAGAACAACAAAAAACACTACTACAATATCGCTTAACCTATTTAGCGGAAACTGAAGTAAACTGGTGTCCTGGATTGGGAACGGTTTTAGCCAATGACGAAATTGTAAACGGTGTTTCGGAACGTGGTGGTTTTCCAGTCATTCGCAAGAAAATGACTCAATGGAGTATGCGAATTTCCGCTTATGCAGAGCGTTTGTTGCAAGGTTTGGACACGATTGATTGGAGCGAAAGCATCAAAGAAAGTCAAAGAAACTGGATCGGAAAATCAGTCGGAGCTATGGTTTCTTTTAAATTAAAAGGACACGATGCAAATATTGATGTATTCACAACTCGTCCCGACACCATCTTCGGAGTTACATTTATGACATTGGCACCGGAACACGAATTGGTTGCACAAATCACAACTCCTGAACAAAAAGCGGAAGTTGAGGCTTATATCGAAAAAACTGCAAAACGTTCCGAAAGAGAGCGTATGGCGGATGTAAAAACCATTTCTGGAGTTTTCACCGGAGCTTTTGTCGAGCATCCGTTTACCAAAGCGCCGATTCCAGTTTGGATAGGCGATTATGTTCTCTCAGGTTACGGAACGGGTGCTGTTATGGCGGTTCCTTGTGGTGATGAAAGAGATTATGCTTTCGCGAATTTCTTCAAAGGACAAAACGGAATGCAAGAAATCAAGAACATTTTTGCTTTAAATTCCCCTCCACAGGAGGGGTGCCCAAAGGGTGGGGTGGATTTTGCTTTTGCCGAAAAAGGAGGATTTACACTAATAAACTCTGATTTCTTGAATGGATTAGGATACAAAGAGGGAACGAAGAAAGTAATAGCAGAACTAGAAAAAATAGGTCAGGGAAAAGGAAAAATCAATTACCGTTTGCGTGATGCGGTTTTCTCCCGCCAAAGATATTGGGGAGAACCCTTTCCGGTGTATTATGTGAATGGCTTGCCACAAATGATTGATGAAAAACATTTGCCAATCGTATTGCCTGAAGTAGAGAAATATTTGCCAACCGAAGACGGATTGCCACCTTTAGGAAATGCTTTGGTTTGGGCATGGGACAGTGTTCAGTGTTCAGTTGTCAGTACTAAGTTGATTGATAATATAACAATATTTCCATTAGAATTGAACACCATGCCGGGTTGGGCGGGAAGTTCGTGGTATTGGATGCGTTATATGGATGCGCACAACGACGGAGAATTTGCCAGCAAAGAAGCTTTGAAATATTGGGAAAGCGTGGATTTATACATTGGCGGAAGCGAACACGCCACCGGTCACTTATTGTATTCCCGTTTTTGGAACAAATTCCTAAAAGACAAAGGTTTTGCACCAACCGAAGAGCCATTCAAAAAACTGATTAATCAGGGAATGATTTTGGGATTGTCTGCAATTATCTATAGAATTGATGTTTCAGTTTTTGGATTACATAAAATTCAATACAATGAAAAAGGAGAAGAAGTAATTTCACATTATGATGAATCAAAAGTTATTGAAGCAAATAATGATTTAATTGTTTCGTCTGATTTGTTAGCAGAAGCTTTAGGAAAAAAGGATTTAAAAGATTTTTCAGGAGAAGGATTTGGATCTAATTATTATATAATAAATCAAAGTTCTAGATTGGGAAAATATATTTTTGAGAATTCAGGTTTTCCAATAGAAGTTTTAGAGGATGTTAAAAACGATAAAAGACGTTTGAATTTATACGCTTGGCCAATTCGTGTTGATGTAAATAATGTTGATGGTTCAAATGCAATAATTAATATTGAAAGTTTTAAAAAATATTTTGGATTTGAGCATTTACCAATAGTAACTAATAATGGAAAATTAATTACTGAAAGAGTTATCGAAAAAATGTCTAAATCTAAACTCAATGTAGTAACGCCAGATGATATTTGTAACGAATACGGAGCAGATACTTTGCGTTTGTACGAAATGTTTTTAGGACCATTGGAACAAGCAAAACCTTGGAACACGGCAGGAATTTCGGGAGTTTTTGGATTCTTGAAAAAATTATGGCGTTTGTATTTTGACGAAAATGGTTTAATCGTAACCAATGACAAACCAACGAAAGATAACTTAAAAACCTTGCACAAAACCATCAAAAAAGTAGCAGAAGATATTGAAGGTTTCTCTTTCAACACTTCTGTTTCGCAGTTTATGATTTGCGTGAATGAATTATCTACTCAAAATTGTCATTCTCGTGCTATTTTGGAACCATTAGCGATTTTGATTTCGTCTTATGCACCACATATTGCCGAGGAATTGTGGTTTCAATTAGGAAATTCAGGTTCGATTTCGACAGTAGCTTTTCCAACATTGGACGAAAAACATTTGGTTGAAAGTAGCAAGGAATATCCGGTTTCTTTCAACGGTAAAATGCGTTTCACCATCGAATTGTCATTGGATTTGACCGTTCCTGAAATTGAGGAAATTATTATGAAAGATGAAAGAACACTGAAACAATTGGACGGAAAAACGCCAAATAAAATAATCATCGTTCCTGGAAAAGTAATTAATTTGGTAGGATAAATAAAAACCCTATTTTTCAACCACAAATTACACAAATTTTCACAAATCAATGTGCGGAAATTTGTGTAATTTGTGGTTGTTTTTTTAGTCAATAGCAAGAATTAATTCGTATAATTGTGATTTGTGTAAATTGGTTCGATTGTAGTGGTCAACACATTCTACTCCAATTTGTCACCCTGAAAGGGTCTCAACATTCGAGTGCAACCTATTATAGACTCTTCTAGCGTGACAAATAACAAGAATAAATTTAGCATTAATTTAACGGATGTCAAATTGGCATTTTCTATATTTGGTTTAGAATTTGATGTTGTAATTACACAATTAAAAAAGATATAAATTATGGGAATGAGTTATTTAGTTTTGGCCGGCGCAATTATGCTAGCCAGTTGGTTAGTGAGTTCGCGATTGAAAAGTAAATTTGAATTATACTCCAAACTGCATTTGCAAAACGGAATGTCAGGACGAGAAATCGCCGAGAAAATGCTTTCCGATAACGGGATTTATGATGTAAGAGTTATTTCAGTCGAAGGTCAATTGACTGACCATTACAATCCTATGGATAAAACGGTTAATTTGAGCGAAGCAGTTTATAATCAAAGAAATGCAGCCGCAGCAGCGGTTGCAGCACACGAATGTGGTCACGCCGTGCAACATGCAACAGCTTATAATTGGTTGACATTGCGTTCTCAATTGGTGCCAATTGTGAATGTAGCGTCTTCTTATGTGCAATGGATTTTACTAGCGGGAATCTTGATGATTAATACATTTCCTTCACTTTTATTGATTGGAATTGTGATTTTTGCAGCAACTACTTTATTCTCTATAGTGACATTACCAGTTGAATATGATGCGAGTGATCGTGCTTTGGCTTGGTTGGAAAACAAAAGAATGTTGACACAACAAGAACACGAAGGAGCAAAAGATGCCTTGAAATGGGCTGCGAGAACCTATGTTGTTGCCGCTTTGGGGTCGATAGCGACATTATTATATTATGTTTCAATATTTATGGGAGGAAGAAGAGAATAATGAAAAGCGCCCTAATAAAAAATTCCAAATTCCAATTGTATGTTGGAGTTTGGAATTTTATTTATATTAAATAGAATTTTATTTTCCTTTATTAGCCTCGGTTATATATTTTTCTAAAGCCATTGTCATCGAAGGTGTTTCTGGTGTTGGGGCAAGAATATCTATTCGTAATCCTTTTTCTAAAGCCGCTTTTTGAGTTGTGCTGCCGAAAACTGCAATTCTAGTGTTGTTTTGTTCAAAATCAGGAAAATTGGTAAACAATGATTTTATTCCAGTTGGGCTAAAAAAAGCCAAAACATCATAATAAACATCAGCCAAATCTGACAAATCGCTAATTACAGTCTTGTAAAAAGTAGCTTGAGTCCAATCTACTTTCAAAGCATTAAGAGTTATTGGAGCATCTGCATTCAATTGATCTGAAGCAGGAAGTAAGAATTTTTCTTCTTTGTATTTTTTTATCAATGGAGATAAATCGGCAAAATCTTTTGGTCCAACGTAAATTTTGCGTTTGCGATACACTACATATTTTTGCAAATAAAAGGCAATAGCTTCCGATTGACAAAAATATTTTAATCCTTCTGGGACTTTGTAACGCATTTCATCAGCCACTCTAAAAAAGTGATCTACAGCATTTTTACTTGTCAAAATGATTGCTGTAAAATTTTTAAGGTCGATTTTTTGAAGTCTAATTTCTTTAGCATTTACTCCTTCAACGTGGATAAAAGATCTAAAGTCAACTTTAACTTTATGCTTATTTTGAAGTTCAAAGTAAGGGGAATTTTCCACTTTAGGCTCGGGCTGTGACACCAAAATTGTTTTTACTTTCATATTTGACATTTTCTAAGCAATACCTTGTGTAAACCAATAATACATAAAATAATAAGGCCCTATTTCGAGAGCGCAAAGATATAAAATAAAATAAAACAACTTGCTAATTATTATTTTTTGGTGATTTTTTATTGATACTAAATATGTTAATACGCAAGCTATCAATACAATAGTAATAATTATGACTATAAATTTTCTTAAAACCCCTTCATTATAGAACAGAATAATGTTAATTGGTAATAAGAATAAACCTATGTAAATTCTAAAAACCACTTTCTGAAGGTTAAATTGTTCTAAAATTTCTTCAATATTGAATGCAGTAGCAATAATCTTTTCGATTAAAAATTTAGATAAAACGAAGTAAATAAGGAATGTTATGATTTGAATGAAAACTATCCAATCTGTTTTTGAAACATAGTTAAAATGTGAAAGTGAAATTTGTATAAAAAAAGCAAATGAGATAAGTTGAACAAAAAATAATGCTAAAGTAAAACTACTATTAAGATGGCTACCATCTTTGTAAACATTAGTGTATTTATCGGAATAAATTAATTTGGCAAAGTCGGCAAATCTATTTTCAAATGCTGATTTGGTTAACGCAATAGTGGCAAAGGCAACTACAAACAAAATCGTTGCCCAATCCTTGTTCTCTATTACTCTTAAATGAAGTATTGTATCTATCATATCGACGCAAAAATACTAATTTTTTAATTCATTAGTTTCATTAATAATCTAATAATAAATAATTGTGAAAAAACTAATAATCTAGTCATAAGTTCTTTTGATCATTCCTAAAAATATACAAATATTAGGTTTTCATAGGAATCAAATCGTATAAAAAGTTTACTTTTGCGATGAAATTACTCAAAATATGAATGATTGTATAGTTATAATTCCAACCTATAACGAAATCGAAAATATTGAAAGCATCATTAGAGCTGTGCTTTCTCAACACAAACCGTTTCACATCCTTGTTATTGATGATAATTCCCCAGATCATACCGCAGAAAAAGTAAAAGTACTACAATCGGAATTTGAGGGAAGATTATTTTTAGAAAAAAGAACTGGAAAATTGGGTTTAGGAACAGCCTATGTGTATGGTTTTAAATGGGCATTAGCACATAATTATAAATATGTTTTTGAAATGGATGCCGATTTTTCTCATAATCCCAATGATTTAGAAAAATTATATGACGCCTGTCATTTTGGAGGTGCCGATTTAGCTATTGGATCTCGTTATGTGACTGGTGTAAATGTGGTAAACTGGCCATTAAGTAGAGTTTTGATGTCTTATTTCGCATCAGTTTATGTTCGATTTATAACTGGAATGAAAATACACGATGCTACTGCAGGATTCATTTGTTATAAGAGTGAAGTTTTGGTTGAAATCAATTTAGATAAAATAAAATTTGTGGGCTATGCTTTTCAAATTGAAATGAAATACAGAACGTTTTGCAAAAAATTTGACATTGTAGAGGTTCCAATTATTTTTACCGACCGAACAAAAGGACAATCCAAGATGAGCAGTGCCATTTTTAAAGAAGCTGTTTTTGGGGTTATTGCTCTTCGATTGAAAAAATTATTTAACACCTTATAAAAAATTGATGTAAATGAATAGGGTTTTAATCAAGAATGCCAAAATAGTAAACGAAGGAACTATTTTTAAGGGTGATGTTTTAATTGAAAATGACATAATTGTTGAAATTGCGGAAACAATTAGCGCAAAATCATCCCAATGTAAGATAATTGACGCCGAAGGGAATTATTTAATTCCAGGAGCCATTGACGATCAGGTGCATTTTAGAGAACCTGGATTAACGCATAAAGGCGATATCGAATCGGAGTCAAAAGCTGCGGTTGCTGGAGGAATAACATCATTTATAGAACAGCCCAATACGGTTCCCAATGCTGTAACACAGGAAATTTTAGAAGATAAATATCAAATTGCAGCCCAGAAATCTTTTGCGAATTATTCGTTTATGATGGGCGCTACAAATGACAATCTCGATGAAGTTCTAAAAACAAATCCGAAGAATGTTGCAGGAATAAAAATATTTTTAGGCTCATCTACAGGCAATATGTTGGTGGATAATGAAGAAGTTTTAGAAAAAATATTTTCAAGCACCCCCATGTTGATTGCAGTGCATTGTGAAGATGAAACTACCATAAAAAATAACTTAGAAAAATTCAAAGACGAGTTTGGAGAAGATATTCCAGTAACTGCCCATCATCTTATTCGAAGTGAAGAAGCTTGTTATATTTCGTCTTCCAAAGCGATAGCTTTAGCCAAAAAAACAGGAGCCAGATTGCATGTTTTCCATCTTTCGACGGCAAAAGAAATGCAATTGTTTACCAATAAAATCCCATTGGAAGATAAGAAAATTACAGCAGAAGTTTGTGTGCATCATTTATGGTTTTCCAATGAAGATTATACTACCAAAGGCAATCTCATTAAATGGAATCCTGCTGTAAAAACGGCTAATGACAGAAAAGTGTTGTGGGAAGCCCTAATCGACGGTAGAATCGATGTTATTGCCACAGACCATGCGCCACATACATTAGAAGAAAAAAAGCAATCTTATTTGAAAGCTCCTTCTGGTGGACCACTGGTGCAACACGCTGTTGTAGCTATGTTTGAAGCCTATCATCAAGGGAAAATCAGCATTGAAAAAATTGTGGAGAAAATGTGTCACAATCCTGCCAAAATTTTTAAAATCGAAAAGCGGGGTTTTATCAAAGAAGGCTATTTTGCCGATTTGGTTATCGTGAATTCAGGTTTGCCTTGGAGTGTAAAAAAAGAAAACATTTTAGCAAAATGTGGCTGGTCACCGTTTGATGGTTATACTTTTAAATCCAGAATTACCCATACTTTTGTAAACGGACAATTAGTGTATTCTGCTTTTAAAGTTAAAGACATCCGAGCTGGAAAAAGATTGTTATTTAATCGATAATTTGCCTATATGAAATGATCATGACCTAAAATTGGTCCCAAACACCGATGAAGATATATGTGGCTCGACGAAGTGAACAGGCGAAGCAATTACATATGACCGATAAAAACAATAAATATCTACATATGAAATCGCCATTAACAACAAGTTTGCGTAATCAAACACCAATAAGTAAAAGGCGACCCGAGACAGAGTCGAACTGGCGAAGCATACCATATATGACTGCTAACAAATCAATTTTCACATTTATGAAAAAGATAATACCAATATTTATTCTTTTGACTGTTCTTTCTGGCTGTAAAAAAGAGCTGGTTAAAGAACCAAAACGCTTAATCGAAAGAGAAAAAATGGTAAATATTATGTATGATTTGTCACTTTTGGAAGCCATGAAAGTAGAAAATCCAGGTCTAATGGACTCCATAAAATACACATCGAATCAATACATTTATAAGAAATATAAAATTGATAGTGTTCAATTTGCACAAAGCAATATTTATTATGCTGCTGACTACAAAGAATACGAAAAAATGTACAATCAGATTAAAACTCGATTGGATAATGAAAAAACACAGGTTAATTCATTAATCAAGGCCATAGCCACAAAAGAAATTCAAAAGGCAAAGGCCAAGAAAAAAATAAAAGAAAAAAAGGAAGCGGATTCTATAAAAAAAGCGAAGCAAAATCTGAACTTAAAAAAGCAAACGGATTCTATAAAAATAGCAAACCAACTCAAAGTTTCAAAATCATCAGATACATTAAGGAAAGTAAAAAAATAAGGATTTATAAACGTGAATTTTCTTTTATGTACTGATGGATATTCAAAAAATTTATTTTTAATGAATTTATAATTTTTTCGTTTGCATATAATGTTTTTGAATGAGAGGCGATAGCAGTTTCTTTATCCAATATTCTTTTAGTTCTAAAAAAAGTCGAAAAAAACCAATCTACTCTCCATAAAATTCCAGTAACAAAAGGATTTATATAGACAGAAGGCCTTCTAACTTTTAGAGCGTCAGCCATTGAATAAAATAATTCCTGAAAACTAATAGTGTTGGCAACCAAAGCAAATCGTTCGTTTTTAATTTCGCTTTTCATCAGTTGCACCATAATTTTCACTACATCGGTCACGGAGACGAATCCAGTAGTTCCTTTAGAATAAAAAGGAAAACCGTTTTCTATTTTCTTAAAAAAAATCCCGCTTCCGTCTTCCCAAATTCTGGGTCCAATAATAACTCCTGGGTTAACAATTACGCTATTTAAACCTTCTTGTTGGCCACGCCAAATTTCCATTTCGGCGCCAAATTTAGAAATAGCATAATCACTATGTGATTTTTCGGGATTCCAATCCGTTTCTTCAGTGATGATCTTTTCATTCTCTTTCAAGTCACCAAGCGCAGCAATCGAACTTATAAAACAAAGTTTTTGTACGTTTTTGGCAACGCAAAAATTGACCACATTGGCAGTTCCTTCAATATTTGTTTTCCGAAGTATAGCTTCATCTTTTGGATCGAATGAAATATAAGCAGCGCAATGGTAAACGTATTCCACATTTTCAAAAGCTATTTCCAAGGAAGGAATATCGAGTATATCAGCTTGAAGCCAATCTATTTTTTCGAATAAATTTTCTTTTTTGTAATGTGAAAAGAGGTTTTTGATTTTTTCAATAGTCTCCAATTTTCGATAAATAGCACGAACGTTTTCTCCATTTTCAACCAAATGAAGTAGTAAATGTGAACCCACCAAACCTGTTCCTCCTGTGACTAAAATCATTTTGTAAATGTAGTAAAATCAACGTCAATATCAATTTCAATGGCAAAAATCAATAAGAATTTGAAGGTAAAAAATAATTTAATAGCAAAAAACAAATTCATCATTCAAAACTTCAAAATTTTTCATTCGCATTGAAATTCTTATTGCCATTGAAATTGATATTGCTATTGTCATTGCTTTTTGAATTACTATCTTTGCGCACACGAAGCCTAAAAGGCTGAACTGACGAAAGTAAATTGATTAAAAAAGATGAAGAATTTTATTGAAGAAGTGACTTGGCGAGGAATGCTCCACGATGTTATGCCCGGCACCGAAGAACATTTGATGGAACAAATGCGTGTGGCGTATGTGGGTATTGACCCAACTGCAGATTCATTGCATATCGGACATTTGGTTGGGGTTATGTTGTTGAAACATTTTCAAATATCTGGGCACAAACCACTAGCGTTAGTGGGTGGTGCGACAGGAATGATTGGTGATCCGTCAGGAAAATCGAACGAAAGAAATTTACTCGATGAAACTACTTTGCGCCACAATCAAGAAGCGATTAAAGGACAATTATCCCGCTTTTTAGATTTCACATCCGATGCACCAAACGCGTCAGTATTAGTTAATAATTACGATTGGATGAAGAATTTTTCTTTTCTGGATTTCATTCGTGATGTGGGAAAACACATTACTGTAAATTATATGATGGCAAAAGATTCAGTGAAAAAACGTTTGTCGTCTGAAGCTGCCGAAGGAATGTCATTTACGGAGTTTACCTATCAATTGGTACAAGGATATGACTTTTTGCATTTGTATCGAGATAAAAAATGCACACTTCAAATGGGTGGAAGCGACCAATGGGGAAATATCACCACAGGAACGGAATTAGTGAGAAGAATAGCCGGTGGAAAAGCGTATGCTTTAACTTGCCCCTTAATCACCAAAGCGGATGGAACCAAGTTTGGAAAATCCGAAGGCGGGAATGTTTGGTTGGATTCAGCCAGAACTTCACCGTATAAATTTTACCAATATTGGTTAAACACTTCCGATATTGATGCTGAAAAATACATTAAGATTTTTACTTTTTTGTCCAAAGAGGAAATTGAAGAATTAACCAAAAAACATAGTGAAGCACCGCATTTGCGTTTATTGCAAAAGCGTTTGGCAGAAGAAATTACCGTTATGGTTCATTCTAAGGAAGATTTAGAAAATGCAATTAAAGCATCAGGAATCCTTTTTGGAAATGCTACTGCAGATGATTTGAAGCAACTAGACGAAGCAACTTTCTTGGAAGTTTTTGATGGTGTTCCTCAAGCGGAAATTTCAAGAAACGAAATAGAAACAGGAATTAATATTGTTGACGTTTTAAACGAAAAAACAGGATTTTTAAAATCGAATGGTGAAGCAAGAAGGGCTTTGGCAGCCAATTCTATTTCAGTAAACAGAGAAAAAATAACCGAAGAATTTGTGCTTTCGATCAAGGATTTAATCAATAACCAGTTTGTGCTGTTGCAAAGTGGAAAGAAAAATTATTTTGTGTTGAGAATTGTTTAATTGTTTAACCGATAAAACAATTAACTGACGCTCTACTTTAAATCACCATCAAATTGCAGCCTCGAATATCCGAATGATCAAAACGTCCCAATACTTCAAACGAATTGTTAGTATATTTTTTTCCCAAATCCTGAGTGGCAATAAAAGAACAGGAATTAACATTAGCCAAATCTATTACATTGATTCCCCCCGTTTTTTCTTCAGCAACATACGTCAAAGCATCTTCCGGGTCACGAATGAGGATTTGCATCCAAGAAGGGCATTCAAAAATTCCATTTCCCAGTGAATAGGCTTGAGACAATAATTCAGTCATTCCATATTCAGAATGTATCGCTGTCACTCCAAATCCTTTACAAAGTTGGTAGTGCAATTCTTCCCGAATCATTTCTTTTCTGTGGCCTTTCATTCCGCCGGTTTCCATAATAATGGTGTTTTTCAACTGAAATTTTTGGCTTTCGATTAAATCCAATAAAGCGTAAGTTACACCAATCAAAATGATGTTTTTTCCAGAAGAATCTATCCTTATTAATTTTTCAATTAGTTCTTCATGGTTGTGAAGGTAAAATCCACTTTCGGGATTGTTGGTCATTTGAATCAAATCTTCGACCATATAAATTAAGGAGGAACCTTCGCGTTCAAGATAGGATGGAAGCAAAGCCAAAACTACATAATCTTCAATATTGCCATAAAATTGGTAGAAACCTTTTCGATAACTTTCTTTATATAAAGAAATATCGGTAACATAATGCTTGCTGGTTATGGGAATTAATTTTTTATCCGATTCACCCCCTTTTGGGGCAAGGGGGCTGGTTGTTCCGCTACTGGTAAAAGTTTCCTGAATAAGGTTTTCATTGGAAACTACTTTACGACTTTTGAAAAATTGAATGGGCAAAAACGGAATTTGATCCAATGATTTTACCTTTTGGACATCGGTTTTCAAAAAATTGCAAAATTCTCTATAAACTAAGTTGTTTTCATATTGAAAACGAAACACTTTTAGAGCTATTTTTACAAATTGCTTTTGGCTCGAAATAGTAAATATGTCTGGAGTTGAAATCAAGATTTTTTTCACAAAGGTAATTAAATAAAAAAACTCCAACTTTACAATTGGAATTTTTAGAAAACGTGTATGAATTAATTGTCGTAAATTTATTTTTTGGAGCCGGTTTTTCCTTATTTAGGTCTGCTGATAAACTAGTGGATTGTTTTTTAGATGCCAAAAGGCTAATTTTTTGATTAATTTCGAGGATTCTGATGTAAATGACTTCATTTTTAGCACATTTTAGGCACTATTATTCATTACTGCTATGAATTCAAAAAATCTAGTGCAAGCTTATTGATATAATTTTTTGAAAAACAGTGCAATTGATATCGAAAAAGACTTTTGAATGTCAATAATTTTGGAGTTTTGAGTTTTTCAGCAGACAAAAAAATTATAAAAAATTACAGTTTTTCAATCTGTTTTAGATGTACTTTGTCGATTAGTTGAAAAAAATATCGATTACCTAATCATCAATAAAAAACTCCAACTTGTGGTTTGGAGTTTTTTATTGAGATTTTTAAATAAATAGTAAGTTTAAAAGGAGAAGATTATTTATTTAACAATAAGTTTTCTAGTTGCAGAAGCTTCGTCTTCGTCAATTTTTATAATATAAACTCCTGGAGATAAATTAGAAATGTTAAGTTCTTTTGAATTTATTGTAGTTTGGAGTACTTTTTTTCCAAGAACATCAAAAATAATTATTTCTTTAGTAAGGTCGTTTTTAGAACTGATATATACTTTACCATTGCTTACGGGATTAGGGTATAAGTTCAACCCTTCAATAACTGTAGTTTCTTGAAGTTTGGCATTTTGCTTACTGTCTTGAGCTGAAACGCTTACAGTAAAGAAAAAAACCAATAAAAGAGTAATATATAAGTAATTTTTTGCCATTATTTCAATTTGGAATTGTAAAGATATAAAAAAACTTTTCAAAAGCTATACCAAAAACTTTAAAATTTCGTTAATCTTCATTTTTTGGAAGAAAATTAATAGAAAGAGGGTGTTTATCTGTCTCTTTAAATGATTTTAGAAGTTTTACGACACAATTTATAAAGGCTAATTTTGCTCCAAGAGAAATTTCATCTGTTTATATTTATTGTTTTCATCGGTCAGATGGAACACTCATAATCATCTCCCAGTGTGTCAAAAACTATTGTCATGGGTGTTTCATTTGTTATTTTCATCATAGTTTTATTTCCGACACCGTATTATAAAACTAGAATTTATATTCTTTGAAATCAAATTTAATAGAATATCCCAGTCGTATTTGCTTGAATCATCGTTTGGAATATGTTTATATTGTATTACCAAATTGTTAACTTATAATAAACCGATTAGCACATACAATGGTTTTGTTTTATATTTACATTTACAAACCTAAAAGCAGTATTGTGTTATTATGAAATCGCCATTAACAACAAGTTGCGTAAGCAAACACCAATAAGTAAAAGGCGATACCATATATGACAGATGAAAAATCAAAATTTACATATATGAAAAAACGAAACACAAAAATTTTATTAGTAGATGATGAACCAGATATTTTAGAAATTGTTGGCTATAATCTCTCCCAAGAAGGCTATCAAATTTTTACGGCTTCAAACGGAAAAGAAGCAGTTGCTAAAGCCAAAAAAGAAGAACCAGACCTCATAATTATGGATGTAATGATGCCAGAAATGGATGGGATGGAGGCTTGTGAAATGATTAGAAAAATTCCAGAATTGAATAATGTAATCATTACTTTTTTGACCGCCCGAAGCGAAGATTATTCTCAAGTAGCGGGTTTCGATTCCGGAGCTGATGATTACATAACCAAACCTATAAAGCCAAAAGTGCTTGTAAGTAAAGTTAAGGCATTGTTAAGAAGATTAAAAGAGCAAGAAAAAAACAGCGAAACCCTCAATGTGGGTGAAATTGAAATCAATCGTGAAGAATATCAAATTGTAAAAGACGGTATTGTAATTGCCTTACCTCGAAAGGAGTTCGAATTATTTTATTTATTGGCATCTAAACCAGGAAAAGTATTCAAACGCGATGAAATTTTAGATAAAGTTTGGGGTAATGAAGTGGTTGTTGGGGGTAGAACCATAGATGTTCACATCCGAAAACTTCGTGAAAAAATTGGTGATGATTTCTTTAAAACCATAAAAGGAGTTGGTTATAAATTCGAAGTGTAATTTTTGTGCTAAATTTTCTCAATACTTTGAATTCAAAAAAATGAAAATAAGTTTTCAAAAAACCTACAAGTTTGCCGTAATTTCGGCATTATACATCAGTGTTTTCTCATCCTTTTTTGCGATGTTTTTGGCAAAAGCGATGTTTAAATATTCATTCAAAAGTTTACTTTCGTTTGGACTTGTTTTCCTATTTATTATCTACCTATTTTCATTTATTGTATTACAATATAGAGTAGAAAGATTTATTAACCGAAGGGTAAAAAAAATCTATGACGACATTTCACTTTTAGAATCCAGTACTTTTATAGACCAACATATCACTACGGATATGGAGGCCTTGACTAGAGAAGTTAAAAAATTTGCTACCGACAAAAAGCTGGAAATCGAAATGCTCAAAGTTCGAGAAAAGTATCGAAGAGAATTCCTAGGAAACGTTTCTCACGAACTTAAAACCCCTTTATTTACCGTGCAAGGTTATTTGTCAACACTTCTTGACGGTGCTATGGATGATAAAAATATTCGAAAAAAATACCTAAAACGTGCTGAAAAAGGCGTTGAACGATTAATCTACATCGTCGAAGATTTAGATATGATTACCAAACTTGAAGTGGGTGATTTGAATTTGGAATTTTCTGAATTTGACATTGTCGAATTGATTCAAAACGTTTTCGACTTATTAGAAATGAAAGCTGATAAAAAGAAAATTACTTTGGCTTTCGAAAATTATTATATTAAACCTTTTTTTGTCAAAGGGGATAAAGACAAATTACAACAACTGATAGAAAATTTAATAGTTAATTCTATAAAATATGGCAAAGAAGGGGGACTGACAGAAGTAAGCGTAATTAATCTAACCAAAAGAAAAGTTTTAATTCGAATTACAGATAATGGAGAGGGAATTGAAACTCAAAATCTTCCAAGAATTTTCGAACGCTTCTATCGAGTAGATAAAAGTGGTGCCCGTTCTGAAGGTGGTTCGGGTTTGGGTCTCGCCATCGTAAAACACATTGTCGAAGCACATAAAGAAAAGATTTATGTGGAGAGCGAATTTGGTATTGGCTCAGAATTTTCTTTTACTTTGACGAAAGCCAAGCTTATTAATAAAACAAACGATGCCGTTTAATTAACGTTTGGTAAATGTTTTTGTTTAATATAAATAATTGAAAATGAATATTTTACCTATTATTTTTTGTTGTGCTCTCCAAATCTAACATTTATTTATCATCAAAACATTATAATTTATTATCAATATAATATTAAGTTAACATTAGCTTAACATTACAAACTAACTTTGCAAAAAAATAAATCATAAAAAATGAAAAAAATTTTATTTGCAAGTTTACTATTTGTATCATTTGCAACCAATGCGCAAGATGTCAAGAAAGATGATATCAAAAAAGAAGTAGTACGTATTTTAGATTCTATCAATTCCGTAAACAAAGTAAAACAAGTAGAAAAAGAAAATATAGCTTCAAAAGAAAAAGCAGATAAAGATAAAGCTGACAAAGAAGCTTGGTACAACAAATTGTCTATTCGTGGTTATGTTCAGGTTCGTTACAACGGATTGTTATCTACTAACGACAAAGTATCTTGTGATCAATGTGACAAATCTTGGGGAACAATTTCAACAGCTCCTGATGCAAAATCCAACAATGGGTTTTTTATAAGACGTACTCGTGTTGTCTTTTCAGGACAAGTACACCCTAATGTATATGTTTATATACAGCCTGATTTTGCTAGTTCACCAGCATCTGGTGTGAATCATTTCGTGCAACTTAGAGATGCTTATGCCGATATTTCGTTTGACAAAAAAAGAGAATTCAGAGTTAGAATCGGGCAAAGTAAAGTGCCTTATGGTTTTGAAAACATGCAATCAAGTCAGAATCGTTTGACTTTAGATCGTAACGATGGTTTGAATAGTGCTGTTGCCAACGAACGTGATTTGGGAGCCTTTTTTTATTGGGCTCCAGCAGAAATCAGAGAACGTTTTGCCATGCTTGTAAAAGATGGCTATAAAGGTTCAGGAGATTATGGAGTAATTGCTTTTGGGGCTTATAATGGCCAAACAGCCAACAAATCTGAGGCCAATAGAAATTTACATGTAGTCACAAGAGTGACATATCCTTTTATTATAGGAAATCAAATTATTGAACCAGGTTTGCAAGCTTTTACAGGAAAATGGGCTTTCACCAGCGAATTGTCTACTGGCGTGACAACACCAAATAAACAAAACACCGTTGATCAAAGAGTAGGGGCAACTTTTGTATTGTATCCAAAACCTTTTGGACTGCAGGCTGAATATAATTTTGGAAAAGGACCGCGATATGATAAGATTACCAATACGGTACAAGTTTCGGATTTAGAAGGTGGTTATGTCACTTTAAATTATAAATGGGATTTGAATAAAGAAAAACACCGTTTTCTATACCCTTTTGCAAAATTTCAATATTATGATGGAGGAAAGAAATTTGAAAAAGATGCCAGAAGCTATATTGTTCGAGATTACGAAATTGGTATAGAATGGCAACCTATCAAAGCATTCGAATTAGTAGCTGAATGGGTTATCGCCGATAGAACCTTTGAAGACAGCGCACTCAAAAACAACAGACAACAAGGAAATTTATTGAGATTGCAAGCACAGTTCAACTTTTAATTTTATGAATTATAAGAAAGAGGCTTTTTCATAATTTATGAATGAGTCTCTTTTTTTTAATATTTTAAGAGTTTATTGTGTTAAAAATCAATATTTTACAATTAACTTTGGTTATGTTTAGTTTTCCATATTGTTAAATTATTGTAAAAAATATCCAAATAGTAAAGATTGAATAATATTTACTTAACACAGACTTAACCTTACCGCTTTACTTTTGTCAAAAATTAAAACAAATTTTAAAAATGAATACAACTAAATTAAGAATTGCAGCCCTTTTGGTAGCCATAATGGCTATTGGATATTCGTTTACAAGTTTAAATAAAATAACGATTAAGGGTTCGGACACAATGGTAATTTTGTCACAGCAATGGGCAGAAGCGTATATGAAAAAACACCCAGAAACAACCATTCAAGTTACAGGTGGTGGATCAGGTGTAGGTCTTGCAGCTTTAATAAACGGTTCTACTGATATTGCTAACTCAAGTCGTCCTATAAAACCAGCAGAACTAGAAAAAATTAAAGCAAAATATAACAAAAGTGGTGTTGAAATCGCTTGTGCCAAAGATGGTTTGTCAGTTTTCTTGAATAAAGGAAATACAGTATCTGAATTGACTGTTCAACAAATAGGTGAAATTTTTTCAGGAAAATTAACCAATTGGAAACAAGTGGGTGGAGCAGATGCAAAAATCCAATTGTACGGAAGAGAAAGTAGCTCAGGAACTTTTGAATTCTTCAAAGAACACGTAGTAAAAACTGACTTTTCTCCAGCTTGTCAAACTTTGCCAGGAACTGCTGCAATTGTAAACGCAGTGAAAAAAGACAAATATAGCATTGGTTATGGTGGAGCGGCTTACGCAGAAGGTGTGAAAGACTGTAAAGTAAAAAAAGATGCTAAAAGCAAAGGTGTTTTGCCAACTGAAGCTACAATAAAAAACAAAACTTATCCAATTTCAAGATACTTGTATATGTATTTGAAATCAAAACCAACTGGAGATACAAAAAAATTCATTGATTGGATTTTGAGTGCTGAAGGTCAAAAAATGATTGCAACTGTAGGATATTTTCCTGTAAAATAAGAACATTTAAAAAATCCCTCTCTTTCATTAGGGAGGGATTTTTTATATACTTATGAATTCTTAAATCCATTAAATGAATTCTCCACTTCCAAACAAACAAACTTTCACCAGAGAAAGTTTAAAAAAACAATTCAGACTTTCTGAATTTCTGGCCGAAAAGATTATTTCTTCGGTAGCTTTTCTCTCGATTGCCATTATTTTCCTGATATTTATTTTTGTTTTCAAAGAGTCTTTGCCCTTATTTAGTTTTGGTGATAAATCGAAAGCAAATACCGAAATACAAACCACTACAGGAACTGAAGTTGAAACTTACGGAGCAGAAACTGCTCCAGATGAAAGCCAGCCTGAAACTTATGGTGCTCCTGCCGAAAGGCTGGAACCAGAAAGTTACGGAACTTCAACCGAGGATTTGAATCCAGCTGTTGAAGAAACAGCAGTAACTGAACCAGAAACTTACGGAACGGTAACCGAAGATTTAAACCCTGATTCCGCTTCGGAAGAAGTAGTTGTTATTGATGAAAAAGTTACTGGAAACAAAGAAGGATCAGACAAAACTTGGAGTACTTTTTTCTCAACAGAGTGGGTTCCCGTTTCCGATAACCCTCGATTTGGACTGATTGCTTTGCTTATTGGAACTTTAAAGGTGACCATTATTGCAATTCTCATTGCAGGCCCTTTGGCTATCTTGGCAGCGGTTTATACTTCTAGTTTTGCTTCCAATAGAAGAAAAGAAATCATAAAGCCCATTATCGAAATGTTAGCCGCTTTCCCATCGGTTGTAATTGGGTTTTTTGCGATGATGGTTTTGGCTACTTTTTTCCAGGATATTTTTGGCTACGATTCACGATTAAATGCTTTTATTGGTGGTGTCGCAATGGCATTGGCAGCTATTCCCATTGTTTACACAATTTCAGAAGATGCACTGTCGGCAGTTCCTAAAACTTATAATGAAGCTAGTTTGGCGTTGGGTGCAAGTAAAGCTCAAACTGCATTCAAAGTTATTTTGCCAGCGGCTACTCCTGGTATTTTCGCGGCCTTACTTTTAGGTGTCGGACGTGTTTTTGGTGAAACCATGATCGCCTTAATGGCAACAGGAAATGCCGCTTTATTGTCTGCAAATCCATTCGAAAGTGTTAGAACTTTTGCAGCAACCATTGGTTCTGAAATGGCTGAAACAGTTTTTGGAGAAACCCATTATAGTGTTTTGTTTTTCATTGGATCGCTACTTTTCATTTTTTCTTTCATATTAAATGCTGTAGCAGAATTTTATGTCAAAGGAAAATTAATCAAAAAATTCCAAGGTAAATAGCTATGGAAAATACAAATACTATATCGGTGAATCCGTTTGCCAAGTCAAGCGGCAAAGGAAAAGATATTAAAGAAACGGCTGTTGTGGGAATTACACAAATTGCGGTTCTTTTGATTATTGCTATTTTGTTCGTCATCTTAGGAATTATAATTTACCATGGACGAGATAAATTTTCTTGGGAATTCATCAGTTCTTTTCCAACTGAAGGTATGACCAAAGGAGGAATTTTTCCAGCTTTGATTGGAACTTTTATTCTCGTTATAGTGATGTCTATTGCAGCAGTTCCTTTTGGAACAATTACGGCTATTTATTTAACTGAATATGCTCACGAAAAATCAAAATTTGCTGCAGCGGTTAGATTCTCGATTCGAACATTGGCGGTAGTTCCTTCGATAATTTTTGGGCTTTTCGGATTGGGTTTTTTCATCCAATTTGTTGGAACAGGAATGGATACTGCTTTCAACGCAGGAGAGTTGCATTGGGGACAGCCCAATATTCTTTGGGCGAGTTTAACAATGGCATTATTAACGCTTCCCGTGATTATCGTATCTGTAGAAGAAGCTTTGAAAACCATTCCAAGAGAATTAAGAGAAGCGAGTTTAGCTTTGGGAGCCACCAAATGGCAAACGATAAAAAAAGTAGTTTTTCCGGGTTCTATTTCTGGAATTATGACAGGAACAATTCTTGCTGTGAGTAGAGGTGCTGGTGAAGTAGCGCCCATTTTATTCACGGGAGCAGCTTATTATTTAGCTACTTTGCCTGGTTCTTTGAGCGACCAGTTTATGAATTTGGGGTATCACGTTTACATTATGTCAACTCAATCTTCGGATGTCGAAAAAACAATGCCGATACAGTTTGCAACCACTTTGGTATTATTAATTCTAACTTTATCACTAAATTTAGTTACGGTTGTCATTAGATCTAGAATTAGACTAAAAGCAAAATAAGTTTTAAGATTGAAGTATCTAAGTATTAAGACTAGGACACTTCTCTGATTTAGTCATCTTGCTGATTACTTTTTCATTATAAAAGCAATAACAAAAACAAAATGAGAGATATAAAAATAAAGGTTAACGATTTGTCCTTGTACTACGGAGAGAAAAAAGCATTAAACAATATTACAATGCAAATTCCAGCCAATAAAGTAACGGCTTTAATTGGACCTTCGGGTTGTGGAAAATCAACTTTTTTGAGATGCATTAACCGAATGAATGATTTGATTCCGAGTGTGAAAATCACAGGAGAAATGCTTGTAGAAGGCGTTGATATCTATGATAAAAATGTGGATGTAGTCAATATTCGTAAAAAGATTGGAATGGTTTTTCAAAAATCGAATCCATTTCCGAAATCTATTTATGAAAATGTTGCTTATGGCCCAAGAATTAACGGATTGAAAGACAAAACTCAATTGGATGAAATCGTAGAAACTTCTTTGCGTCAAGCTGCGATTTGGGACGAATTCAAGGACAGATTAGACGATTCTGCTTTGGGATTATCTGGCGGACAGCAGCAACGTTTGTGTATCGCGAGAACATTGGCGGTAAGCCCAGATATTATTTTGATGGACGAACCAGCAAGTGCATTGGATCCGATTTCAACCTCAAAAATTGAAGAACTGGTTCACAAATTGAAAGTACAATACACCATTATTATCGTGACTCATAATATGCAACAAGCAGCAAGGACAAGCGATCACACCGCTTTTTTTTATATGGGAGAATTGATAGAAATGGGAAAAACAAATGCTATATTTACCAAACCAGAAAAAAAACAAACCGAAGATTATATCACAGGAAGATTTGGATGACAATCATTTTTTATCCAATATCCAATATCTTAAATCATATATCTTATGACACATTTCGAAATAGAACTAGATAAATTAAAAAGCGTAATAATAAAAATTGGCACTCTTGCCGTAAGTCAAGTAGGTGAATCAGTGAAAGCGCTACTTTTTGAACCAATTCAAGGAAAAGAAGTAAAGAAAATTGAAATGAAAATAGATAAATTGGATGTTAAAATCGACGAAATTTGTCAAAGTATTTTTGCGTTGCAACAACCGGTAGCGTCTGATCTGCGTTTTATTATGGCATCACTTCAAATAAGCAATGAGATTGAAAGAATTGGTGATTTGGCAGTTAGTGTTATAAAAAGAGCCAAAAACATCAAAGAAAAACACGACTTAATTGCGAGATTTGAAATAGGAAATTTGGCTAAACAAGTTGAATTGATTACGATAAAAACCAATGAGTGTTTATTAACTCATGATGATAAAACTATTTCGGAGATACTAGCTTTGAATAAAGCCATCAAATTGAAAGGAGATGAAATAATTGACAATATTATTGATGCAATGAAATCTCATTCGAAAGTGGTGGTTTCAGGTACTAATTTGGTAATTGCTTTGAAGCATTTAGAACGTATTTCTGATCATAGCTCCAATATCGCTGAATATGTTTATTTTATGGTAAACGCCAAAATAATCAAACACGAAAAACCCGAAGATTTAAATATTGATAAGTTAGAATAAACGCAATGTTGTTTTATTTCAAGAAAGCCAATTTCAATATCAAAATGAAATTGGCTTTCTTGTATAAAATGTTTTTTGAGGAAACAACTAAATACTTCCTTTTTTCTTATCGTCTCTCCAAGTAATGTAGCCTAGAATGGCATTGAAAAAATAGAAAATATATTTAGCAACATTCGCAATATTCATCAGCATTAGGTTCTGAATGGCTTTTGTTAAGTTATAAAATTGCCACATAAACCAATTGTCAGGATACATTCTTGCTGTGTTGAAGGTACCACCAAAAGTAATTCCTGCCGGAATAGTTATGGAGAAAAACAATTTCCAATCAATAGCTTTTTCAGATAAGTATTTGAAGGCAATATAGTTTAAGACAAAAGAAAAGAGAAAACCTAAAATGATATTTCTGTAAAATATAAAATCAACTGAACGTATTACTTTGCTTTTCTTCCAGGCTTTGAAAACGAGATAATTCCCAATAAATGACACTGGATAAGTAAGAATTGCTCCAATATTGCCAAGTAAATAATCAATAGAACCGCTTAGGAATGTATTACAAGTGGTGATGAAATTCCCAATATTATTTTTTTTGGTCACCAATCGATTTCCCATCATCGAAAATCCAGTATTTAAAATAGAAATATACCCCAAATAAAAAACGTATTTCTGTTGCTGAAATGTAAAATTGAAAACCGTTTTATGGTATTCTAAAATAAAGGATGAGGTAATTACAATGACTAAACCAATAACATCAAGATAAGTGCTATTGGTAATCGATTTGATAGTTTTTATTGATTTTTCAGAAAGCGAAAATAAATTCATTCAATTTTGTTTGGGCAAATATAGAAAGATTATTGCCCAATTTTCTTGCTTTTATTTCAACATCAAAAGAAACATCAAATTAATTATAGAAAGAGAATCTAATAGAAAGTTGTAAAAATTAAAATTGATATGGGAATTTAGGGTTTTTATAATTTTTTAATTTTTCAAAAGGGACCAGAAACGTTTCTTCGCAAGCTCTTATTACGTGAGGAAAGTAGGGTGTAAATTCGATGCCTTTTTCAGTGTAAACCCAAGTTTCATCGCCCCACCATCTGTCTAAGTCTGTCATATCACAAGAATCTTCGTCATTTTCTTTTGGTTTTACAAAATTTTGTTCGCTGTTTACAATGGCAAATAGTTTAGTTGCAAAATAGTTCTGTCTGTATTTCATCCAAGTTTCAAAATTGCTTTCTTTTTCAGTTGTCACACTTTTGTCAAATGCAATTATTTCATCAATTTCATAATTTTTACCTGTATTCAAATCAATTAAATATCCTGTAGTACCATTATCAGGATAAGCTCCGCCGCAATACCAATCTGACGATGTTTTAAACCCCAATAAATTGTTGCTTAAAAAAGTTACTTCAGTATCAAAACTTATAGCTCCTCCTGTATTATAGTACCAATCAGACGAACAGTTTAACTGCCAAATAGCGTTTTGAATATGAATATTTTTTAAAACGGGATTGACTGCGTTTTTACTTTTCTCTGAAAAATTATCTCCTAATCTAAAAAAAGGGGCATCACAATGTTTTTCGGTGTACCAAACAATATCCTTGTTTTTGTAAATAGTAGTTTTTTGTTTTTTGAATTCAAGAAATTTAAATTTTATAAGATTTAATTCTTCATCTTCATAAAAATCTTTAGGTAAAGTTGACTTATAATTGGAAAAATCAATTGGGGCTAGTTTTACATGAAAAGATTTTCCTTTGTGATCACTCCATATCCCTTCAAAATTAAT
>JACCDH010252506.1_pt1 | contig 39910 bp, 27 predicted proteins | sample 7442481 | NCBI WGS metagenome assembly JACCDH01 (sample SAMN15323433, study PRJNA562643) | freshwater metagenome | isolation source: river surface water | place: USA:Blue River Watershed | collected 2017-08-15 | reverse complement strand
GCTGCATCAATTTGCTTTTTGAGCTGTATTTTCTTCTTTTCGTCTTCTTTTAGCTGTGCAATAAGGGCTTGTTCTTCCTTTTTAAATTTCTCGTAAGATTTTTCTTTCTTGGTCTTGTCCTTTTCTATTGCAGCTCTTTCTTGCTTCTTTTCTTCAAGTGCTAACTCTTTAATTTGCTTTTCATCTTCAATCTGATTGATTTCCTTCGAGATGAGCTCTTGATGTTGTTTAATGAGGGCCACTTGCTTTTGTTGAATGGCCGCCACTTTCTTGAGGTATCTGTTGCGGCGGAGCGCTTCATTGTAGTCATTAGATGACAGCAAGAACATCACTTTGTTGTAATTCCCGCGGTGTTTGTAGGCATACAAGAACATTTTGCGATACTGCTGCTTGAGTTGTTTCAAACGGGCAATTAAACGCTTGACCTCCATTTTTTTCTGAACCATTTTGATTTCAGCGCTGCGTACCTGGTTATCGAATAAATGCACCAATGCTTCGCGAGTCTTGATCTGATTCTCAATGAGCCTGATTTCGTTTAAAGAAGCCTGACTATTGTTCTTGACCTTATTGAGCAACTTTTTCGTGTTCGAAATGCGCTTCTCTAGTTTTTGCTGTTCTTTTTTGAGTGTCTGCTGATCTTGCTGTGCAAAGGTCAGGTTACTCAAAACGAGAATCAGGAATAGTTTAATCACATTTTTCATAGCTTTCTGGTATGACGATGATTAATTCTTGGGGTTCATTGACTTCTGCTTTGTCGTAATACAATAAAATTGCCATCGTTTTTTTGGGTGTTTTGATGTCAATTTTAACTTGAAGCGGAATGTCAAAAGCACCAATTGTTTGTCTTTCTAAATAAGCAACTAAAACCTCTGTAGAATCTTCAATGCTTAGAATCCGTGTTTGCTTGAGGTGCTTGGCATCTGGGGTAAGCTGATACTGAATCATGAGGTCATCGCGCTGCTTTCTTTCTGGTTTTTTGCGATCGCGTTTTTTGTGGGTAGAAATGCTGTAATTGAAAGGGTCGTTATCCACAAAATACTTTTGTTCTTGGTGGTAATCAAGGGGTTTCCCTAACAAGATTTCTTCCAAATTTTCATAACTGAAATCGACACCGAACATTTCTTTGAGGTAGTCGAGAGAAGTAACCGAATAACAGCGGTCGCGCTTATTGACAACGCTGACCGAATCTTTGGTTACCATGGCTGTCACAACTGGTATTTTGGCATAGGTAATGATCGCATTGACGGCGCTATCTGAGACAATTTTAAGTGAGGTCTTCAAAGAAACCTCTTTATCTCCTTCCTGATAGGTGACATTGAGTTTTGAATAAAAGGTGCGTGGCTCAAGATGAGACAAGCTATCAATTCTGTCAATGAGCTCCTTGTCTTTGATTTTTGGCAGTTTCAAGGCAGCTGCATCTTGGGTAAGCACCTCAGCTGGCTTACAAGCCGCCAAAAACAGCAGCATACATAGTGCTGAGCTATATTTAAAAAGGATGGACATACGATTTTTTCAATATTTTATCGGCTAATTGCAAACTGCCTTCGCCAAGAGTATGAGCGAGTTCCCAGCATTTGAGTGCTTCTTGACTTTCACCTAATTTATATTGTAAATCACCCATTAATTCGTGGTAACTCGATGATTTCAATACATTTTGATTTTGAACCGTTCTCAATACGGCAAGGCCTTGCTGATAGTTTCCTGCTTGGAAATGCGCAAAAGCTTCTTCTTGTTTGTATAAATCGTTGTCAGGTGCTAATTGTCTGAGTTCTAACAAGCGTGCCATTGCACTCTTGACTTCTATTTGATGCGTAAATAATTGGTGAAGGTATTGCAATTCAACCGCCGGATTCGACTTACTGAGTTCTAGTGCTTTTTTGAAATGCGCTAAACCATCAACAGTTTGCCCAAGGCCCAAAGCTGCTACGCCGCGTTGTACCCAAACCTCAGCCAACAAGCCCGGGTCATTGACTAACACGTTGACACATTGATCGAGGTGCTCAAGTGCAGCTTGGAATTGCTTCGATCGATTATTACTAAGCGCTAAAAAGAAGTAAGGCAAAGGTTGGTTTGGAAATACAACTGCAGCGGCCTCAGCATCTTTTTGTAAAGAAATCCATTGTTGGGTTTCATATTCGAGCAATAAAATTTGATTCCAAACCGGATATAAATTAGGGTCAATAGACACCGTGTTTTGATAGGCCTTGATTGCTTTTTGTAATTGCCCCGCTTTGTAATAATAATCGCCGGCAATTGAATAAGATTTAGCTTCGGTAGGGAAAGCTTCAGTCATGTAGGTTACTAATGGCTCCAGACTTGGGTCAGGAGTTTGAGCCTGCTCATTTAGAAGCATAATGAGGATATTCATTTTTTGATCTATGCTCGGACCTTCTAATAAAATACCGGCTTGCAAAAATTTCTTACCCTGAGCGCGGTCACCAGATCGATACAGCATTTCGCCATACATGAGTGTAGCTACTCCATTGTTTGGATCTGCTGCAACTAAATCTTTGAGCAATTCAAAACCCTTGTTATAGTTCTGTGTTTTGAAATAATGATCCACTAAGTTAGCCAAGATCATCGGTTCTTTTGGGTAGGATTTTCTGGCATTTTCCAAAACCTCAATGCCTTCTTTTTCTTTACCCATTTGGAGCAAAAGCTTGAACTTTTCGAGTTCAGTATTTGGGTTCGCACCAAGTGCTAGCTCCATTTTTTCAATAAGCGCCAACGATTTAGCAGGTTTTTGAAGTTGCTGATAAGCTTGCAATCCACCGCTATAAAAATCGAGGTTTTTAGGGTCTGCCTTCAAAAGCGCTTCAAATACAGCAGCAGATTCTGCGTATTTGCCCATCTGGCCATACATAAAAGCGAGTTCTCTTTTGTAATGTAGGTTTTTCGGGTCCAGTTCAGCAGCCAGCTCTGTATGATAAACTGCTTCTGTATATTTTTCTTGTTTCAGATAGGTTTCAAACATGGCATAATGCAAGGCCGCATCTTTCGGGTTCTGTTGTAAACAGACTTTGAAAGCAGTAATAGCTTCCTCATGTTGTTCATTTAACATCGCTCGAACGCCCGTATGAAATTGCTTAATATAGGCAGGGTCTTGTGTAACCGGTTGCTCTTGAACTTTACAAGAGTACAGGATAACTAAAGCAAGAAAAATGTAGAGCTTATTCATGAATTGTGCTGAAATCTCCGAGGCTTAAGTCTTTAGACCTGCCTGTATAATTGGCATTTGAACCAATCATGGAAGCGCTAAGTTGTGCTTTGCTAAGTTGTGTTTTCTCGCCGATAATGGTATTACTAACTATGACTTCATGGAGCACACTTCCTGCGCCAATAGAAACATGCGGACCAACGATAGAATTAGAAATTTGAACGTTGGGTCCTATATAGCAAGGCTGGATGATGACACTGTCTTTGATATCAGAAGAAAGTTGCTGTAAGCGACCTGCTTCTTGATCGTGTTCGAGAACACGTTGGTTGGTTTCGACGGTAACCTCCTTGTTTCCGCAGTCAAGCCATTCGTCTACAGTTCCTGGCTTGAAGGCAACACCTGCTTCAGTGAGTCTGCGCAAAGCATCTGGCAACTGGTATTCGCCACTTTTGATCACGTTGTTATCAATGAGGTATTCAAGTTCGGTGCGCAAACGCTTGCCGTCTTTGAAATAATAAATGCCGATCATGGCTAAGTCAGAAACAAAAGTTTGTGGCTTTTCAACGAAGTCAATGATATGACCATTGGCATTAAGTTTGACCACGCCAAAGGCACTAGGGTCTTCAATTTGCTTCACCCACAGGATGCCTTCATCTTCTTGTGAAATTTTGAAATCAGCCTTGAACAAGGTATCAGCAAAAGCAACTACAACTGGGCCTTCAAGTTTTTCAGCGGCGCATAAAACAGCATGTGCAGTTCCAAGCGGTTGCAATTGATAATGTATAGAACCTTTCGCACCAAGGCGCTCTGCTACTGCCAATAATTCTTTTTCAACTGCCTCACCAAACTCACCAACAACAAATGCTATCTCTTCAATAGGTTCTGCACAAACTCTGGCAATATCAGCAACCAAGCGGTGCACAATCGGAATGCCTCCGACCGGAACAAGTGGCTTAGGAATGGTTAGGGTGTGGGGTCTGAGTCTGCTACCGCGACCCGCCATAGGTACTACTACTTTCATTTGAATTATTTTAGACCGGTACTTCCAAAGCCGCCTTCGCCGCGCTCTGAAGATCCGAGTTCAGTAACTGAGATTAAATTAACTTTTTCAACTTTGCAAAACACCAATTGGGCAATGCGCTCTCCGTCTTCAATGATGACCGTTTCGGAAGACAGATTGACAAGAATTACGCCAATTTCTCCGCGATAATCTGCATCAATAGTGCCTGGGGTATTGAGTACAGTAAGCCCTTTTTTGAGTGCCAAACCACTTCTTGGGCGAACTTGGCATTCTAGTGAAGGATCCATTTCTAAAAACAAACCCGTTTTAATGAGGGCCCGCTGCATAGGTGCCAAACTTACAGGCTCGGATAACAGCGCTCTGACATCCATCCCGGAAGCGCCAGCAGTCTGGTAAGCAGGCATTTCATGATGCCCCTGATTGACAATTCTTACTTCATTGAAACTCATCTTTCAAAAATAAAGTAATTCTTCACGCTAATTTGCTGCGTTTTCTAGGATTAATCAACAGCTTAGTATGGACAACATCCTTAGTTTTTAAGCTCAATTGCTTACTTTTGTTTCACAATTCATTGATTATGTTAGAAATTCAGCGCATCAGACAAGAAAAAGACGCCATTATTGCAGGTTTAGCCAAAAGAAATATCGATGCAAGTAGCACCCTTGACGAAATTTTAACCCTTGATCAACAATGGAGATCAGCTAAAACCTCGCTTGATCAAGTTGCCGCTGAAATGAACCAATTAGCCAAATCAATCGGAGAGCTTTTCAAAAGTGGCAAGCAAGAAGAAGCTGCTACGTTAAAAGCAAAAACGACCGAACTTAAAACACAAGAAGCTGGACTCAAGGAAGAAGTGAATCAACTTGAAGAAGCCCTTCAGAAATTACTCTATACCCTGCCGAACGTACCCAACGACATGGTTGTAACAGGAAAAGATGCCAATGACAACCAAACCGTTCACGAAGCCGGAACCATTCCAACGTTCAACTTTGAAGCACAAGCCCACTGGGACCTCGCTAAAAAATACAAACTCATCGATTTTGAACTCGGTGTTAAAGTAACCGGTGCTGGCTTCCCATTTTACCGAGGCAAAGGGGCGCGTTTACAACGTGCACTTATTCAGTTTTTCCTTGATGAAGCCATCGCATCTGGCTATGAAGAATTCATCTCTCCACATGTTGTCAATGAGGCAAGTGGCTACGGAACAGGGCAACTCCCGGACAAAGAAGGTCAAATGTATTACATCCAAGAAGATGATCTTTACCTCATCCCGACAGCAGAAGTTCCCTTGACCAATATTTATCGCGATGTGATCCTTCCTGGCCCTGATTTTTCGATTAAAATGTGTGGCTACACGCCATGTTTCAGACGCGAAGCGGGTTCTTACGGAAAAGACGTTCGCGGGCTCAATCGTTTGCACCAATTTGACAAAGTAGAAATTGTCCGCATCGAACACCCAGACAACACGGCAAAAGCCCTTGATGACATGATTGCACATGTCTCTAACTTACTAGACAAATTAGAATTACCATATCGCATTTTGCGTTTGTGTGGTGGCGATATGGGTTTTGCTTCGTCTATGACCTACGATTTTGAGGTTTTCTCAGCAGCTCAAGAAAAATGGCTCGAGGTGAGCTCTGTTTCTCGCTTTGATACCTTCCAATCTAATCGCTTAAAATTGCGCTTCAAAGACGACAAAAAAACCACACTTTGTCATACCCTGAACGGCTCAGCTTTAGCCTTACCTCGTATCTTGGCTTCGTTACTTGAAAACCATCAAACGGAAAACGGCATTGCTATTCCAAAAGCACTTCAAGCCTATACCGGATTTAGTGTTATTGACTAACAATTCTTGGGCTAAATTTGCGTTAATGAAGGGCATGTGCCCATGAAACCGACCTTTATCAAGTTTCTATTCCTGTTTTATAGCGCCTCAGCGGTTTGCTTCAGTGCTGCCGCACAATTGAATCCGAAGTTTAAAACACTCGAGCCAACTTTAGCACAACAATTTTTAGATAGCCAAGCTATTTACTTGCCGTCTTTGTCTTTTTATAAAGACCGACAACAAACTCAACGCTTTGAGGTCAGCCCAGATCATTATGTCATTCAATTTGATAAAAACATATTTGTTTGGTTGACGCCACCGACAGATACCCTTTACTTATTTTATCAGGTCTTTCCTTTTGCACTCAAACAAGTATGGCAACCCTATCCGTTTCGCAGCATTCCGACCGATGCTGAGGCCGCAGAACGCGCTAAATTTCAGATTAGCAGCACCAATTCGCAAGATATTTTTGGTGGCAACAGCATCCAAAAAAATGGAAGTTTGTCAAGAGGAGTTGGGTTTGGAAATAACCAAAGTTTGGGTTTGCAATCTTCATTGAATTTGCAGCTCAGTGGCCAAATAACGCCAAACTTAACACTCACCGCGGCACTTTCTGACGCCAACATTCCATTGCAAGCCTCCGGAAGCACCAATCAACTCAAAGAATTTGATCAAGTATTTATTCAGGTACACAATCAGCAACTGAAAATCATTGCAGGTGACTTTTGGCTGCAAAATCCGAACTACAGCGACTTTCTTGTTTATAAAAAACGCGGACAGGGCATAACAGGATCTTATCAGTGGAAAGTCAAGCAAGGAAAGGTCTTCACACAATCTACAGTTGGGCTTTCTAAAGGGAAATTTCAACGCCAAATTATTCAGGGAAAAGAGGCCGTGCAAGGGCCTTACCGACTCAATGGCGCCAATAACGAACCTTACATCAGTATTTTATCCGGAACCGAAAAAATTTACATCGATGGTAAACTGCTCACACGCGGTCAAGAATTCGACTACATCATAGACTACAATACCGCTGAACTCACTTTTACATCTAGGCAATTGATCACTAAAGATGTGCGCATCGTGGCAGAATTTCAATATGCCGATCAAAATTACAGCAGGAGCTTATTACAACATACTTCGCGTTTTGAAAATGACAAAATTCAAGTTTGGGCAGCTGCCTATCAAGAACAGGATCTGAAGAATCAACCACTTCAACAACTATTATCAACAGCTCAACAACAGAGTCTGAGTCAGATCGGAGATCAGCTCTCTAACGCAAGCGTGCCAGGCTTCGATAATGTAGGGTTTTTAGAAAACGCCAACATGTATCAAATGATAGACACTTTAGGTTTTGACAGCGTTTTCGTGCTCAGTGTGAACCCACAATTAGCTACTTATCGTTGCACGTTTACGCAAGTTGGAGAACACCAAGGAGATTATGTGCAGGTTGGCATCAATGCTTCGGGTGTATTCTACCAATGGGTCCAACCTGAAAACGGGATTCCACAAGGGAATTTTGCCCCGCTTCGAAAAGTTGAAACACCTCAGCGCAAGCAAATGCTAAGTACTGGTTTTTCTTATCAACTCAATTCAAAATGGCGAATTTTTACCGAAAATACACTCAGCGAAAACGACCTCAATCTCTTTTCGAGTAAAGATGACCAAAATAACCTAGGTTTTGCTTCAAAAGGTGGGCTCGTGCGCAAACAAGAAAAATGGCAAGACAGTACTCAGTTTATTCGTGAAAGCGCTATTCATTACACCTATCTCGGACAAAGATTTATTCCTATTGAACAGTTCCGAGCCGTTGAATTTGACCGAGACTGGAATATCAGAGGCCAACAGTTAAATGGGGCTCAGTTACAATTGGCACTTGAGCAAAAATGGCTGAATAGTCAAAAAGGGCAAGTACAGCTCAAATTGGAAAATTTTCAAATTGACACCAATTTTAGCGGGCAAAAATTTTATACGGAGGGTGCCTGGAAAAATAACGGTTGGCATGCCAAATGGGACGGCTTTGCCATGCAAGCAAAGCAAACCAGTTTACAAAATACATTTATCAGACATCGGGCAAAGATGAGTAAGCAACTTGGGGTTTTTCAAGTAGGATTCACCGATGACCACGAGTGGAATATTTTTGAGAGTCAGCAGCAATTTACTCCTCAGTCGTATCAATTTTTTGACGCCCAAACTTACGTCAGTTATCAGCCAAAAAAAGGCCTCGACCTTAAGGTATTTTATAGAGAACGCTATGACTGGCGACCAGATTCTAGTGCGCTCAACACAGCAGCAAAGGCCCGAACTAGTGGCCTCGAACTCAAATGGGACGGCAATCCAAAGCACCAACTCCAAACCATTCTCGGGACCAGACAGCTTTTTATCTTGGACTCAACGCTTATTGCGCAAAGTCCTGAAAATAGCGCCGTAGGCCGCATCGATTACAATGGTAAATTTTTCAAAAATGCCCTCGTGATCAATACGTTCTATGAATTAGGTTCCGGCCTCGAGCAGAAAAGACGTTTTCAGTATTTAAGAGTCAACGACGGACAGGGTATTTATGCCTGGATTGATTACAACAATGACGGCATCAAGGACCTCAATGAGTTTGAAATTGCACAATATATTGACCAAGCACAATACATTCGGATTTTCGTTCCAAGCACCGATTACGCGGCCGTTTATGCCAATGAATGGAACCAAAGTATCTTGTGGAGACCCGAACAGCTATGGCGCAATCGAACAGGGGCGATCGGTTTGTTGGCCAAGTTCTCGAATCAAACTAAAATTCGAATTCAGCGCAAAATCAACGAAGCCAATTTAGCACAATGGATCAATCCGTTGGCTACTCAAATTGACAACAATACCTTGCTGTTTGCCAATTCTCAACTCTCCAACTCCTTGTTCTTTAACCGCAATAGCCAAGTATTTTCCGCCGCCTATAACTGGAGCCACAACCAAAGTAAAAACCTCTTAGCCAACGGACAAGACGCCAGGGCAAACCTCAATCATCAAATCAATTTGCGTTGGAATATTGGGAAGGCATTTGCGCTAGAGACCACAATGAGTAAAGGACAACTTACAGCACTTGCAGACTACACTGCTGGGCGAAATTACCAGCTAGAAATTCTAGATTTCAAACCACAATTGATTTATCAGCAAGAAAGCAAACTGCGTTTGAGTTTAACTACCGGGCTTACCCAGAAACAAAACAATCCGATTTACGGACCCGAAAAAAGTTTAGCGCGCTCAATAGATTGTTCTTGGAAAATCAATAGAACTGAACAGTCCAGTATTACTGGTAATCTAAAGTATATTTATTTTGATTTCAGTGGCTCACAGCAATCGGCGGTAGCTTATGAAATGTTAGAAGGACTCCGGGCAGGATCAAACCTAACTTGGGGGCTCAATTTCCAGAAAAATCTTGGTAAAAATCTGCAGCTGAGCTTACACTATAATGGCCGAGCGATGCAAGATCAACGCAGCATTCATAGTGGCGGCATGGAATTAAGGGCTTTCTTTTAAGCTTAATGTGCAATTTGGGCTTTGACATATGCGCGGGCTTGTGCATCGGCTGCTACAAAATCTTCATAGCGTGGATTGAGCACATTTGAAATATTGCGCATTGTCTGTTCATTGAGTTGGCCAATTTCTAAGAAGGCGATTTTTCTTTCCAAAAATGCAGCTACCGCTTCTTCATTTGCCGCATTCAAGACACAAGCAGCTGTACCCAGTTCATTCATCGCTTGGTAGGCTAAATCTAGATTTTTAAAAACCTTTCTGTCTGGCTGCTCAAAGGTAAGTTGCGGATAATCCATGAAGTTGAAACGCGGAAAATCGGTTTTGAAACGCGCTGGATAAGTCAAGGCAAATTGAATAGGCAACTTCATGTCAGGGAGGCCCATTTGTGCTTTCATGCTGCCATCTTCAAATTGTACCAAACTATGCACAATTGACTGCGGATGCACAATGACATCAATTTGTTCGGGCTGTAAGCCAAATAGCCATTTCGCTTCTATGACTTCCAAACCTTTATTCATGAGGCTCGCTGAATCAATGGTGATTTTAGCGCCCATGCTCCAGTTAGGATGCTTGAGTGCTTGCTCAAGGCTAACTTGTTGCAATTGTTCGAGTGTAAAACCGCGGAATGGCCCGCCTGATGCAGTGAGGTAAATCTTCTCAATTGGATTATGAAATTCACCCACTAAGCACTGAAAAATTGCTGAGTGTTCGGAGTCAACAGGGTAAATATTCACCCCTTTTTCTTGCGCTAATTTAGTAATAAGCTCACCCGCCACAACCAACGTTTCTTTGTTGGCAAGCGCAATTGTTTTGCCCGCCTCTATGGCATGAATGGTTGGCTTGAGGCCTGCATAACCAACCAAAGCAGTAAGCACGGTATGCACTTCTTTGGATTCAACCACTTGGCAGAGCGCCTCTTGGCCTGCATAGACATGAATGTCTTCTGACCACAATGCTTCCTTGACCTTTTGGTACTGCGTTTCATCAGTAATTACAACCGAATTAGGCTGAAATTTCTTGGCTTGTTCGATCAGTAAATCAGCATTTTTACCTGCTGTCAATACTTGTAAATCAAAATAATCTGGATACGCCTCAATGACGTCTAAAGCTTGTGTCCCAATCGAACCTGTCGAACCAAGTATGGCAATGCCTTTCTTTTCTTTCATAGACAAAGGTAACAAAAGAGCCAAAAGAAAAGTTTTGTACTTTTATTCAAATATCCCTTTTCATGAAATCTTTACTTCTCTTTTCTATTGTATTGCTGAGCGCTACATCATTCTCTCAAGAACTAACAACAACCGAACAACGTGTCGAAATCAAGTTGAAGGATAACCGCTATAAAGAGACCGCACATACAATGGGAAAACATGGGGTGGTTGTGAAAAGTTTAAGTCGAACAGAAGGTATAAAAGGTGATTACTATTTGCATCACGATGTGTATGATTTAGATTTGAAGCTGACCCATTCTGATTCAATTAAACAAGATACACAGAACCCATATATAGCCACATTTGAAGGAGAGCAAAGCATCTATTATTTAGCCTACCATCGCAATTTACCTACCTACATCTGTGCTTTTGATATTAATACAGGTGAAACGAAACGTACAGAATTTGATTTGATCGGAATAAAAGGAATCAAACAAATTTATTCATTTCATGTCGTAGGTCAAAAAGCCTATGCCATATTAGAAGAAATTGGTAAGGTTAGTCTTTTGTTGTTTGATTTGGATAAGGGAGCGGCAACAATTACCCCAATAACCATCGAGGGTATTACTAAAGACAAAGCTGCACCAATGAATCTACAATATTTAGAGGCCGCTGAAAAATTTTATCTTTCGCTAAGAGTTTACGTATCTAAAGAAGAAATAGTAACTTATCTGCTTTCAATTGACCTAGAAGGCAAGCTTTCCAAACCAGAAATGATCAACGGTATGGGAGATAAAATCATTAATTCTATTTCTGTTGGTGCGGTTGGGTCGAATGAAGTTGCCGTTGCAGGAACCTACTGTAGTAAGCTTGGTGGTCCCGACACAGGTGTTTTTTTTGGGGGGTCTTCTAACGGCGCTTTCACAAAAATCAATACTTATAATTTCATAGATATCCCCAACTATTTTTCTTCACTTTCAGAAAAAAGACAAGAACAGATTAAAAATAAAGCAGAAAAGAAAACTTCGGAAGGCAAGGTATTTGAATTCAAAGAAAACCTTATTATTCATGATGTCATTTCCGCTGACAACGAATTTTTATTCATTGCAGAATCGGTTCAACCAATCACCCATTTTGATACTAAAACAACTACCGTTAATGGTCGTACAACAACGGAAAGAGTGGAAGTTTTAGATGGCTATTATTACTCGGATGCCATGGTAACCAAATTCAATGCCGAAGGTGAAATCATTTGGAATCAATCTTTTGATATTTCTTTGAGTACCGACTTTAAGATTCCAAGAACTTTGATTCATGTCGCTACAAATGAGCAAAAAAATATCCAGTTGGTATATTCTTATGGGTACCAAATTTTTGCAAAGGCCTACTCTTTTGATGGTGAAATAGTGCATGATAAAAAATCAAACCCAATCATTGCCCCGGACGAAAGTGAAAAAGTAAGCGTATACTTTAGTAATATTTCCTATTGGTACGATAACTACTTCTTGTCTTTTGGTGATGAGAAAATCACAAATAAAGAAGACAGCAATGACAAGCGCAAGGTCTTATTTATGAATAAAATTTCCTTTGAATAACAATAACTTACTCCACCGTAATGGAATCCCTTCCAATGTGCAGTCATGCGAAGGTAGGAAATTTTTCTTGACTCTTTCAGTGGATTATTACTCTGGCACCCACCGTATTCTGAGTACCAACAGTTCCTCTTCGATACCATCTCCAAGATGCATGCGGATGACTACATCAAAATAGCCCAGTGGATGAATGAGCAAGGACACCTGACCCCAAGAGGGTCGATCTTCAAGCCCAACAATGCATGGTCTATTCATATGAAGAAGAGGAAGAGCATCGACAGGTTCTCCCGATCCTATGATTCAGAGATCACCCATATCGGGATATTTGTTTAATAACAAACGGCTATTTCTTTATAAATCGTTGATTTATAACTTGACCATTTATTTCTAAAGAAAATATATAAATTCCTGAAGACAACAGATTTGTTTCGATTCTCGATTCTCCATGACAAAGAAATCCTTCCAAAATTTCAACACCAGTCATGGATATAATTTTATAGTGGATTGGATGAGCGTCATAATTTGTCAAACCAACATTTATATCACCTGATGTTGGATTGGGATAAATTCTAATTCCATTTTGCTCAAGATAATGTGGCTCTACCGATGCAGTAAAATCGCCTGTTTCATCATAAAATTTCACCATTATCATTTTGTAAGGTGGGTTGTAATATCCATTTATTGTATCCTCACATGCTGTTATGGAAAGATTCATGTAGTTTAAACCTGGATTAAATCCAGTGCCAGTGCCATAAAATGAGCTATCTATTCCAAAAGTTAACGCTTTGATTGATCTCGCCTCTTGTAATTTTTTTGTATAAATAATGTTACCAAAGGGATCGTATTTTACCAATCCACCATGCCATTGAGGAATTGTGTCATTATCAAAGATCAATCCACTCGATGATTGACTTCCAGAGTAAACCGATAATATTGAATTGCCCCATTTATCAGTAATCAAATCATTAGCCACATCCATGTCATCGCTTCCACCATGCTGCAGCCATAATTCCTGACCGTCAGAATTTAATTTTAAAAGGTAAATATCTTGTGCATAGCTGCCATTTGGTGAAATTCGATGAGCAAAACTTAAATTACCTATTACTGTGCTATCTCCATTTCCATTTGCTAAAACATATATATTTTCAAGCTGGTCTAATTCCATTTTTCTAAAACAAGGAACGCTATATCCTACAGTTTGATTAGGATGAAGGTATGTTAATCCCTTCTTTAACCAAATTGCTGAAAATTGATTATCCATTTTTAAAATAAAAGAATTAGTAGCTCCAGCTATGTGAGTCAATTGAATCCCATTTACATTTAAGTTTGAGGAGATGTATTGACCAGCCACATACACGGTATTAGAGTTTAATGAAGCCTCTATGCTATAAATTTCATTGACGGAATTCACGTCAATTTGTTGAGCGTGAATAACTGAGCCATTTAAATCTAATTTCGCAATAATTCCATTTTGGGATTGAGCAGAGTTAAATGAAAAACCGCCAAATGACTGTGTTCCATAACCCATATTACCACAAACGTATAAATGATTATTAGATAAAACCATATCAGTAAAATTAATGGCTGTTGTGCCAGTTCTGGGAACATAGCTACACCAAATGTTATTGCCATTAGAATCATACTTTGCGACAAAACCGCTTCCTATAGGATACCAATGAGGTGCCATATAAACACTATCATCAACACTAAAAATGCCACAGATATATAAATTACCCAAACTATCGCACTCCATTTTTGTAGGCGTCATGATGGAATTTATTGTAGTACCTTTAGCCTTTGCTGTCCAAAGTCTTTGGCCCTGCGCATCGTACTTATTGATGTAGAATCGGTTATCTAACATTTCGATAACTGTATCCATAGTGAACCAATTTCCGCTGAATGATCCAGCGTTATATGAATTACCAAACCTATCAGCGCAAACGGCATCACCCCATACATTTCCACCGAGAAGATTTGTACCATTAGTATAGCCACAAGTATGTCTTAGCCATTCTGCAGTTAGATTAGATTGGGCTAAAGAATTACCAATTAGCGAAGTAAAAAGAGCTATGAAATAAACTATTTTCATTCGATTAAATATTAAAAACAGATGGTCACCAAATCACCCCCGTTCGACACTACTCCACCGTTACCGACTTCGCTAGGTTGCGGGGTTGGTCTACGTTACAGCCGCGCATCACGGCGATGTGGTAAGATAAGAGTTGGAGTGGAATGGTGGCAACGAGTGGCACCAAGAATTCGTCAACTTCAGGAATTTCAATGACGTGGTCAGCCATGTGGCGTACTTGTTCATCGCCTTCTGTGACAATAGCAATGACCTTTCCTTTACGCGCTTTAACTTCTTGAATATTTGAAACAACTTTTTCGTAAGAAGTGCCTTGCGTTGCAATCACGATGATTGGCATGTTTTCATCGATAAGGGCAATTGGGCCGTGCTTCATTTCGGCTGCTGGGTATCCTTCAGCGTGTATGTAGGAAATCTCTTTGAGTTTCAACGCGCCTTCTAGTGCTACTGGGAAAGAACTGCCGCGGCCAAGATAAAGGGCATTAGCAGCATCTTTGTAGATAGCAGCAATTTTCTCAATGGCAGGATCTGTTTGAAGAACGCGCTTCACTTTTTCTGGAATGGCTTCAAGTTCAGCCAATAACTGACGGAATTTAGATTCTGAAATAGTCCCTTTCTTTTGGGCTAAAGACAAGGCCATTAGTGTAAGCACAGTTACTTGTGCGGTGAAGGCTTTTGTGGAGGCAACACCAATTTCTGGGCCAGCATGAGTATAAGATCCGGCATCAGTGATGCGAGCAATTGAAGAACCAACGACATTGCAAATTCCTAGAATAGTGGCTCCTTTTGATTTAGCCAATTCAAGGGCAGCAAGGGTATCGGCGGTTTCACCAGACTGAGAAATAGCGATGACAACATCATTCTCACTGAGAATTGGGTTGCGGTAACGGAACTCACTGGCGTATTCTACTTCTACATTGATGCGTGCGAGGTCTTCGATGAGGTATTCACCTACCAAACCGGCATGCCATGAAGTACCACATGCAACAATAATGAGGCGGTTGGCCGAAATCATTTTTTGCTCGTATTCACGGATACCACCAAGCGCTACCCAGGCTTCGTCTGAGTTGAGTCGTCCGCGGAAACAATCTTGAATAGAGCGTGGTTGTTCATGGATTTCTTTAAGCATGAAGTGCTCGTATCCTCCTTTTTCAAGTGCCTCGAGTTCAAGTTCTAGCTCTTGGAAAAATGGTGTCTTTTGTTGGTCAGAAATGTCGTAAAGTTTGAGGCCTTCTTCGAGGTCAATTACGGCAACTTCTTCGTCATCAAGGTAAACTACTTTTTTGGTGTACTCTACAATTGGCGTAGCATCAGAAGCACAATAATAAGAACCATCGGCACCAATTCCGACAACGAGTGGGCTACTTTTTCTGGCAGCAACCAAGCGATTTGGATAATCTGAAGACATAGCAACAATTGCATAGGCGCCAACAACGTGATTGAGCGCCAAACGCAAAGCCTCGCCAAACCAAACGTTTTCTTTCTTTTGAATGTAGTCTACTAAATGAACAACAACTTCAGTGTCTGTTTCACTTTTGAAGACATAACCGTTTTTGAGAAGTTCTTTTTTAAGAACGTCGTAGTTTTCGATGATACCGTTGTGGATGAGGGCAATTTTGCCATCCATGGAAGTGTGAGGATGCGAATTGACATCGGAAGGTTCACCATGAGTGGCCCAACGCGTATGGCCAATTCCGGCATGTCCTTGGCAATTTTGTGTGGCAGCAAAATCTTCTAAGTTACTGACCTTCCCGACGCGTTTGTACACATTGAGTACGCCATTATTTGATAGCGCTACACCTGAGCTGTCATAGCCGCGGTATTCTAATCTTTTGAGGCCTTTAACGACAATTGGATACGCCTCTTGTTTGCCAATGTAGGCTACGATTCCACACATAATTAATAAGTTGTATAGGTAACGACGAGTTTGGGGCTTTTCTTGTTAGTGGTTTCAACGCCATTGAAAACAATGCGCTCGGCTGAATTTCTGAAGAACAAAGGGGAAATGACAATGCCTGTGTTTTCTAGTTTGCCGTTGACCAAAGACTGAAGGTAAGCTCTGATATCTAGTTCGTATTGCTTTTTTGCATCTGAATAGAGCCCAGCAATACCCAAAGAGGTATAATAAACGTCTGATGCTGCCAGTTTACTGGCTGCTGTAACACGAGAACCTGGTTTGTAGCGGTACCCGGTTTGGAATTGGACTGGCAAACTGAGGTCTGCACGATGAATGATAATGTTATCTGGCAAATTATCTAGACCTGGAATTTTAATCATGGCACGCAGCTTATTGGCTTGTGCATAAAACGATTTTTGCCCTAAAGTGCTGTCGGCTAAGAGCGCTGCAACAGGCGTGTTGCTTTGGTCATGGCTCACCTGCGTAAAATCTGCACAATTAGAATTGATGTTGAAATCATAGGTTTTAGGTACACCCGCCAATTTAAAATAGATGGTCATTTTAGATGCGGCGTTGTTATTGATGTCAAGGTAAAGGATGGCTCCCTTTCCTGATGTTTGGGCCGGATTATTGACTTTTACCTGAAAACCTTTGAAGAAGTCTTGAAACGCAGCATTGGATGCGAAAGTGGTTGGGTTGTTAATCGACTGATTGATAAAAGACCAAGCTTTCATGGTGTCAAGGTGGATGCGCAATTGTGGATCCACTTCTTTGCCAGCAACAATAGTTGGATTAATTGGATCGGGAGTAATGGTGCCTTGACCTTGTGCTACCCAATTTTGCCCGACTGTGTTGAGCGAGGAAAATTGATAGTATTTAACTGCTGCGTCATTTTGAATAGAGTCAGAAAGCTCATAAACTTCAAAGGTTTGAGCGCTGAGATCACCATAATAGCCGAGGTATTCAAAAGCAAGTACAAAGGAATCAATGACAATTTGGTTGGGGTCTCCGAAGTTAGGATTCAGGCCAGGGAGTCTGAATTCAGTAAAAACCGAAGCTTCCACTTTTCCAAATTTAGGGTCGATGTAAGAACCCAAAAGTACGTTGGACGCATTTTTAGTTTCTGTAGAATCTTCTAAGATGGAATAAGTAATGAGATCGAAGGTATCGGTAGTGACACCATTGAGCAAGGCATTTGGGTCAATGATATCTTTTCCAAGATTTGGGTTCTTTTTGGTACAGGCTGTCACAAAAAGCAACAAAATTGCCAATGCGCTGATTGCTTTCATGCGTTTATGCTAAGACGTTAGACTCAATTACTTTATCAAAGAAAGCGGAAAGCTCTTTGCCTTGATGTTCTTCTGAGACGTACGGCATTTTGAGAATGTTACACTCATCATAAAGTTTTTGAAGCGGCGCTTCAAGGCCTTCTACAGCGATATTTACACCATCGCAATGCGATAAAATCACTTTTGTAATGTTTTCAAAGCTGCTGTCTTTTAAAGCATCGGCGATATCTTGCGGGAAACCATCGAAAGCTAATTTTTCAGCGAAACGTGGATCCCAAGGTTCGTTGAAGCTATCGTTATAGAGGCTATAAACAACTTTGGTCTCTTTAAAATGCGGGTCTTTGTTGAAAATGTGCTTGATATAAAGCGCCATGATACCAGTTAACCAACCATGACAATGAATGACATCTGGTTGCCAACCTAATTTTTTCACTGTTTCGAGGACGCCTCTGCTGAAGAACATAGCGCGCTCGTCGTTGTCTGGGTGAAATTTACCGTCTTCCTCTTGTAAACAAGTTTTGCGCTTGAAGTAATCATCGTTGTCGATGAAATATACTTGCATGCGGGCCGCTGAAACAGAAGCCACCTTGATAATGAGTGGGTGATCGTGGTCATCGATGCTGATGTTGAGACCCGACAAGCGAATCACTTCATGTAATTGATGACGTCTTTCGTTAATTGCACCAAAGCGAGGCGTAAATACACGGATTTCTTTACCAGCATCTTGAACTGCCTGGGTGATGCGTCTAGCGCTGCCGGAAATTTCAGATTTTGGTAAGAAAGGAAAGATTTCTTGAGAAATAAATAGGATTTTCTTCTTTTCCATTCAGTTGAATATGCTAGCAAAATTACGAATTAATCATGAACTATCCTAAAAAGCTCTAGCTTTGTCCGATTCTAATCAACACTTTAGACGGAGCAATGCAAACCTTTGTGACTCGAGATGAAATTAGCCTATGGCGAAAGCAACTAGCTCAAGACCATAAAAAATTGGGTTTTGTGCCCACGATGGGCGCCTTGCATGCCGGGCATTTGTCACTTGTACAAAAGGCTGCACAGGAAAATGATATCGTACTCGTTTCGATTTTTGTCAATCCTAGACAATTTAACCAACAAGCTGATTTACAGGCTTATCCTAGAACCCTTGAAGCGGATATCGCTTTGTTACATGGTATGGATAATGTAATAGTTTTTGCCCCTACTGAGTCAGAAATGTACCCACAAAACCTGCCCTTCGAACCAATGGAACTCGGAGAAATTGGAATGGTATTGGAAGGTGAAAAAAGGCCCGGACATTTTGACGGCGTGGTACATGTTGTGCATCATTTATTTGCACTGATTCAACCACACAAAGCATACTTCGGCGAAAAAGACTTCCAACAATTGGCCATTATTCGCAAACTCAATGCGCATTATCAATTTGGAATTGAGATCATTGGTTGTCCTACCAAAAGAGATCCTGATGGTCTGGCCATGAGTAGCCGCAACCAAAGGCTTTCTAGTTCAGACAGGGAAAAAGCTTTGGCTATTTCAAAGGCCCTCCGTTTTGTCCAAGAAAATACAGGAATGCTTTCGATTGCTGAGGCAAAAAATGAGGCAAAAAATATCATTTCACAAGTCGGACTTCAAATAGATTATCTTGAAATCGTAGACCCGCTAAGCCTAAAAAACCTGAGTAATTGGCAGGCGCAACAGATTTGTTGTGTGGCTGCTTTTTGTGGAGAAGTAAGACTCATCGACAATATGTTGTGTGAATCGGTTAAATTGACTTAATTTTGCGCCGCTATTTATTATGTACATCAACGTCTTAAAATCGAAAATTCATCGCGTGCGTGTGACGCAAGCCGACCTCAATTATATCGGTAGCATCACCATCGATGAAGCGCTCATGGAAGCGGCCAACCTTATTGAAGGTGAAAAAGTGCAAATCGTTAATATCAATAACGGTGAGCGCTTTGAAACTTATGTAATCAAAGGTGATCGCGCTTCCGGCATGATTTGCCTGAACGGCCCTGCCGCGCGCAAAGTTGCTATCAATGACATCATTATTATCATCGGATATGCCATGATGGAATTTGAAGAAGCAAAAATTTTCAAACCATCTTTGGTTTTTCCTAACGAACAAACTAACTTGCTCTCGTAAACATTACAATGAGCAAGCGTTTATCAAATCTAAATAACAAAGTTCTTAGTTGGGATGACGCCCTTCGATTGCGCAATATTTGGGCACTCAAAGGTGAAAGTGTCGCCTTTACCAATGGTTGTTTTGACATCCTTCATTTAGGGCATGTGAGTTATTTAGCTCAAGCCGCTGACACCGCTCAACACCTCATTGTTGCCATCAACACCGATGCATCTGTCAGAGCACTTGACAAAGCACCAAACAGACCCGTAAACCCAGAAGCTGCAAGAGCACTTGTACTTGCTTCTTTAAGTTTTGTAGATGCTGTCGTTCTTTTTGAACAAAATACACCCCTTGAAATCATCGAAAACTTAAAGCCCGATGTGCTTTTAAAAGGTGCAGACTACGATGCAAATCAAACCGATGCTAGTGCAAAAAACTATATTGTCGGGTCAGATTTCGTGAAATCTTACGGCGGAAAAGTACAGACCATTCCTTTTGTGGAGGGTTATTCAACTACAGGAATTTTAGCGAAAGGGAAATTTTAGTCCTATCTTTGTGGCTGAAATTGAACAAACATGAGCCACCCAGAACTTTCTGAACAAGAAATCCAACGCCGCGAATCGCTTCATAAGCTACGCGAATTAGGTATTGATCCTTATCCAGCAGCGCTCTACCCTGTAGATGCTTTTGCTGCCGAAATCAAAGAAAAGTTTGAAGATGGTAAACAGGTTTGTTTAGCGGGTCGAATGCTCTCGCAGCGCATCATGGGTAAGGCTTCTTTTGCTGAAATCCAAGATGCTTCTGGACGCATTCAAGTTTATTTCAACCGCGACGAAATTTGTCCGGACGAAGACAAAACGCTCTACAACGAAGTATTCAAAAAATTACTCGACCTCGGTGACTTCATTGGTATCAAAGGTCAAGTTTTCAAAACACAGGTTGGTGAAATCTCGGTAAATGTTACCGAATTTACGTTACTCAGCAAATCTTTGCGACCGCTGCCATTGCCAAAAACCGATGCAGCAGGCGTAGTGCACGATGCCTTCACTGACCCCGAATTGCGCTACAGACAACGCTATGTTGATTTAGTTGTGAACCGTCAGGTCAAAGACGTTTTTATCAAAAGAACCAAGCTTTTTAACGCCATGCGTGAATTCTTCAATCGCGAAGGATACATGGAAGTTGAGACCCCAATTTTACAAGCGATTCCTGGAGGCGCATCTGCGCGTCCGTTTATCACGCATCACAATGCCTTAGATATTCCACTTTACATGCGTATTGCCAACGAGCTTTATTTAAAAAGACTCATCGTTGGTGGTTTTGACGGTGTCTATGAATTCTCTAAAAACTTCAGAAATGAAGGGATGGATCGCACCCATAACCCAGAGTTTACCGCCATGGAAATCTATGTAGCCTACAAAGACTACAACTGGATGATGGACTTCACGGAGCAGTTGCTCGAACATTGTGCACTCGCTGTAAATGGCACAACAATAGCTCAGTTCGGAGAACGCACCATTGATTTCAAAGCGCCGTACAAAAGAGTCACGATGCGCCAATCGATCATCGATTTCACAGGCTTTGATATCAAAGGAAAATCTGAAGAAGAATTGCGTGCTGCAGCCAAATCTATGGGCCTAGAAGTGGATGAAACCATGGGTACAGGCAAGCTCATCGACGAAATCTTTGGAGGCAAGTGCGAAGGAAATTATATCCAACCTACTTTCATCACTGATTATCCGAAAGAAATGTCGCCACTTTGTAAGGTGCACCGCGACGACCCAACACTGACTGAACGTTTTGAACTGATGGTCTGCGGAAAAGAGGTGGCCAATGCCTACTCTGAGCTCAATGACCCAATTGATCAGCGCGAACGCTTTGAAGAACAACTCAAATTACAAGAACGCGGAGATGACGAAGCGATGTTCATCGATCAAGATTTCTTGCGTTCGCTTGAATACGGGATGCCACCTACAAGTGGTTTGGGCATTGGCATGGACCGCCTCATCATGTACCTCACCAACAATCCTTCCATTCAAGAAGTATTGTTTTTCCCGCAAATGCGTCCAGAGAAGTCGGCCCCTAAGGTTGTCTTGAACGATACAGAGAAAGAAATCTATCAAAAGATCCAAGCCGAAAAACAACTTTTACTCGGCGAACTGCGGGCTGCTTTTGAGATCAGTAATAAACTCTGGGATACCTCCATTAAAACCCTGACCAAAAATAATTTAGTGAGTGTTTTCAAAGATGGAGAGCTGCTATTAGTGAAGCTTATTGAAGAATAGGCCCTTCTTAAATTCGAAGAATAAAAACGTTCAGATTTATAGAAAAGCATCTAGCTCCGCAAAAATACTGCGGATTAACGCTTAGATATATCTTTTAACAAATTCCCACATCACTATACCGGCACACACGCTGACATTTAAACTGTGCTTGGTGCCAAATTGCGGGATTTCAATGATATGATCTGCCACATCAAGCGCGCGTTGATCCACGCCATCTACTTCATTGCCAAAAACTAAGGCAAAACCTTTGGCTTCAATCGTATGGATGTCTTGTAACAGGGTGGTTTGCACCGCTTGTTCCACTACGCCTATTTGATACCCTTTTTTGCGCTGCTTTTCGAGCGCGGTCATTAAATCGGCTTCGTAACTCCATTGTACGGTTTCTGTGGCGCCAAGTGCTGTTTTGTGTATCTCGCGATGAGGCGGCTGTGCAGTAATACCACAAAGAACGATATGCTCAATATTAAAAGCATCGGCTGTTCTGAAGAAAGCGCCAATGTTGTTGAGTGACCGAATGCTGTCTAAGACCAAGACGATAGGAAATTTGGGTTGCGCCTTGAATTGAGCTTCGTCTAGGCGATCGAGTTCCCAAAGTTTGAGTTTTTTAGTGCTTTTTTCGCTCATGGATGGCTCAAAAATACTGCAAAATTGTGGAAAAGTAGCCTCAGAAGCTGCTTCAAAAACGGCTATCTTTAACTTCTCAATTATACACGTGGCAAAAAACACTACAGAGAAGAGCAGCGAAACGCCCTTGATGAAGCAATACAATCAAATCAAGGCCAGACATCCAGAAGCCATGTTGCTTTTTAGGGTCGGTGACTTCTATGAAACTTTTGGTGAAGACGCCATTAAGGCTAGTCGCATTCTTGGCATCATCCTAACAAAAAGAAAAAACGGCGCGGCAGCCGAGATGGAACTTGCAGGTTTTCCGCATCATTCCTTAGAAACGTATCTTCCAAAATTGGTTCGGGCCGGCCAAAGAGTGGCCATCTGCGACCAACTCGAAGACCCGAAAATGACCAAAACCATTGTGAAGCGCGGGGTTACCGAACTCGTTACACCAGGCGTCTCTTTCAATGATCAAGTTTTAGAACAACGCACCAATAACTTTTTGTGTGCGTTACACCTCGAAAAAACAGAAGTAGGTTGCGCCTTTTTAGACATTTCTACCGGTGAGTTTTTAGTAGCTCAAGGGCCTGCCAACTACATCGATAAACTCATCAGTGGCTTCAAACCTGCTGAAATCATATTTGCAAAAAGCCAAACCAGTCGGGTTCATGAACTCTTCGGAAACGATGCTTTTCATTTCAGAATTGAAGATTGGGTCTTTAGTTCAGATTTTGCCAACGAACAACTCAACAAACATTTTGGGACGCAATCATTAAAAGGGTTTGGTCTAGATGACCAAGCACTTGCCATTATTGCAGCCGGGGCAGTGTTTCATTATCTATCTGAAAATCAGCAACAACAACTTGGGCACATTACCAATTTAGCTCGCATTGCCCCTGATCATTATGTTTGGCTCGACCGTTTTACAGTCCGCAACCTGGAACTCATTTTTTCCACACACGAAAATGCGGTTACGCTTTTCAATATCCTGGACCACACCAGAACCCCAATGGGTGGTCGCTTATTGAAGCGTTGGCTGGTGTTGCCTCTCAAAGACCGCGCGCCAATTGAAGAACGCCTTCAAATTGTATCGGCGCTTAAAGAAGCCACCCCGATTCATCCGGAACTCGATGACCGCCTTCGCGAAATCGGCGACCTCGAAAGACTCATATCAAAAGTGGCAGTAGGGCGCATCAACCCAAGGGAAGTACAGCACCTTAAAAGGACTTTGCTGCACATTCAACCGATTACTCAAATGCTCGAAGGGCTTCAACAAAAAGGTCTCCGTTCACTATTACAAAACCTAGACGCGTGTCAGGCACTGATCAACCTCATCGACGAAAATCTGACCGATGAGCCCGCTGTTCAAATCGGAAAAGGCGCCGTTATCAAAACAGGCCGCGACCAACAACTCGACGAACTCCGTGAAATTTCTTTAAACGGGAAAGAATACCTTGAAAAAATTCAAGAAAGAGAGGCGGCCGCAACTGGTATACCTAGCCTCAAAATTGCCTTCAATAATGTCTTTGGTTACTATATTGAAGTGCGTAATACGCACAAAGACAAGGTTCCTGAAACCTGGATACGCAAACAAACGCTGGTTTCTGCTGAGCGCTACATCACCGAAGAACTCAAAGAATACGAGCAAAAAATCTTGGGTGCCGAAGAAAAACTACTCGCCATTGAACAACAGCTCTATCAGCAGTTGGTTTTTGCGATGTCCGATTTCATTGGCCCTATTCAAAATAATGCCAAGCAATTAGCCAAACTCGACTGTTTATTTTCTTTCGCTAAAGTGGCCATCAGCAACAACTACTGTGAACCGCAGCTTAACGATGAGCTTCATATAGACATCAAAGAAGGCCGCCACCCAGTGATTGAAAAACGTCTCCCAATCGGAGAAAGCTACGTAGCTAACGATATTTTCCTAGACAACGCTACACAGCAAATCATCATGATTACTGGGCCCAACATGAGTGGTAAAAGTGCTATTCTCAGACAAACAGCCCTGATTGTCTTGATGGCCCAAATGGGAAGTTTTGTTCCAGCCACCTCGGCACAAATAGGAATTGTAGACAAAATTTTTACCCGAGTAGGTGCATCAGACAACATCTCATCAGGTGAATCTACCTTCATGGTTGAAATGAATGAAACAGCCAGTATCCTCAATAATGTTTCTGAAAGAAGCCTGATATTGCTCGATGAAATTGGCCGTGGAACCAGTACTTATGACGGCATTTCTATTGCGTGGTCTATCGCCGAATACCTTCATGAAAACCCAAAAGCGCAATGTAAAACCCTTTTTGCGACCCATTACCACGAACTCAATGAAATGGCCAAACGCTTCTCGCGCATTCACAACTTTAATGTGAGTGTCAAAGAACTTGGCAATCAAGTTTTGTTCTTGCGCAAATTAGTGCCGGGTGGTTCTGCCCATTCTTTTGGTATCCATGTAGCAAAGCTAGCGGGTATGCCAAATGCTGTCGTCAAAAGAGCTGAGGCAGTACTCAAAGACCTTGAGGCCAGTCATGCCAATGTGGGGTCCAAAACCAAACCAGATACTTCAAACATCCAACAAGATGTACAACTAAGCTTTTTTGCGCTCAATGATCCTGTACTGCAGCAAATTCACGACGAACTCGTCCAGACAGACATCAATGCCCTAACACCTGTTGAGGCCTTACTCAAACTCAATGAAATTAAAAAACTAACGGGTGCCTAAATTCTTGTTATTCGCCATATTATCCTTTGTTTTATTTGCTTGTCAAATAGAAGTTGCGCAACCAACAGCCAATAAAGAATTGCGTGTTGCCAGTAATTTCATCACCAAAAAACAAGAAGGATATTTTCGCGCTTGGCAAAAAAAATCGGGTATCAAGATCAGCTTTCTTAGGCTGAGTCCGCAACAAATTCGTCAGCGAATTAAAAAGCAACCTTGGAATCCGGGCTTCGATGTCGTGTGGCTAAACGGGCTTGAGGCATACTCCAAACTCAGTGACACCCCTTTTCAAGCCAATTACCTTGATTTTGCTCAAATCCCAATCGGGCTTTCATTTGTCCCAGACAGCATTGATCAAGTGAAGAATTTTATCGAGTTGAGTCAAACAAATCTTTGGGCCGCTGCCGATGACCAGAGTTATAATATTTTGAAAGCTCACTTAGATTTTGCCTTCAGGAATCGAGCAAAAAGTAAAAAACAAAGCCAAGGATACCAACAAATCATGAGTGGCTTAAAAGATCGAAAACTGGCATTCAACGGAGCTGATCAATACCACACCAATATGCTTTTGAGTCGTTATGATACCTATATAAACGAGCTCAAGCCAGCAGATAAAAAACAGCGCATCATTTACCCTCAATTCTTTCGCTACTCAGGTGTTAGTGATCGCAGCACGTTTTCTATTGTCAGACAGGCAAGCAACTACACCAATGCAAAGTTATTCTTTGCCTTTCTGAACAAACAACTCCGAAAGAATGCCAAATTTTGCCTAAGGTTGGGCTACAAAAAAATTGCGCCTAAGGAAAATCTTATTTCAAGCAAAACCTTGTTGCCACTTCTCAAGAAATGACACCAAAGTGACACTGATTTGAGCGCCGTTGCTTAATTTTGTAAAAAAAAGATATGTATCCAGCAGAACTTGTTCAACCCATGAAAGAAGACCTAACAAATGTTGGGTTCCAAGAATTATTATCCGCCTCTGAAGTAGACAACGCTATCAACAATAGCGAGGGAACACTTTTAGTTGTTGTTAATTCCGTTTGCGGCTGTGCTGCAGGTAATATGAGACCCGGCGTTAAGCTTTCTATTCAGCACGACAAAAAGCCAGCTCACTTAACTACTGTTTTTGCAGGTGTTGATCAAGAAGCTGTTGCTCAAGCCCGCAATTACTTCTTGCCTTATCCGCCATCATCTCCATCTATTGCCTTATTTAAAGATGGCAAATTGGTACACTTCTTAGAAAGACACCATATCGAAGGAGGAAGCGCACAAATGATCGCGGCCAACTTACAGGCAGCCTATGACGAGTTTTGTTAATCTACTCTAAACAATTCGGCAGCAATGCCGTCGGCATGTAATTTACCTTTATCGGTTAAAATGAGGTGCTGATTTTCGAACGTTAACCATCCAAGACGCGCAAATTCTTCAATTTGCGCGTTTTCTTTTTGTGTCCAAGGCGTTTCAAGCGCTTGCGTATGAAGGCCCCATTTCGTTCTTAGGCCTAACAATATTTGTTCATTGCGGCGTTCATGCGCAGTCAAATTTTCCCATTCATACCAGCGTTCGTTTTTTCCTACCCCTCTTGTATAATGCGTATTATTGCGAATATTCCAGCGGCGCTTTTGCCCGTCAAAAGAATGTGCAGACGGACCAATACCAAGATACGGTTTAAACGCCCAATAACTTGAGTTATGCTTGGAATGATAGCCAGGTAAGGCAAAATTTGAGATTTCATATTGTTCAAAGCCAGCACTTTTTGCAAGTTTAATGAGCTCAAGAAATTGTTCATTTTGCAGAACTTCATCTGCGGGCTGTAATTTCTTCTTTTGAACTAAATGATTGAGTGCAGTTTTGGGTTCTACCGTAAGACAATAGGCAGATAAATGCTGAATTCCTAATCCAAATACTTTTTGCAGAGTCTCTTGCCAATTGGCCAGATCCAAATCGGGAAGTCCGTAGATTAAATCAATACTGATATTCGAAAATCCGACTTTCTGGGCAAGCTGAATGGCCGCAAGTCCTTCTTGTACCCCATGAGCGCGGTTCATCCAATTTAAGGTTTCCGAAGACAATGTTTGGATGCCAATACTTAGGCGATTAATGCCTAGCTGCTTCCAAGCCTCAAGCTGTTCTTGATTGATATCTTCAGGGTTAGCTTCAAGCGTTATTTCTGCTGCTGTAGCTACTTGATAATGCGCATGAATACACTTAAAAATGGAAGCTAGTTCAGTAGGGCTAAGTAAGCTCGGGGTTCCTCCACCAAAATAAATGGTCTGGACAGGTTCTTTGAGCTCGTCTTTACGCAACTCCAATTCTTGTAGCATAGCCGCCAATAAATCGGCGCGATATGATTCGAAAGTGGTAGAAAAATGAAAATCACAATAAGTACAGCGCTTGCGACAGAAAGGAATGTGCAAGTAAATCCCACTCATAGGGGCGCTTAGTTCTTAAGTAATTTCTGTTGTAATACTTGTCCGTTTGACCGCTGAAGCTTTACGATATAAGCTCCTGCGCTCAAATTTGAAATATTGAGTTTACAAGCAATCCCTACCTGATGCTGTGACAACACAACTTTTCCAAACATGTCGAGTATTTCAATGGATAAGCTCTCATATGTTGACCAATTGATAGACAGTTCTTGCTGAGCGGGGTTAGGTGAAATTTTCCAACCAAAGTCTAAATCTGTGTAGCCAGCGTCATCCATGTTTTTAACGACTACAAAAGTGCTGTCTCCAAAATCAGCATTTGTCAAGGTAAAAATCACGTTGTTGTTGTGATCCGTTACAGTTAAAGCGCCATCTGTGCCTCCCCATTGCGCAGCACCCATTCCATCACCGTAAAAATCGTAGATGACAAATGTGTAGCAATCTTGTGCTGTTAATGCCAGTGAGTAATTATAAGCAGTATTGTTTTGTAATGGGTTGGTTGCATCATTTGGTGCAGGAAAAGCTCCGGTACCAAAGTTCCCCGATACGTTTTCATTGCCTTCAGACCAAACCACAACTCCATTGCTATTGACAAGTTCCATGTAGGTTTCATTGGCATAATCATCAGTGGTTAAAGCAACATGAATCGTATCAATTGTTTCAGGAACAGCTAATACATCGATTGTTACCGCCGCATTGTTATTATTGGCGTTTTCATCGAGCGCCTGATTAGGATTACTCACAGACGAACTAAATGTGTGGGAACCAGGAGTAAGCTGTACTTGAGGCAATGTAATGGTTTGCGCTTGCCACTGTGCTAAACTGCCAGACCAGTTATAAAGTTGGGCCGTTCCGTTGTCGATTTGATAAGTAATTTGAGCACTTGTAATGGTAGTAGAGCCAATATTCATGATAGAAACCGTTGGGACATAATTGCTGCCACAAAGCTCTTGAGCCGACAAAAGTGGTGCAGAGAGTGCTGCATCCAGTGCTACTACAGTTGCGTTGTTGGGATCATAACCATCAATAAATGCTGCGCCTGAGGCATTTGGATCTAACCAAAATTTGAGCTGATTGGTACTGTTACTGCCAGCAGGCTCCCAAGAATTGGCAACACGGCCATAGTAGTCAGGAGCTGTTTGATTTTGACACGAAGCGCCGCCTCCCCAAAGCTGTCCGATAATGCGGTGATTTTGGTCAAATAACGGTGAGCCAGAAGAACCACCTTCTGTGGTAGTATTGCGATCCCATTGTAAAGTCCAAGTTGAATTGGCTTCTGTAGAACCCATTCCTTGAGAAATAGTAAGTGGGTTGTCGTCAAAGGCGATTTTTTTGATGTCACCAGACGGATGATGAATGGAAACGGCTGATGTTGGGATTGTACCTGAGTTATCCCAACCCGAAAAATAGGGATTATAATCTAGAGGAATACTTCCGTTGACCAAACCACCAGTGATTTCCACTAAACAGAAATCAGAAGGTGTACGGCGAGATCTTAAAACCGCACCGCTCAAAGACTGAAAAGTCGGTGACGATGCCGGGTTAGTACAGCCTGAGGCCTGCCAATTGAATCGGAAAATCCAGTTTGCCGGATTACTGTAACAGTGATTTGCAGTTAATACATAAGGCTTGCCGTCATTGAGTGTATTATTGATAAGTGCGCCTGAGCAAAACCCGCTGCTCCCAGAAACCAACATAACGGCACTATTGCGCTGCTGTGTCCATGGCAAACCGTCATTACAATTGACATTCATATTGCAACTTCCAGAACTTCCAAAGGCCTTTTCTACAAACTCATTAGCGGTGCGGTAGCCGTGCGTTACAATGCTGAGGCCAATATTGCCAATTTCGTTGTTTGGTGCTACGTAATACTCAAGAATCGCGACCTCGCCAGGAATGAGTTCTGTCCCTAATTGGCCATCGTAAATGTGTTCTTGAGTAAAAGCGCCAAGAATGAAATCTTTGCTCGGGTTATAAGCAAAAAGTTGATTTCCTGCCGGAATATTTGTGTTTTCAAAAGTAAGGTTAATGGTAAGCGCACCTTGACATTTGAGTTTGAGCAACCACAATTTTGCACCATTTGGTAAGTCATACCATGTGCCTGCGTTGGTGGTGTTTAAATTCGTGTGATTGTTAAAACCGAAGCGCCACGGAGCAATTCCTTGGTCATCTACAAGCGCATCTTCAGCCTGTAAAGCTGCAATATTAGGCTTGGCAAAAGTCCATTCTTGGATGGTTTTTTGATCTATGGTTTGTTTGATAGATAATGGGAGGCCTCCATTTCCTTGAATTTGAGCGAAAAAAATAGAAGGAGAAAGCAGTAAGAATAAGGAGTAAAATAGTTTCATGGGTGCTGGATTTAAAGCAAGTATTCGAAAATAGTACTTTTTAGTCGATACGACCACCGGTAAGACGAAAAAACTAAGTCACAAGTTGTATCTTTGTTAGATGTCTAAGCCATTTGTTATCGGGATTTGTGGCGGAAGTGGGGCTGGAAAAACCACACTTCTCAAACGCATATCTGAATCTCTCGAGGGTTGCAGCTCATCTGTCTTTTCTATGGATAATTATTATTTGCCAATAGAACAACAACAAAAAGATAGTAACGGGATTGTTAATTTTGACTTGCCCACAGCACTCGATCACGAAAAATTAGCTGCTGACTTACAGACACTTATTTCCGGAGAGCCAATAGAGGTCCGAGAATATTTTTTCAATGTTCAAGGAAATAAAAGTGTACTCCTAACCATACAGCCTAGCGATATCATTATCGTTGAAGGTCTTTTTACACTGCATTATGCCCGTGTTTTTGAGCAACTAGACTTCAGTATTTATGTCGATGTTGATCATGCTATTCAACTAGACCGCCGAATTTACCGCGACCAAGAAACGCGTGGCTATAAGCGTTCTGAAATCATCTACCAATGGGACAACCACGTGCTCCCATGTTATGAACAATTTATAGAGCCATACAGAGAAAATGCGCATTTCATCTATAGAAATGACCATCGCTCCGAAGAAGACTTTTTGCTTTTGACTAAAGAACTGCGTAACTTGTTGCCAGCACGCTTTATTCAATGAAAACCCAACTCAAAAAACTGCTTCCCTGGAAATTAAGCCTACTTGGCATAGGTTTAATTTTAAGCGCGCTAATTATTCTTGGGCTAGGTTCTGACGATCGTTTCCAAAAAGACCTCATTCAGCAACAATTCAGGGCACTTGAAAAAAAGGCTGAAATCGGGGCTTTTCAATTGCATACACAATTGCAGAAAAAGCAAAAATTCAACCTTGAGCAAGGATTGTATTATCATATATATGACGGAGATCGGCTTTTCGGCTGGCGCAATAATCAGTTACCTGTAGGGCGTTATCAAACAGATGTATTCCCTGGAAACGGACTCATTAAACTTAAAAATGGCTGGTATTATTCCACCACCAAGACAAAAGGTGCAATTACCTGTTGTGTAAGTTTTTGTTTACAAAACACCTACGAACTTCAAAACGATTACCTCAAGGCCAGTAACCCCTCTTTTTGGACTCATCCATTTCAGATCCAGCTAACAGGTTCTCAAAAAGATGCACTTCGCGATAAAACTGGAAAGATAGTTTGCTATTTAACACCACTCAGTAATGGGAATAAAGCTTCAACAACACTAATCTTGACGCCGCTCTTACTTTTGTTGGGCTTGAGTTTGATCTTGTTTAATCTTTTTAGAAACTATCGCGGTCAGGTATGGGCCACCGGAATCATTCTGTTATTCTTAGTGACATGCCGAATACTACTTTACGAAGTCGGTTGGCCACAGGAACTACTTGACTCTGATTGGTTTTCTGCTAGCTTTTTTGCTTATGACGAATGGACCCCAAATTTTTTCGAATTTGTCATTAATGGTTTATTTGTTGGCTTTGGAGGGCAACTTGTTGTAGAGTTAATCAGGAAATCAACAAATAGCATCGTCCGATCCTTACTCAGAGGGCTGCCCTTCCTCTTTTGGCTCTGGATCATTGGACAGATTGACTTAGTACTAGGGCATTCAAATATTCCTGTGAATTTCGAGCACTTGTTTGAATTGCGGCTCAGTACGTTTGTTTTCTTTGGACTCATTGGCTTTTACTTTTACCAATTTCAACTCATTTTACTCGTTTCACTCCCCTTTCAACTTTTAAAAGATGAACCGAAAAACCGCTGGATAATTTTAGGGCTTCTTTTCATTCCTTTTTTAGCGCTTTATGCCCTTGACCGCAATTGGTTTAATCTTCTTCCTATCATCACTATTACCCTCAACCTGATTTTAGGAAAGCGTTCCGAATTCTCTTGGTTTCGAGTAAGTAGACAACTTCTTGTGCTCAGTTTGTTTTCATTTTTTCTGAGTTTGCATCTACAACAATTGGTCAAACAAAAAGAACTAGAAAATAGACGCTTATTTGCCCAGCAACTTTCTTTGGAAAGAAACATCAACCTAGAGCTGTCCTTCTCTCAAATCAAACCAGAAATACTTAAAGAAAAATGGTTGCTCAGCTCTTTTGATAGCTTAAAGAAACAACTTACCAAAGTCAGCTTTGAGCACATCTTGAATCAAAAATTCTTTCAAGGAGTTTGGGATGGCTTTGAGATAGAATCTGATCTTTTCGATAAAAACGGCAAACCCTGTTTTGGCACAGACACCCTTCGGTTTGAAAAACTTAAAGACCTCGTCAACGTACACAGTGCTCCGTCAGAAATTGAGGCAAATATCTATTTCATGCCACACGAAGAACAGGGCCTCAGTTATGTTGTTTTACTTCCCTTAGCACAGCAAAAAATCCTAGTGCTCACACTCATTTCCAAACGCATTCCAGAAGAAATGGGCTTTCCAAGGCTCTTGATCTCAGACCAAGCAGGTATTTCAAAAAGTCTAGAAAAATACTCCATTGGAAAATACGCAGAAGAACGACTGATACATCAAACCGGTGACTTCAATTTCCCAAATACACTTCGATCTTTTCCTAAATCACTCCTCAAGCAACAGCACTTTTCATTTAGGGGCTATGAACATACCGTCTTTTTAAGTGGTGAAGGTTCTGCAATTTTTATCGCAACCAAACAAAGCGCTTGGCTGAACCTAATTACAAGTTTTGCCTTCATTTTTGTTTTTTGGGGAGGCCTTACTATCGCCATGAATTTTATGAGTGGTCAAGGATTTTTGATGGGTCGGGAATGGAGCCTTTCATTAAAAATTCAAATTGCATTCTTGGTGATCCTTGTTATCTCCTTGTTCCTTTACGGCCTAGGTAGTTCCATTTTTATAGGACAACAATTTGATGGTTATGCCCAACAAGCACTCAAGGAGAAATTACATGCAGTTGAAATGGAGCTGAATAACCAGCTCAAACAACTCGATACGCTGGATGCTACAAAGGCAGCATTTCAGCTAGAGGCAAAAACAGCCAAATTATCTAGCGTTTTTAATACCGACATTTTCATTTATGATGCCGATGGCTTTTTAATTTCCTCTTCACGTCCGAAATTATTTGCCTTTGGACTCGTAGGTGAGCACATGGATGCGCAAGCCATGGATGCGCTCATTGGTCAAAAAAGCAGTTATTTCTCACATCAAGAGCAAATTGGAAATTTGAAATACCGCAGTGCTTATTTGCCCCTCATGAATGAAAAAAGAAATTTATTGGGCTTTATCAACTTGCAATTATTCGGACAACAACAAGCTTATGAACAACAACTCGAAGAGTTTTTAAAGGCGGCTATTAATGTATTTATTTTGCTTTTAGCGCTCTCTGTTTTCATCGCGCTCGTGGTCAGTAACTGGCTCATTGGGCCTCTTCAAATGGTAGCCAAGTCTGTAAAAAATATAGAATTTGGCAAAAAAAATCAACGCATTGCTTATCAAAACAAAGACGAAATTGGGGCCATTGTTCAATCATATAATGAAAAACTCATCGAGCTCGAAACAGCAGCAGTTAAATTGGCCAAAAGTGAACGTGAAAGTGCCTGGCGTGACCTCGCTCAGCAGATTGCGCACGAAATTAAAAATCCATTGACGCCAATGAAGTTGAGCATTCAACATTTATTGCGAAACCTTGAAAATGGGCACCCACAAACACTAGAACAAGTGCAAAAAGCGCTGCCTTCCTTAATTGAACAAATCGACGGATTAGCAGCCATGGCAAATGAATTTGCTCAATTTGCAAAACTTCCTGATCCTCAATTTGAACCACTTGATTTAAAAAATTTGGTACAAAGTATCTTGCCTCTATTTGAAAACAAATCTATTATTGAGTTTGAATCTAGAGGAACTGATTTCACGATTCTCGCTGACAAAAAGATGCTCGGTCAGGTTTTAAATAACCTCATCAATAATGCACTGCAGGCCACACAAGAAACTGTAAATCCTGTCATCCAAATAACTATAGCCAGCAAAGATAAGCTGCTTACATTGGCTGTTAAAGACAACGGCGTAGGCATCAGTGAAGCTGCAAAAGAAAAAATATTTACGCCTTACTTTACCACCAAATCATCGGGGTCTGGAATTGGACTGAACGTCGTTCGGCAGATTCTAGAAAAGCACTCTGGGAAAATTCATTTCGAATCAGAAGAGGGAAAAGGCAGTTGCTTTTTTGTAGAGCTCCCTTTATTTTCTGAAGGGTCTTAAGTCATAGAGTTGAACGTGCTTATGCTTGTAAAGCAAATGTTTTAAAAAGGGTTTGATATCTACATGAGCAGTATCTTGCTGCAAAATCAATAATTTACTTGCTCCTTTATCAATTAGACTTTGTATTTGAGGTACAAAAGGCTGATCTCTATACAAACTATAATTGCTGTAACCAATGCGATCTATGGCTGTAAGGTGCACATTTGGATAAGGATCTGAAAAACAAAAAACGGTATCGCTGCTGCCGATTAAGTATTTAATTTCTTCTCGCTGTGCTTGAATTTGGCCTAGCGTTTCATCTTGATTAAAGTAAAACCAACCCCAATTTCCTCGGATAAAACTAGAAGTCAGGGGTGTGTTTTTAACGATGATATTTTGGTTGCCTGCCGCTACCTGAGTATATGAAACAGCATTGAGAAAAATGAGCGTAAGGCCAACATAAGCAATTCGTTTTTGCCAATGCGCAGCTGCTATAAATGAAGCAGTATATTTCATGTAAATAGCCATCAAAATCAGAGGAACAAACAAGATTTCAATAAAATAGTAATCGTGGACATCGAAAACCCAAAACCACAAAATGAAATAGGCAATGGTTCCTATAAAAGAGATGACAATCAGCAAGCGCAAGTAAAGTGGGATTTCCTTCTTGAACAAGGCCCAAAAACCTATAAGCACCAAAGGAACTAAAATCAATTGGTGGTACATTTCCTTAAGATGTTCTATCAAAACGAGTTTGATGATGCGCATTTGTTCTTCGGCATTTACCTCCCAAATGGGTCTGATGGTAGTTGAGAAAATTGTTGAACCGTGCGCTGTATTGTAGCGGATGGCATAAGTATACCACATAAAACTGCTCAGCAGTGCTATAAGCACACTTAGGCCCAACCAATAAACACGACGATCTGAAAAGTATGACTTCCAGGTGTTGGTAAGAAGTATCGAAAAAAACAAGGCCCCAAGAAAAGCCAAAACGGCAATTAAAGCGGTGACTTTAATAAGGATTGCTAAACTGAGAAAAATTGTAAAGCTTAAATAACTCCACTTGCTCTTTTTTTGCAAATAAGCGAAACAGGCACTTATTGCTAAAAGCAAAAAAGAAAAGGCATAAATATTGGGTAAAACGGTGTCTGCATAGTAAATCAAGACCGGAGCGCTAAATATGATGCCTGAAAAGACCAGTACTTTTTGTTTAGACTCAAAGAACCAAAGCAAGAAGTGCTGCAAGGAAATAATGGCAGTCATTAATAGCCCCAAACTGAATAGTTTAGAGAGCCAAAGTTGATACCCTGTCAGTTTCCAGATTTGCCCAATTATATAATAAACAATCGGAAATTCAGCTGCTGCATGGCGATTACCCATCGGCGAAATCCAGTTGGTTTGCGGTTCTAAAAATGCCGCTCCTCTCATATACTGAATTGCCTGTGTTAAAGAATCAGACTTTCTGCATTCGTGAATGGGCAAGATGTCGGCTGAAAAATGCTGCCAAAATGCATAAAGAAAACTTAACAACAGGAGAAGGCCTAGTATGCGCCACTTCAGGTCTATCTTGTATTCAAATACTTTCATGTGAAAGTAAAGATACAGATGCTATGCTTAAAAAACGCTAAATACCTGCATTATTCAAATTGAATCCTCAACGGGAAAGTAAATTCAGAAACTACACTTTGACCATGCTCATCTTTTGCTGGCATCCAGTTTGGCATGGCAATTAAAGTGTTCTTTAGTCGGTTCTTTAAAATTTCCAATTTTGGATCGGAGAACTTTAAAAAAGTAACCTCTCTGACTTTGCCATTTGTATCGATGAGCAAACGTATATAAATTTTCCCATCAACACCTAGCTCCTTGAGGTAAGACCATTCCGTACTATTGGCAATTTTGTGGTCAATAAATTTGAATAATTCATCCGGATGATTACCATAAAAGGCTGCTGCGGATGGAAAACTGACAATGCTGTCTCGGATGGTTTTTAGAGCTACAACTAGTATTTCTGGGTCAGGTGGTTCGGGAATGTAACCCGTTGGATCTATTGGTTCTGGATCAGGAAAAGGTGGTTCTGGATCAATAGGGCATGGTGCCGGTAGAAATTCGCTGTAAATTACTTTGTGTTGATTGTTGCTCTTCAAAGTCATATCCATTTCCTTGTTTTTAACCAGAGACTGCTTTTTATCTGGTTTGACATGGCGTTTCACGACAGGTTTTTGATCTTCCTCACATGAAGAAAAACTGCAAAAACAAATCAAGATAATGTAGCTTATTTGCCTCATGAGAATACCTTTGAAACAAAGAACGCACAAACAATTGAATCCTTACCTTTGTTAGACTAAAAAAAACAAATGCAACGTTATTGTCTTGACCCCTGGAACCGCACGCGCATACTCACCAAAGAAGTTCAAATTGGCAGCTTGAAATTGGGAGGGGAAAATTCCATTCGGGTCCAATCCATGACTACCACTGATACCATGGATACCGAAGGCTCCGTTGCACAATCCATTCGAATGATTGATGCAGGTTGCGAGCTAGTTAGACTTACAGCCCCAAGTAAAAACGAAGCAGAGAACTTACAAAACATTAAAGCAGCATTAGTTAAAAGAGGGTATAACACGCCTTTGGTTGCCGATATCCACTTTACGCCCAATGCGGCTGAAATTGCTGCCAAAATTGTAGAAAAAGTACGCGTCAATCCAGGGAACTACGCAGACAAAAAGAAATTTGAAGAAATCGAATTCACAGACGCTAGTTACCAAGCCGAACTCAAACGCATTGAGGAAAAGTTTACGCCACTCGTTTTACTATGTAAAGCTAACGGCACCGCCATGAGAATTGGGACCAATCACGGTTCGTTATCTGACCGCATTTTGAGCCGTTTTGGTGACACCCCTGAAGGTATGGTTGAGTCTGCGCTTGAATTCATTCGCATTTGCGAAAAGCACGACTTTGACCAGTTGGTCATCTCCATGAAAGCCAGTAATACGTTGGTGATGGTACAGGCCTATCGCCTGCTCATGGCTAAAATGCTTGAACGCGGTACTGTTTATCCTTTACATTTAGGCGTGACCGAAGCTGGCGACGGCGAAGATGGTCGCATCAAATCTGCAGTTGGCATCGGTGCCCTTTTAGAAGACGGCCTCGGAGACACCATTCGTGTTTCCTTAACTGAAGCCCCTGAAGCTGAAATACCGGTTGCTCAAAAATTAATCGCAAAATATAACAACTACAATGCTTTCGCTTTTGAAGCGCCAAAAACAGCGCTTCAATACGATCCGTTCAGCTACAGCAGAAGAAATAGCGCCTCCATTCACAATATCGGAGGAAAAAATGTACCGGTAGTATTAGCTGACTTATCAGCTGTTGCCGAAATCAAGCCTGCTCATTTCTTTGGGTTTGGCTATCAATATAGCGTGCCACTCGACAAATGGAATCTTCAAGATCAGGCTGCAGATTATGTCTATATCGGCAGCAACAAACTCGATTTTGAAGTGCCTGGCACGCTAGGTATTATTGTAGATTACGATTTTTGGAAAGCACATTATAGCCAAAAACAAGGTTTTTACCCGCTTGTTCTTCAAGAGCAACTCCAAGAAATCGAACCCAATCAGACTTGCTTTTTGCCGCTTGAGGCAGAGGACCAAATTCCCGAAGTATTAGCCAAGTTGCCCAACGTTTGCATCATTTTGAATACGGCATTTGACAACAAAACACAATTGTATCGCCGCTTCTTTTTAGAAATGCAAGAGAAGAACTTGCAGCAGCCTGTTATTCTCTCATATCAATACGAAACCAATGAACTCGAGTGTTTTCAACTGTTTTCAGGAGCAGATGCTGGCGCCATATTAATTGATGGATTTGGCGACGGGATATGGCTAAACGCTGACTTAGGTGCTCAGTATATTAACTCTACATCTTTTGGCATTTTACAGGCTACTCGTACCCGTATTTCAAAAACTGAATATATTTCTTGCCCATCTTGTGGCCGTACCCTTTTTGATTTACAAGAAACCACTGCGAAAATTAGACAGCGTACCTCGCACTTAATGGGGATTAAAATTGGCATTATGGGTTGTATTGTGAACGGACCCGGCGAAATGGCCGATGCCGATTACGGCTACGTCGGAACAGGACCGGGCAAAATCAATCTTTACAAAGAAAAGGAGATTGTCCGCCGCAATATCAATGAAACAGAAGCCGTTGAAGCGCTTGTGGATCTCATTAGAGAATATGGTGACTGGCTAGAGCCAAAAATGTAACGCGAATTTTTTAAAAGGTAGGCGCACAATTAAGTTCCATCCATTCGTTGGTATGCGGGTGATAAAATCCTAAAGACGCCGCATGTAAATGCAAGCGTTCCGCTTTTTTCCCGTATAAATCATCGCCTTTAATCGGGCAGTTCAAACCTAAATGATGTGCCGCATGCACCCTTAATTGATGTGTTCGGCCTGTATGCGGGTAAAACAAAATCCGAGTTTGGCCATTTTCAGAAGAAAGTACTTCGTAGCTCGTGTGGGCAAAACTACCGTGCTCATAACAAACCAACTGTCTGGGCCTGTCGTCGAGGTCTACCCGAAGTGGTAATTTGATCTCACCTAAAGCATCCTTTGGGGTGCCATCTAAAATGGCCATGTAGGTCTTCTTTACTTTTCTGAGTACAAATTGACGCTGCAAGCGCTGATGCATCAACTTTGTTTTTGCCGCCAACATGATACCAGAGGTAGACATATCTAAACGGTGCACCAATAGTGGGCCATCAGCTTGGGGTAAATATTTTTTTAAATCTTCAAGACTATTCGGTTGTGGATTTTTACCAGGGACTGACAAATACTCTGGGCTTTTATTAATGGCTACAATCCAGTCATCTTCGTAAATAATCTCCAACGGTTTTGGTGGATGAATCGCTGTAATTGGATTGTGATCTACGTCAAGCCCATTTAACATGTGCCCAAGAATGGGTTCACATTTGCTTTTACAAGCAGGATAAAAATGCCCATGAATGCGTACCTCTGAATCGGGTGACATTCCCCACCAAAATTCTGCCATACAAATAGGCTTCAAATTATTCAAATAAGCATATTGCAAAAGCTTAGGAGCCGCACATTCACCTGCCCCTGCTGGCGGAGAATCAGTAAATAAATCTAGGACATTGACACTTTGGCCCAATGCATTTAAAAAAGTATAGCGCTCAAAAATCCGGCGCTGTAAATCGGCAGAATGTGCTGCGCGCTGCGTTTTAATTAAATCAAGATGATCCTTGTAAATTTTTACTTTTGCCTGGGCTGCTTCTAGTTCAGCTTGGGCTTGTTTTTTAAGTGCCTTGAGCGCTCTGCTTTCATGCATGCTCTCAAATCGCAATTGAGCTAAGATAGACTCAGCATTTTCGTCCGTTTCTATAATTTCAGCTCTTCTTTGGTCGCGAAGTGCCTTTGACAATTTTAATTGTTGCTGAAAGTCATCAAGCTTTTGTAGCCATTCTTGTTTTAGCTGCGATACCACCGCACCTATATTTTGAAAATCTGGCGCATTTTCTAAAGACTCTATTTGTAATGTTAACTGGTGGATTTCTTGTTCTTC
>JACCDH010123587.1_pt1 | contig 39915 bp, 31 predicted proteins | sample 7442481 | NCBI WGS metagenome assembly JACCDH01 (sample SAMN15323433, study PRJNA562643) | freshwater metagenome | isolation source: river surface water | place: USA:Blue River Watershed | collected 2017-08-15 | reverse complement strand
TTGGTTAGATAAGCTGTCATACGACTTGCAATCGGAATTGTCTTCCAATGCCGACAAGATTCACCCTGGTTTCCGCTTGGATTTCGAATACAAATTTGTTCGCCGACTTGTGATGATCAATGTCGGTTTGATAAACAAATTCGCACCCGAGAACCTATCTCCGTCTGCATTGAGTCTTATCTCGTCTTCGTCTCATCTTTCCTCTGCACCATCTCTTGGTGCGGTCTTTAGAGAGCGCATGCTTTCGCAGTAACAATCATACTCTGATTATTTACTATTTATAAAAAAAGTTGATAGCAAACATTTTAGTAAATATGTTTTGAACAATATTATTAATTTTAAAAATGGATCCGTCTTCTCAAGCATCTGAGACCGAGACTTTAAGGAGAAGGATTGCAGAGTTAGAAGATGAGAATCAGAATCTCACAAATAAAGTGCGCCAACATGAAAATAGTATAAAAAATCAAAGAAAAACACTTCTTGCGAACACCGAACTTATCAGGACGGAGCTGATGCAAGAAATCTCTCGGTTACAAGAGGCAAATGCTAGAATCCAAAGGGAGTTTGATGCAATGCGTGCTATGCAAAGCACCATTAAAAACGCGCTCTTAGATCTGGAGACTGAAAACAGTGAACTCCGTGACACCATTCGGAGATTGCGTGAGAGACCTGTCAAGGCCCTTCCTGCACCTCAGACTAATCCGGTTTCTAAGCAAGAAGTGGATTTCTTGCGTATGGAGAATGATCAATTGAAACTTCAAGTCACGCAACTTCACAATGGCAGTCGGGATCTTTTTTATACCCTTCAAGCCACTCGTGAAGAACTATCTAAAATGCGTGGTGCAGTTATTCCACCTGATGTTGAAGCACCCCATCGTGGTCCCCTCGAATTTAACACTCAACTCAAGAGGCCACATACGCCTCAAAAAGAAGAGGAGACACATTCCACACCCCTCATCGCTCCCCCATCCATACCAGCTTCTCGGCTGGCTTCAGGTTCACCGTCTGCTCTTGCATCTGCTTATGCACTTGCACTCGCGCATTCTCCGCGTAAATAAGCAGTAGGTTTATGAACCATTTATAAAAAATTATCTCTTTTGTTTACGTAAATATCATCTTTTTTTTACGTTCTTTCTCGAAAAAAAATGAAATTATTTCTTTTCTCTTCTTTATATTCATTCCCATTTGATCAAATTTCTATTTAAAAATGGCAACATCTTACCCGATACAGCGTTTAACTTTGTTTATGGAACCTTTTTGTGTAAATGATGCATTGATTGGATTTGTTGGATATTTTCCGATGAGAGGTATGTTGGAGTCAAAGAGTGGATCATTTATTAAAATTGAATATCTTCGATCGATAGTGGTGACGGATGCGGATCAACCGGATCATGAAGCTATGATATTGGAACGTTCTTTAGCTGGTTTTTCAACTTATTTTCCTGTAAAGTATGTTGTGGATACTGTGAATTTTGATATTTTAGAGTCGAATTTGACCCCTATTTTTAGTAAGTTTCATTTTGAATTGTTCCATATGATTCCTCATATGAAGCATACTCTAAAGATTCAGAAGGAAAAGATTCATTTCTGTGATATTGAATCCCTACCTTCTCTTCTACATCCTACATTCCATTCAGTTCCTATTACACACCTTGATCATGAACCTTCTCCTATAATTGAAAAGATTATTCAAGAAGAAGTGAAGATTGCTGAAATGAAAGAAACCATTCATTCACTTCCTCCTCTTGCACCTCCTCCACCTCCAAAGGTGAAGACGATGTGGGATTATCATGGTTATGAAACGACACCTCCGAAACCGACTCCTTGGGAGGCATTTGGTTCTCATTTGGAATCAGAAGAAGACGGTGGATATTGTCGAGGACAATGGGATGGACATTTGAATGAAAAGACGATTGCACAGGGTATTCCTTATGGAATAGTGGATACACATGGAAATCGTGATAAGATTCAGGATATTTTGAGTTGCAAATTGGTGACAAAAGAGAATCCTCTTTATGGTCTTTTTGTAGATCTATTGAATGCTAATAATTCCATTGAGAGAGTTCAATGTGTAAAGAAGTATTTGGATGATCGCAATCTAACTTACAATGATGAGAGTTTTTGGATCAAGGCAGAAGGAAAACCTCCCGTCAAGCGGACTTTCTTTAAAGCTGTCATCCTTCCTCTTACTCATCAAACCCCTCAATTCCTTCATTATATGAAGAAGAAGGAATCATCTCATTCTTAAAAGAAGAATGAAATTTTATAAAAAAAAAATATTGATACTTTAAACTTGATTCCATCTATCCGGAGCAAATGGAGCAATGGAATCTGTATCTAATTTATGAGATGCTTGGAAATTCTTCTCCAATTTACAGAAATTCATAGGAGGACAGTAAGGCTTCTTCGGCACTGCGGCTTCTCCCTTTGGTTTCACTCCATAACAATTGACTCCAAAACGAATATAAGGATTGGAGAAATAGCCTCCATTCATTCCCGGTTTTCCACAATGTTGTCTCTTCTCAGGTGGCAAATCCTTATTTTCTTCTTCTATCTTGTCCCAATCACATTGTTGCACTGGATAGAATGCATATTGACCATTACTCCATCCATAAGTGCACCAACTGGCTCCCTTATTATATGACTCAATCACTTGTTCTCTTGTTGCCAATTTAGCTCCATAGGATTCACATTTGCATTTTGCTTGATCATAAGTATAATCTTGATTACTAATATGGAAAACTTCTTCCTTTACTGTTGGCATTTGAATATCTGATAATTTCATATCTTTTTGTTTATCTGTCTTAGGAACTGCTACACATAAAGCACGATGACGATAATCTGCTAAATATTCAAGGAAAGGTTTTTTAACACCATCTTCACAATCAGTGCGATAATAATAAAATACAGATATTAATACATAAAGTATCAACATAGATACCATGATTAAAATGAAGATGTGCAGAATCTTTTTAAAATCAATCTTGTCACCATTTGTCGATCCTGATGACATCTTATTTGTCATATTCTTCATCTTTTGAGCAACGTTAGAACTCATTCTACTATCTTTATAAAACATTTTTTGTTTTATCAAGAATATCAAAAATAAAAAAAAATCCAATATCTCTTTTATATCTTCTCATAAATCAACATATATGCTCGTTGTTGCAAAATCGGTATCTCACTCTTTATATTATATTCTTCTACACTCCTGTCATTAAAACAATACCATTTATCATTTCGGTGACGACATATTGCATAATAATGTCCACCATTCATACTTCCTATATGACATCCAATACTACGCAATTTATACATCGCACTGTATCGGTCATATCCCAAAACATAATTTGACATATCCAAATCATCCATTGGAAAACTTACCATTGTATTCTTTTTTGTTAATCTCATTCCATCATTCTGAAATCTTTTTAACACCACTATCATATATTTCGGTAACAACATAATCTTCATCTGTTTTCCTGCTTTCACTCTCCTATCTCCCTTCTCATCATGATACTTATCTTCCAATAATTCTATATTAAAATAATGATAAAAACAATCATACAAACTATTTCCATTGATAGGTAAATGAATCTTATCAAAATTTTCATAGGTTCTTGATAAAACCACATTCTTATCTTCCATTTCTTTACATATAATCTGACTTACAAACTGTCCTGTAAAAATATCTCGCATCACCGAATATCTCTTCTCATTCATCTCTTTCCACTTTCGATAAGATTCTAACATCATTCGATCCATCTCACTCTCTTCCTTTCCTGATATCGCAATATCCACTGGATAACACAAAGTCTCATGAATCGAATCCATAATCACTGTCAATGCCTCTTCTGCATCTTGTTGATGATATCCTTCAAAACGATCATTAAACTTTTGAAATGCCATATGGAAAGATTTCGGATCCAATGAATCACGATCTTTTACTGACCACATCATTTTAATCAATTGAACATATGTTTTTGTGACATCAAATTCTTTCGCAAACTTCGCTGGAATCTCCTTCTTCTTCCACTCTTGACTCAATGGACCCATAAAACGATTCTCCAATATATAATCTGTCAATGGTATCACTTGACTCAAACATTGTATCGTTGTATTCATAAAACATGTGTTGCCACGATTATTTAATCCAATCTTTCCACATTCTATCCATTTACTTTCATCAAGTTCTGACATTTGTTTTTATAAAACACTTCTATTTTTCTTTTTATATTTTCTTTAAGTTAAAAAAACTTGATCAAATGGTACAAAAAATGAAGTTCTCAAAATAGATATAAAAAAGGAATAAAAAGATAAAACAGAAGAAACAAGATGAGTATGATACGTCCAAATATTCCGAGTGATTTTAATCCTTCCACTTCAGATCTCATATTTCAAGTAGTTGATTGGAAATCGTGTGATGTGCCAAATGAAAAAGTGAGTGAATGGGATGAAGAGGAGGAAGAGGATGAGGAGGAAGAGGTTCCAAAGAAGAAGATGGGTAATAAGAAGGAGTTATTGATTCGAGGTTATGGTGTGACGGAGAATGGAAATTCGATTTGTGTGCATATTCATAATTTCCAACCTTATTTTTATTTTAAGATTCCTGATGAATGGACTCAAATTGAATTTAATGCATTCCGTGATACTGTCAAGATGATGGTAGAAGAGTATAATCGAAATGGTCTTGTGAGTGCATCGATTGTGGAAAAGAAGGAGTTTTATGGATTTACAAATAATGAGCTTTTTAAGTATGGTGTTTTTATTTTTAAGAATCAAGCTTCTTATTATTCTTATCAACGAATCTTTAAAGAGAAGACCATAGTGATGAGACGGTATAATGTAGAACTTGACATGTCCAAAAAGTTGTATGAAACGAAGGTTTCTTCATTATTGCGTTTTTTTCATGTTCGTAATTTGGATCCTTCTGGATGGTGTTGTGTTCGAGCAGGTCAATATAAATTGAATGTTTCAAAGTCAGAAAAGGTAACACGTTGTCAATTGGATATTACAACAACATTTGATAAAATGGAAAAGATAGATAAGTCATCGATTGGAAAGTTGGTGATTGCATCTTTTGATTTGGAGTGTAGTTCGGAAGATGGGACTTTTCCAAAGCCTGAGCGTCCTTATGATCAGGTGATTCAGATTGGAACGACGGTTTATGTATTTGGTAATCCTGAATGTCAAATCAAATATATTGCGACTTTGAAGAGATGTTTGCCGATTGAAGGAGCTCATGTTGAAAGTTATGAGACAGAAAGAGACATGATATTGGGATGGTCGCAATTTATGGCAAGTCTGGATCCTGACATTATTACGGGTTATAATATTTGGGGTTTTGATTGGGAATTTCTATATAAGCGTGCAGAGTATGGTTTTCAGCAAGATGTAAAGAAGCCTCAAGTTCCTTTTCATCAAATTCTGTATCGTAATCTTCAGAGAATCCGTCCTTTAAAGACACATTATAATATGGATGATGGAAGTGATCCGAATGTGAAGCTGACAATTCAGAACCTTTCATCTTCTGCTTTGGGTGATAATTTCTTGAAGTTTATTGATATTGAAGGTGTTGTTCAGATTGATTTGCTGAAGGTCGTTCAGCGTGATCACAAGTTGGATTCCTATAAACTGGATAATGTAGCTAAGCATTTTATGAAACAGCAGAAGGTGGATTTGAGTCCAAATGAATTGTTCCGCAATTTCCGTGAGGGAACTCCTGAAAAGATTCAGGAGATTGCGATTTACTGTATTATGGATTGCAAGCTTGTCAATGAGCTTATCAATAAGTTGGATGTGATTACAGCCAACATGGGTATGTCGAATGTATGTGTGGTTCCTTTTTCTTATCTCTTTTTGAGAGGACAAGGTATCAAGATCTTCTCATTGGTAGCCAAGTTCTGTCGTGAAGAGAATTTCTTGATTAAAGATTTGTCAGATGAAGATATTGATAAGAATTCGTATGAAGGTGCTATCGTTTTCCCTCCAAAGCCTGGTGTATATTTTGAACCTGTCGTTGTGATGGATTACAATTCTCTGTATCCTTCATCGATGATTGCAGAGAATATTTCACATGATTCGATTGTAGGATTCCAAGAGTATCATATCAAACCAGGCATGAAGGGAGATAAGCCGGAAGATTATGAATTGATTAAAGATACCATGAATTACAAATATGATGGATTGGCAGGTTATCATTATATTGATATTGAGTATGATTTGTTTAGAGAAGATGAATCAGGTGCAACAACACGAGATGAGAATGGAAAGAAGGAATCGAAGAAGAAGAAGTTTGGATACAAGAAGTGTCGTTTTGCGGAAGCCGATAATATGGATAAATCGGTGTTGCCTCGTATTTTGCGCACTCTTCTCAAAGCTCGTAAGGATACCAGAAAGAAGATGGAATATGTCACACATACAATGAAGGATGGTTCTTTAGAGATTGGTATTCCGACGGAATTGCCGGATGGTCGTATTGAATTGTTCCATGTCGAGAAGGGAAAGTATTGCATACAGAAGGAGGATGTAGTGAATACAGAGGATACTTATAATGATTTTGAACAGAGTGTTTTGGATGGTCTTCAACTTGCCTACAAGGTGACTTGTAATTCACTTTACGGACAAGTAGGAGCAACAACTTCACCCATTTGTTATAAAGAATTGGCAGCATGCACTACAGCAACAGGAAGAAAGATGGTTGTGACAGCTCGTGATCTCACTCTTCAGACTTTTGAAGGAAGTAAGCTGGTATATGGCGACAGTGTGACAGGTGATACTCCTATTTTGCTGAGAAATAAGATGACAAAGGAAGTATATGCGAAGAGTATTGCAGATTTGGGTGGAGAATGGAGTGAATATGGAATGTTTAAACCTGAAGATTCGACATTGAGAAATAAGGAACAAAGTACATATGATGCAGAGATTTGGACAGCACATGGATGGGCGGATATCAAGAAGGTCATTCGACACATGACAAAGAAGAAGATCTATCGAGTTTTGACACATACAGGATGTGTAGATGTCACAGAAGATCATTCACTTTTGGATGAAGATTTGAATGAAGTGAAACCGAAGGATGTGAATGTAGGAATGAAATTGAAGCATTTTAGTCCATTTGGTCATATGAGAGATGAAGATTATGATGCATTTGATTTTGATATAATGACATTGGATTTGTTGGAGATGTCAAAAGAGGAGATTCAGAATATTGTGATTGAAATGAGAAAGATGAAAAAGTATTTCTTGTTTGAAAAGACGGATGATCCTTATAAGATTATGATGAAGTTTGGATCCTATAAGTTTTATGAAGGTGATCCTCGAAATGAGATTATTCAGATTACGGAATTGCGAGAGACAGATGAGAATGAATATGTATATGATATTGAAACATCCGATGGAACATTCCAGGCAGGAATTGGTCAGATGATTGTGAAGAATACGGATTCAGTATTCATCAACTTCACGGATCATATCAAGATGAATAATCCGGATAAGGAATTGACAGAAAATGATTTACTGGTCGAATCGATTCAGATGGGAGTAAAGGCAGCGAAGAATATCAATTCGCATATGAAAGCGCCTCAGAATATTGAATATGAAAAGACATTGTGGCCATTCTGTATCTTTTCGAAGAAGCGTTATTTCGGAAATCTGTATGAACATGATCCGAAGAAGTATAAACCGAAATATATGGGTATTGTATTGAAACGTCGTGATAATGCTCCGATTGTGAAGACAATTTATGGTGGAGTTTTGGATAAGATATTGAATGGAGCGAGAAGTGTGGATGATTCGATTCGTTTTTTCCGATCATCGATTCAGGATCTTTTGGATGGAAAAGTAAATATTTCGCAATTGGTGATTAGTAAGACATTGAAAGCAGAATATGCCAATCCTACACAGATTGCTCACAAGGTATTGGCAGATCGAATGGGAGAACGTGATCCAGGCAATAAGCCTCAATCGAATGATCGTATTCCTTATTGTTATATTGATTCGAGTAATTTGAAGTGTATGATTTGTAAAGGAGCAGTGAATGTGGAGAAATGTAAGTGTGTGGGATGTATGCAAATGTTTTGTTCGACACATTTGGTGAGACATAAAGAGAAGTGTGTGAAGGTTTGTCGATTCTGTAAGTTGAATGAAAAGGAATCGAAATTGGTGAAATGCAATACATGTTTGGCCTATTATTGTGGAAAATGTAATACGAAACACAAGACGCGTGTTGATGGAAAGACAGGACAGACACATACGGATAAGTGTAAGAAGGCATTGCCAACAAAGATTTTGCAAGGTGATATTCTGGAACATCCTCAGTATATTCAGGAAGCAGGTTTGAAGATTGATTATCGGTATTATTTTGATCATCAGATTTGGGAACCTGTCAGACAAATTTTTGCATTGGTATCAGATAATCCTGATTCGATTGTAGCAGATATTTTGAGAAAGAATGATAATGCAAAGAAAGGAAATTATGAGATTACTGCTTGGTTTGCAAAGATGAAACAGATGGGATCACCTGTTGCTTCTGCACCTGTTGAAGAGAATCCAAAAGTGGAAGAGGTGAAAGAGGAGATTACGAAATCAACTGCAGATGAGAAAGTTTTGACAGGAATTCTTCCTGAAAAGAAGATGAAAAAGATTGAAATGAAGATTGATAGTAAGTTTGATGTAAAATGTGATTTGAATGCACCTTTTGATGGAGATGATGAAGAAGCAGATATGTTAGATGGAGAATTTGAAGAAGAACATGATTCAGATATGGAAGGGATGGAATTGGATGAATGTGCTTTTGATATGGAGTCTTAAATATTTTGTCATTTTTAACAATTTTTATATTTTTTATTTTATCAAAAACAATTTGATAAAAAAATTATTTATGAAAGAAACGATTTTGATATCGTTGTAATAAAAGACGAAGACCTTCATATAAAGTATTTCGTTGAACAGATGATTCAAGTTGAATCACAAAAATTTGATGATCAAAACGTTCATAACGCACTTCAAAAAAGATAATTCGATCCACTTCTTCTTTTGAAAATGTCGAATAACGATCTAATATATAAAATTTTAAAATTTGATCAAATGAAATGACTTTTGAAGTTGAAAAACAAAAAAAGTTATAAAGAAATGAATGAGATGGTTTTTGTAAAAGAAGAGTTTGAGAATGAGGTTGATAAAAAAGAATCATTGGAGATGGTTTGATACTTAAAAAAGAGTATTGTAAAATGGGAATACCTTCTAAAAGAAGGAGTTTGATATAATGAAGAAATTCATTTTCTGTCTCTTTTCGAAAAGCAATAACATCTGGAGAAGGTTTTCTTCCTGAATGTTTTGAATTCTTCTGCATCTTTTCTTTATTTCGATAAATCTTTTCATTTCGATGAAAAGATAAAATCAAGATCCATATTTGTTTGATCATCCACTTTTCTCATAAATAAAAATCCCATTTGACGAATTTTTTGAATCATTTCATTTGAAATATTTGGATAATAAAGAGCTTGAGTGCGTTGTAATTGTGGATTGCAAAAATGAGTTTGTTGATGAATGAATTCTTTTTTATATACATGAACAAACAAATTAATAAAATAATGTTCATCTGGACATTCCATTTGTGCAAAATCTTGTAAATATATATTTTCAATAAACCATTTGACATCATCACGTGTTAAAATCATATTGGGTTGTTGTTTTAAAAATCGTTGTGGATGTTGAATTCGATGTCTTAAAAAAAGTGATAATTGTTGAAATCGATTTGTTTTATTTCCTGAAATGACAGATATACATGACTTTTTTAAATTTGATACTACATTATAAATTTGGTCAAATGAATAAATCGGAATACAATTTTGAGTTAAAAAAACGAAATGAGTGATATCGGGTCTTTTGGAATATGCCTCTTTCAATAAATGTAAAGTGGCATGAACAATACTAATATCTGTTTTATTTTTGGTATGAACTGTATCTTCTAAAATAGTGACAGGAAAGGAATAATGATAAGATGGAATAATCATTTTAGAATGAATAAATACACAGAAGTTCTCTTTTTTTTCAAAATACGTTTCCCAAATCTTTAAAGATTTTATATGATCATATGTTAAAAAACAATATGCCACTACTGGCTTCTTCTCCATATTCTACTCTTTTCTTTTCCTTTTATTTTGTTTAAAAACAACTCAATATAAAGAAATGATTATTTTATATTCTCTTTCATTTTATGAAGAGACCTGTTTCCAAGAAGTTAGCTCCGTGAGGCCAATGTCTCACTACGCAGTGCGACGAAGGCACTATATTTTTTTTATCTAAAAAGTTTAATATAAAGAAACAGATTTCTTTATATTGACAAAAAATGACTAAAAAAATTAAACTTGATCACAAATAATTTTGAGGAAGGTGAGAAGCCAAGATCGGATATTATCGCGAGTAGGTTTTAAATTCATTCCTAACAATTTTGCTCTCTTTTCATCATCAGGATAAATATAACGCATACTATCGAGCATATCGAGAAGATTATTTGTTTTGAGAGGACCTTTTTTAAAATTATGTTTTACATATTCTAATATCATTGTTTTTACATAATTTGTATTGATTGATTGTTTTTGATAATAATTTCTTGCTTCATCAATTGCCCAAATCTTCTTTTGATTTGTTGAATTTACATTATTATGAATAGTGACTGTCCATCCAAAAATAGATTGAGGATTTATATTATTTTCAAGTGATAAATCTTTACGAGACAGTTGATAACGATAATGACTTGTGCAAATCTCACAAGGAAGAATATTTTCAAAAGTATTAAAAAAACGAATATATTGATCACGTTGATCAGGTAAATATTTCAAAGTAAACATATGAAATACATACCAAGTTGTTTGTTTCCAAGGATTTAGACTATCCATTTTACTAATTATGAATCTCTTTTTTTTATTTTCAATTTGATCTTATTTTTTTAAACTCGTGGCATAAATGTTTGAAAAGTTGTTCCATAATGATTATCAAAATATTTCTTTTGTTCCATTGGAACAATCATGGATGCTTGGTTTGTTAAAAGATAATCAAATGGACCTAATTTAAAAATATCTTTATTTTTAACAACTCGTGATTGACGATTATGGAGTTGTGTAATGATTAACATCTGAGGATTTCGATAGAAAAGATATTTTATATTCATGTGTTGAACAAGATAATATTTATTCATTTCTGGAATTACCATAGCAAAATTAGGTTTTTGAATCATATTTGTTCCAAATACTGGATTTACTGAAATATTTTCAAAATCAATATAAGCTGAATATTTTAATTTTAAGCAAGGCAATTTGAAATTCTTATTTTGATGTTGAAATTCAATAGAATGAATTGTAACTTGTTTATTCTCTTGTTCCATTTTCTTAAAATCTTTCATAATATTTTCAAAACGACTCTCATAACTATCTTTTTTATTTTCAACAAATGAAACATGCTTCTTCATCTTCTCTTCTTCTTCACTCTTTACCAATTCTATTACAGAACTCTCTTCAACAGTTTCTTCATGTGAAGGTTCTTCATATCTTGTTTCTACATGACTTGTTTCAACTTTAGTTTCTTCATGAGTTATTTCAACTTCAGTTTCTTCATATCTTGTTTCTACATGACTTGTTTCAACTTTAGTTTCTTCATGACTTGTTTCAACTTCAGTTTCTTCAAATGAAGGTTCTTCATGACTTGTTTCTACTTTAGTTTCTTCAAGTGAAGGTTCTATATGACTTGTTTCTACTTTAGTTTCTTCAAGTGAAGGTTCTATATGACTTGTTTCTACTTTAGTTTCTTCAAGTGAAGGTTCTTCATGAGTTATTTCTTCAACAGTTTCTTCAAATGAAGTTTCTTTATGACTTGTTTTAACTTCAGTTTCTTCATGAGAAGGTTCTACATGAGTTGTCTCTTCAAAAGTTTCTTCATGAAAAGGTTCTTCAGGAGAAGGTTCTACATGAGTTATCTCTTCAAAAGTTTCTTCATGAGAAGGTTCTTCATGAGAAGGTTCTACATGAGTTGTCTCTTCAACAGTTTTTTCATGAGAAGGTTCTTCAGGAGAAGGTTCTTTATGATTTTCTTGAATAGGATGAGTGATGATTTCTTCTTGAACGAGATTAGATTGAGACAAGATTTGAGAAACAAGATCTATTGAGTTTGAAATAGGAGAAGAAGTAGAATGATGTGTTGAATTATAAGATTTTGCAAAATCAGCAGAGACTTCATAAAAAGTGGCATCATGTAAAATGGCAGGAGTTTGATGTGACAGATATAATTTGTTTAAATGAATGGGATGAAAATAAACTTTTTGTCCATTTAAATAAAGTTGATAATTTCCATTTTCTTTTTTAGTTTGAAAAGAGATTTTTTGGTTTTTGCGAGGTAGAGTGATTTCAAAAGGTTGAGAAGAAACAATTGGTTCAAAACCAGACTCAGGGGATTTCATATGATAAAGAACAAATTCTCCTTTTTGAGAATCAAATCCAGAGAGAGTAAGAACTTGTATTTTTTTAGAAGTATTAAATGTTTCTTTTCCCATAAAAAATTGTCCTTTATGCCAATGATCTAAAAAAGTTGTCATATTATAATTTGAAAACAGAAAATATTTTTTTAATTTAAACGGTTTTGTATAAGTGCCTGTTCTTATCTTTTAAAAAAGAACAAATGATAAAATAAAAAAAATTTATAAAAATGGATTTTATCAAATCTCAAACTTAAGCTTCTTCAACCGGTGTCGCCAAGATCAACTCTTGGAAACGGGCCTCTGCTATTTGAGCTTCAACATCCACAAAATCACGATTCATCACCATTCTCAGAATATTCTGATCATGGAAAACAACCATTGCATTAAATGACTTCTTACCACGACGTCCTGCTCTTCCCATCAATTGATAGATGGAATTGCGCGACGCTTGGAATGATTCATCAATATCTACATTGCTAATCGACATATTCGTGCCATATACAATGGCAGGTGTGCTGAAAATAAAACGATAATCATTTCGGTATTCCAAAAAGGTTTCCAAATCCATCTTCGACATCTCATCTGGATGATAGAGTCCAATACCACTCAGCAAAAGCTTCGCAACCTTAGTATCCATATCCTTCAACTTCTCAACCTCGATCGTAATAGAAGGAGACGGATTGAAAATAGTGTGACTACCATATCTCTTACCATGTTCCAACGAATTAATAATCAATTCAGGAATCCACTTGAGACGGAATTTCTTTGATTGCAATTCTTCAATCTTTGCTTGAATCTCCTGTTTAGATACACGAGACTTTGAATCTTTACCCTTCTTTGGGAAAAACTTCTCCGGATTCTCTTTAATCTCTTCAATCTTCTTTTGATTCTCTTCAATTTCCTCCATATATTTCCGAATCACATCATCCAAACGAGGCGCACGATCCAAAATAGGAGCTGTAATCAAATTTACTGTGGAATCAAATGCTTCATGTGAAGATACATGCAAAGTATTTCCAGCTTGGTAATAATGAGCATTCGTGGTAAGAAGATTTACCTTCTCCATATTATCCATCTTATTGGGTGTATAAGACCGCAATTTGTTGAACAATACCTCATTTCCAGAATGAGCAATATAACGAAGAATTTCCATCGCATAACGACGAATATCCTCATGTTGAATATTACCATAATCACGGAAACGAATTTGGAAACTCAATTCCACGGGAAGATCTGTCTTGATATGATTAACCATCATATACACCATCTGAGGTGAATAACAACGCAACTTCAATGGATCCGATTCAATATTCTCAATATAAGAATTCAAATCTATCAAATTTTCCACAAAATTGTGTGGCAAATATAGATTTCCATCTTGTCCAACAATCGTGCAACTCACATGCAGACGATTCGATCGAATTACTCGGATCTGTTCATCTGTCATCGAATGACGCATACGAATATGCTGAACAATCTGAGGAATCTCTTCCATCTCCGGCAAAGTAGCTGATAACAACACACTCTGACGAGGGAGAGTCGACAAAATCTTAATCACAATCTCATTCTCTGCTCCCGCAAATGTCTCATCAAAATAGACAATGAAACGATCGGGAAACGTCTGAATCAAATTCCATGCCGAATGCAAATCTGCAATCACCATTGCTGGACGATTGTGTGTCGCATTCTGGAAATAAGCCCATTGAACTTCCAATGGAGCAAAACGCAGTGGATCCAAACGATACCTCTTCGCCTTCTTCCAATCCGCATAACACGATTTGAAAGGACGAAGCAATGTATCAATCACTTCACCATAATGTTCCGATGTTGCCATCCAAAAAGGAATGTTCACATCTTCTGCATTACACAATGATGCAACTTCCGTTCGGACAATGTCATTGTAACAAATATACAACAAATACTTCGTTTCATCGCGAATACCCTCTCCTTCACGGAGATGAACTACCCGATCAAAATCAGCAACTTGGAAATCCGGAAAAGCCTTCTTCAACTTCTCATGACCCTTCTTCACTTTATTCTTCAATTCAACATATTTCGGTTGATTCATCAAAGTATGCAAATGATCAGATCCACAAAGTGCCTTTGCTTCAACACGTTCCGAATAATACTTCGCAATCTTGTGAGCCATCACCACTGACCACATCGTCTTCCCTCCACCAGGCGGAACCTTGTAGAAAAGAAGAGTCGGTGAATCGGTGACAATCGCTCCCATAATATTCTGAAGAATCATCATCTGCTCATCATAAGGAATACAGGACTTGGGCTTACCCAGATCCCAAAACGATTCCAAAATCAAATCAGGATTCCGGAAAATATGCGGATAAATCTCATCTGGATTCTCCTCATAACGACGATTCATTTTTGACATCAATTTGTCAAAAATATAGCGATATGCTGTCTGGAAATCATTTCCATACAAATTATCACGAATCAAATCTTTCATCGATCGCGAATAACTAATCACACAGTTCAAAATATTCTTCATCGGAATACTCTTCCCCGCATCTACCGCCTTATACATACGAATCATCCATTCATTCATATACAAATAGAAATGAATCTGATACTTGAATCCAAAGATCTGTTTAGGAATAATCAAATCCTCATCAAACAAAAAGTTCACAAATTCATCTGTGAAATTCGACATCATCGTATTGTAACGAGCTACCTCTTCACGATTATTCTGACCTTTCTGATTCGAATGAGTCTGTTCAGGCTTCTTTACCTCTATTCCTGTCGTATTCTCATAAGGAAAATACTTCTTCTTCTTCTTCAAATATTCATGATATTCAGACATATACAATGGCAAATATTCAATCTGAATATCCTCCATCCTATTCATTCCACTATCATGATCCATTACATATGTAATAATCTTCGATAAAATAGGCTCTTTTTGACGCAAAATCGATTGATAATTGCGCTGGCCCAATACTTGGACTCCCATATCATCTCCACCACCTGCTCCTGCAGAAACGGCTTCAGGAACAGCCTCTGCTACATCCATCACGGGAACAAATTCTGTCATTTTTGATAAAAAGTGTGTTGTCTATACCATCCTCTCTATTTGATTCTTTTTTTATATTCATTTTTTTTGACCAAATTTTGATTCACGTATAAAGAAAAAAGTGAATTTACGTTTCATTTACTATTTACGTTTAAAAGAAAATTTAAGAAAATGAATTCAATATAAAGAAAAGTTTTAAAATGTGTAGTATTAATCATGACAAGAAGGCGATTTTTCTGCATATTAACAAGACGGGAGGAAGTTATATCGCAGGCACTTTAGAAAAATATTATGGTTTTAAGACATTTTATTTAAAAAGGCCTGATCATGATGCTTTTTGTTTTAACAAAAAGTCAAATCCTAAACAAAAATACTATGAAAATCGTGTTCATGGTGTTTTTTGGTATTATCGCTCCTCTCCTCATTTAAATGCTAAAATGGGAATGACTCCTGAAAAATGGGATTCCTATTTCAAATTCTGTTTCATACGAAATCCATATGATCGCATCATTTCTGGTTGGAATCATCTTGGTAAACGAATCCCATTTAAACAATATGTTCATATGCGAAATATGATAGGTGATATGGAATATATTCATGTTTTTATGAATCAAATACGACACATGGTTGATTGTAAAAATCAGATTCAAGTCAATTTTATTGGTCATTTCGAAAATTTAGAAAATGACTTCCTCTATATCCTCTTTCATCTCGGTTATACTCTACCCATTCATGATCCTGTTGTTCGTGTTAATGTTAAGAAACACAAAAAATACATGGAATATTATGATCAACGCACACTTGATAAAGTCAATGAATTATGTAAAGAAGATTTTGAACGTTTTGATTATAAAATGGTCAAAACGATCGATGAACTAAAAAAGATTGAAGACAAACATAATCAAGAAGTTGATTTACACAATTCACAAATTCCAAAAGAAGAATTACAAACACCTTCCTCCTCTCCATATCTATCACCCTTTTCAATGTAGTTTTATTCTTTATAAGATGAGACAAGTTTATACATATCTTTATCACATTGTTGACGACTTTCCGAAGGAAAGTCTCGATCTTTCTGCTCCCCATTGGGGAGCCAAGAAAGATGATAACGAAGCCATATTTGAAAGGCACTAATTTCATAAATCTCCAAACGACTAAAAAAATCAACCACATCGTCTAATGGCAATTCTTTACATATCTTAATTAACAACATAGTGACATCACGATTCCCCTCACTCCTTTCCAATATCACTTGTACCAAAGTTTCTAATGTCTCCACTTTATCCATTTCATCTATTTCTTTTTATTCTATCTCTTTATATTAAATTTCATTTAATCAAGTGTCTTCACATAATTCACAAAAGTGTGAATATCTTGTTGATTTTGTTTAAAGAGAACCCATAAATCCGATCCTTTAATTTGATGTTTTTCTAATTTTTCAAGGATCATAAAAGATTCTTCAGGAGCTTCTTTCATTAAACTTTTTAATACAGTGATTGCACCAGGATTTCCTTCACTTAAATCATATAATAAATGATTTAATAATGTTGTTATTAATTCTTTTTCATCCATTTTTCTATATTATCATTTATATTATTTTAAGTAAAAACGTTTCTTAAAATAAACTTGATAAAAAGGAATTATATTTATTTTTTGACAAGATGTGATTTACGGAATCCAGCTTTCATAGGTGTTCCTTTTGTCACTGTGTCAAGAGCAACATTTTTAGCAACTTCAAGACCGGAATCTTGATTACCACCTTTCAGAGGGGGATCTTGTTCAACGGTTTTAAAAGGAGAAAAATCACGGAATTTATTCGTAGGGTCAAAGCCTCTCACAGCACCTTCTTGTCCAGTTGCTTCATAATTACCACCTTTTAGTTTTTTCAATGATTTCTTTTTCGAAGAAGTCTTCTTCATCTTTTTGGTAGAAGGAGCTTTCTTTACCTTTTTGGTGGTAGTTGTCTTCTTCGTCTTTTTACGAACAATGGTAGATTTATCTTCTGTGGCTCCGAATTTCTTCAGATTTTGCATTCCAGAGACTTCAGCAGATCTAAATAATTCAATGATATCACCTTCTTTCATTTTATACATCTTCTCCTTTGCCATCACTTTGTCACCCTTCTTCTCTACCACTTGTTGCAATACATGATATTTGGAAGGATCTCCTTTATTTGAAACCGCTTGAGTGCGAATGACTTCATTTTCAGAACGATTCATGATATTCATGATCGTGCGTTGGTCACCATTTGAATTGACAGTTTGATAAATCTTTTTGCTAACAATACGCATTTTCTTCTATTGTTGAATCCGATATTTTTTTACTTTTTGAGTAAAAAAAGAATGAAAAATAAAAAATAAAAAAGAAAGTTAGAGGTATATCGATGAGTGACTTTGTCTTCTCACGCTATATGGATGAAACTTCAAAAACTTCACGCCATATTAACAATTATTTTGAACATTTTGAAGAATATAATAGCAATCTTTATCAAATTCTTGAACAGATCCCCAAAGGAAATTTAGTTCATTATATCTATATTGTTGCCATTCTCTTCTTTATCTTTAGTTTTTATGAAATCAAATTAAATCATATTCTCGTTCTTCTTCTTTCTATTCTTATTATTGGTTATTTGATTCAAAAAGATTTTGGTGATTTTAATCACTATACTTCTCAAAAGAAAGATCAACTCAAATTTCTTAATCAACTCTGTTTTGATGGACAACATTGGCGCAATTTTGGACCTAAAAATGATATGAATATTAAACCTATGGTCAAACAATCCTATCTTTATCTCAATCCTCTTGTCATTGAATTCTTCTTTAACATTCGTGAATTTACTCAATATAATTTAAGTGCTTATGTGGATTGTGTCTTACATGTGAATCATGTAATGAAACTTCATCAAGATATTAAACAAGGATTAGAGAATCCATTTGCTAATTTAGATTTAGCAAAAGAAGAAATTGCTTCTGCACTAAACTCTTTGGAATCTACCATTTATAAACTTCCCATCTCTGTTGTTTCAAATGATAAATATTCTCATTCTGTCAAAATTTTACAAAGTATTTTAACAAAATATACCATAGAAATGGAACAAATGTGTCAACGCATTAATAAAAAACGTGGTTATGATGCTATTACAAAACCAGATGATCAATTGAATAGTTCATTTGATGTTTCTCCAAATGATACAACAACTCGTGATTATAATCCATCTTATGATCTATTTGTTGCTTAAATGGAAAAGATAGTTTCACCAAACCAATCAAAAATATTTTCAAATTTGTCTAAAAAATAATTTTCCCATTTTTGATAAAAAGATTCTTTTACTTCTTCATTACTATAATAAACTTGAATTTGATTCCATAATTTGTAACTAATTTTAAAGATTCCATCTTTTCGAATCACTGCCAAAGAAGGTAATTCTTTCATACCTGTTATCCACTTCGATATTTGATTATGATCACGAAATTCTTTAAAAAGAAGAATATCAAAATTAGGTGGAAGTCTCTCCATTGCACGATGTATTGCATCTATGGTAAATGAAAAACGATTTATAGGTATTGCAGCATTATATAAAATAATATAAGAATTGGAATCTTGGTAATAAATCTTTTCAAAAAATTTTTCATTGATTTCATTTTGCAAAATGGGTTTATAATCAATTTCTAATTCATCCAATTGTTCAAAATATTGTTTCATTTCTTCCATCTCCCAAATGGTTTCAAGATCTGTTTCGTTGTTAATCTCTTTGGAAGGATCATAATAATAGATATATATTTTTGTCTTCTCTTTATAAAGAGAATCTATACTAACACTCTCTTCCATTCTTTATCTCTATTCTATACAAAAAATCATTTTATATAGAATTATATTTTATACTTAAAAATTAATATTTACCAACAGGAGCCCATGACTGTCCAAGATTGTCATATCCTTTGACAATTCCATTTGTCATTCCACTGGTAGTTGATTGAGGAGCAGCCGCTACAGCAAGTTGTGAATTTGGAATGTATTCTCCGGTTTTGTTAAATTGACGAAACCATTTTTCACCATCTACTCCCCACATTTTATCAGGAGCATTGACAGGACCACGTGAGCTTAGAGTAGTTGCATAATCACTTCCATTTCCACCTTTCATGGAACGACGGCGTTTGGTTGTCTTCTTTTTGGAAGAAGTCTTCTTTTTAGTAGCTTTCTTCTTTTTACCACCATTATGAATAAGACGTTGATCACCTACTTTGACATTTTCGGCTTTCTTAACCGATTGATTGTAAGAATCTTCTACTTTATCAAAAAAAGAATCCATTCCTTTAAAACTGCCATCAATTACTTTTTGCACACTCACAACAGCACCATCATGCATTTTAGGAATACGAACACCACCAGTCTTTACCATACTTGCACGAGGACCATTTGAAGAAGCATTGTAAGGAGCCAACATTCCTACACCCACATCTTTAGGATCAGCAGGTCCATAAGCAGTCATCACACCTTTACCACTGTCAGCAGAATAAGAAGGAGTAGGAATCTTAGGATCAAAATATTGAGGAGGAAGTCCTGTTGCAGATCCACCTCTCATGGCTTTGCCTGGCGCTAACCTCTTCGAGGTATGCATCTTACGACTTGACTTTTTAGTCTTCTTGGTCTTTTTCGATTTGGAAGATGAACGTTTCTTCTTTTTACCAGCTCCTGTTGCAGAACCCATTTCAGATGGAGGTTTTGGGGAAAGCATAGATGCTTCAGTAGTAGAAGGAGCACCATAATTCACAGGAGCAGGGGAAGCACCATAATTCACAGGAGCAGAGGAAGCACCATAATTCACAGGAGCAGAGGAAGCACCATAATTCACAGGAGCAGAGGAAGCACCATAATTCATAGAAGCATTTACAGGTATCATAGGAGGAGTTACAGGTGGGAAGGCAGAGTTCATTCTTTTATTATTCATGGAATTATATGCTTTACGTTGTTCTAATGTTGCCTTTGTAAAAGCGTTAGGAGCTGGTGAAGAAGTAAAATATTTATTAATTTCTAACATTAATTGGTCTTTTGGTAATCTTTCTTGACCTTCAGGAGGATAAAGTGTTCCATCTGGTAAAATATAATGATGTATTACATCTTTTCCATTTACTGATTCAGCAAATTCAAATGCTTTACCATCATTGGATCTTAAAGTTTTTACTGTTTCTTCATATCCATTTGGAGTAATTTGTTTAGTAGTCTCGACTGTAATACCTTCAGGTAATCCAGTCAAATCAACTACACCACCACGCATTTTACGAGATGAACGTTTCTTAGCAGGTGATTTGGAGCGTGATTTCTTCTTCTTACCTCCTCCAAAAGCAGTTGCATAACCTGCTCCCAGATTCTTAGATATGAAATCAGCATTCATGGGTTTCTCATAAGAAGGGGCTTTGTAATGATCTTCACCTGCAGTTGTAGGAATCAAACTATCATTGGAATAATTACCACCTTTGGCAGATCCACCACGCATTTTGCGTCCGCGAGAAGGTGATTTGGAACGACGAGTTGAACGTTTTTTAGCACCACCTTGTTTAGCGGGAGCAGGAGTAGCAAATCCTGCATAATCTTTGCTTGCATAACAAATTCCTCCTGAACTTTGAAAAGGTTGGAATGTAGGAGTTAAATAGGAACTCATTATATCTATATCTTTTAGATAGATATTTTATCTATCGAAATGAAATATCAAAAACAGAAAATATCTCTTATTTCTTTTGTGTCTTCTTCTTAGTTGTCTTCTTCTTCTTGGTTGTTGTCTTCTTCTTTTTAGTCGTTTTCTTTTTCTTTCCACCATTCATGGTTGAATAAGCAGTTCCTCCATTTGCTTTAATAAACGCATTATCAAGAGGACGTTCATATTTATAAGTGGATTGATGAGATTCCATACTGTGATAATCTGAACTGGGACGACAAATTCCACCTGAACTTGTAAAAGGTGCGAATTTAGGTAACATATAATTGCGTGAAGGCAGATTCATTCTTCTATTTGTTACAAACGATATTTTTATAAAATGAAATGAAATTAAGAATGAATCATTTCTTCCAGAATTCCTTCTCTGGATTCATTTTCTGGAACATATTTTCCTTGATAGGAATGTGAATTCATCCACTTCTTCATCGTTTCCAAAATCACATGTGGATTCAAGGATGCGACTCTTTCAAGTTGAATGATTTTACCTGGAATCACCTCTTCGATTCTTTCTACAATATTTTCATAGATATTAAATTGAGAATCAAAAGGCTTTACAAATCGTGAAATGACAATCTCAGGATGTGACAAATCCATCATCATATGCAAAAAAGGTGTTGCATAATGATCATCATTTTGCACAATGGATAAATCTCCTTCCATAATAAATATAGAAAAGTATTTAAATCCTCCATATAACATGAGAATATTCCATTTTCTTTCAGGAAGGAAAGAGAGAATTTCCCTCTTCATCTCTTCCAATAAAGAGATCTCTCCAATCATCTCTTTCACCATCTTCTCTTCTTCCACATGTATGTGGAATTGACGGTAAAAAGGATAAATCATTTGAGTCTTGTAGAACCAACTTGACACATTCTTCAATATCCAGATCGGATGATCTCTCAAAGCATTATGTCCTTGAATAGTGAAATTCCGATACAAAGCATAACATTTGTATTGAATACCATGAACTGTTTTTCCAATAATGAAACGAAGTGAGAAATTGGTATATTCATAACGAATTACCAAACGAATCGATTGAACAACATCCTCATAAAGACATTGTTCTTCTTCAATGATGATTTTCTCATCAAATGTTCCATTCGGATAATCAAAATCAGGATATTTGGTATTCAGAATCATCGAGAATATATTCTCTTGATCCACAATTGCCCTACTTCTTAGATTTTCATCCAATTCTACATCTGAACATGCCATCAAAAGACGACGTATGTAATTGGTAATGGCTGTTTTGCCATTCTCTTCTACTTGAAACACCTCTTCAGGTAAAATAAAATTGGGAACCATCTTTACGTCTATATGAAACGTTTTTTACGTTTGGAAAAAGATATTCTTCTTCCAAACCTTATTTGATTCATTTTTTTTTCTATTCAAAATTCACTTCTATTGAAATATTATGTTTATTCACTGTTTTTGTAGCTGAAATCGATAATTCCGTTCTTTTACGTCTCTTGGTATCTCCCTCTTTCTTCTTATACAGATTTCGAAGACTCACATTCATATCATTCTCAATCTCATCATAATTCTCATCTATAAAATCCAAAATCTTATTTTCAATAGCCCATCTGAAAAAATTCAGTTGTCCAACAGTGGTGATTAATTCATTACCATCGTGATCTATAAAACTAATGCGTTCTCGCCTACAAAATGGATCAAATAGTTTTTTTGAATAAGCTTTTAATTGAGCTTTATAATCAAGATAAACAATGAAATTACGAATACCCTTCTTCTTGTTTTCATATTCCACTACATAATTCACATTCTTCTTTTTACTATAATTTGTCACAAACCAATCTAAAATTCGCAACGATGTTTTGGATTTACCCGTTATCACTGGAATCACCTTATTTAGATTTTTACGTTCTTTGAAGAACAATATCAATGACTGCATCAATAAATCTTTTTGCGAAAAAATCTTTGTCAAAGTCTCCATTGTCTTCATATATTCTGATTCAGATACCTTCATATTATTTACGTTCATCGTTAAATCTTGTGATTTTACTACCATGTCAGTCATCTTTTCTTCTCTGCACAGTGCGTTTAAATTTTCCTTGAGATCTAAACTCACTTCCATTTTATTAATTTTTAAAATGGGAATTTCTTTAAGTTCATTTTAAACGCATTTTGTTTTTGATAAGCAATCCTTATCAAAATTCAAATTTTTAATTTTAAAAATATTCTCAAAATTCACGTTATCATTCAAATACTTAGGCATCCATCACCATACCTGCTCCACCTCCTGCACTCACTCCATGCTCAGGATTACGAAGCATCTCTTGCCAATGATGATACATATGACAAATCAACTTCACATCCAACTTTGTCATCCAATCCATCACCTTGATAATATCTGTCATCACGCGTGTCTTCAAAAACTCTCCATGAATATCAAAAATCAGTCTCTTCAGATAAAATGGCACTGTTCCCTTCTTCTCCACATTCTTCTTCATATACACCTCCAATACATGCTGGCAAAGTGATACGAATTGAACTTCAAATCCTGCAAATACATCCTTGTCATGTGGGAAAAATGTGAGATACTCAAGAAGTGCCTCCTCTCCACTCTTTCTCAGTTCCAAATACCGATAAAAACGATAATTCGTGTTTCCCCACACATCCCGAGCCTTCTTATAAATATTCGACATAAACTTCTGACGATGATAATATCCATCTACCAACACATAACCCTCATAAGACAGTTCTGTCATTGATGCCAGTGTTGTAAGAATCGATAGATCCCCATCTACCACCGGTTGATGAGGCACCTTCTGAATTCCAATATCTACATCCATCTCTTGGAATGTATTCATCTCTCGTGTTGAAATATGAAAAATCTGCGGTGCTGAATACTGCACCACCATATTATTCTCAGGATGACACAAAATAAACGAATAACAAGAATTCACATCCATCCTTCCAAAAGCATCCACTGGGAATACCTCCTCAAACAACTCCTGAAAACTACGCTTGCTCAGCCAACGAGCCTTCGAAGCATTCACACACTTCTTCGTCGATAGCATCCAACGACCACCATAATAATAAACACGCATCAGTGTTCCCTCAATCGACAACTCCAAATGAGAAGATCCTGCATCCATCACAGGATTCACTGTTCCCTCCTCCATATCCTCCATCTTATCAAATGTATAACAAACCACCTTATTCGTCTCCTTCTCCACAATCAATCCATTACACTCTCGCATCCACTTCTCATTCGATGGCGACTTCTCTGTCGCACAAATACAATACAGTGAAGGATATACCGCCTCATCTACCTTCAGACGATAATGAAAGGGCTCACTCTCAAGATGAGCCTTGACTTGATCAAACGTAACAAGGTTATTTACACGCAAATAATTCTGGAACTCCATCTTTTTTTTTAGTCTCTCGGATCTATCTTCTATTCTCGATAATTCTTTATATTCAAATAATTTGATCATTTTTTTAAGAAAAGAATGAAAAAAATGAGTTTGGTGTAGTATGAGAAAAAGTATCGTTTAATAATAGGTGAGTATTTGCATGGATTCTTCAAAAAACCCATCAGAAAACAATGAAATTGAAATTGAATATATGAATGAAAAGAATAATGAATCGGTAGTAGGTTTGAGTAATACGGAAAATGAAGAAGAGGAACCAGTGATTGAACTGAATGAAGAGGAAGAAGATGAAATGGAAAATGATGAAGTGGATGAATTAAAAACAGTAAGTAATCGTTCAAAAGAGGTTGTTTTTGAAGGTTTGTCAGCAAAAAGCAAAGAAATGTTAAATTCACCTCAAAGCATTGTAATCGAAAAGTTAGATGAAGAGGGAAAACAGCCAGAAGGAGGAAATGAAGATGAGCTTTTTTTTGGAGCAAATGATGAAGTAGAAGATAAAGATATTTTTGAAGAAGAGGATGTAGTCACCATTCAACAAAATATTGCTTTACAAGAATCAGAATTAAAATTTGAAGATGAATTTGTATATATACAAGAATTACAAAATCAACTTTTAGCTTCACTTCCTGTGACAAAACAAGGACTTTTGTATGTTCAAAAGAGAATTGAACGCGAAGTCATGGCAATTATGGAACTAAAAAAACATGGAATGAAAAAGAATAAGCAAATTGAAAGTGGAATTGAATATAATTATCAAAATCATTGGATTATACCTATTTCTCTTGATATTCATAAAATCTTCATTACTCTTAAAGAAGAGGGTGATGAAATATTTGTTAGCAAAGAAAATATGATAGAAAATATGAATAATAACATGATTGAAGCTATGGAAACTGAAGGCTTTGTTGCATCACGTGAAGATACAAGAGGAATTCAAAAAGAAGATCAACGTATTCAAATGAAACAAATCAAAGCTTTGGATCACAAAGCGATTGTAAAAGATGAAGAATATACATTTGGAGAACTTGTATTAGATGTAGATAAAATTACAAAACCTTATATTCCCAAATTAACTTCTCCTGAAGAATCCATCTCAGATGCTCCTTCTCAAGATCCTTTACATGAAGAAGAAAAAGAAAATGAAAATGAATCATTAGAAGGAGGTGCAAAAGGACCTCTTCATTCTTCTATAGGTTATCTTCATAAACCTAAAGATACCATTGAATCAATTCGTTATTATGATATTGATAATATTTATTGGAATAGTCGCAAAATACTTCCAGAAATAGAAACATTTGAAAATATTCGTGACGAAAAGACCGATCAAATTAAAGAAGTAACTCCCTATACACTTATTCCTGCCGAAGAAATCAATACCGTAGGTATTATGGTATTACCTCATGCTGGTCAAAATATTACAAATCTCGATTTACTTTATACTCCTTCCAATTATTCACCTCATATTCTCTCGAAATCATATGAAATTATTGGTAATATTGAAAAAGTTCGTATTTCAGATGATAAATCATCTATTATTGTCTCTATTCCAAATCATGGTCTTTCACGAGATTCTCATTATATCATTATTGAAGATTGTGATTATTCACCCACTATAAATGGTATTCATAAGTCAGTTAATATTATAGATGATAATACGATATCTTTTAAGAATAAACGCAAAATAGATATGATTCATGAAGGATCTAAAGGAAAACTCTTCAGTTTAACCACCATTCCATTTGATAAATACAAAATCAAAAAAGGATCAAATGGTTATGAGAATGAGTTTGTAGAGACTACCTATGAAGATGGTGAAGAATCAAAAGATCATATAAAATTATATTTGTTCGATGAGATAAAGATAGGAAATCAACAAGAATATGAAAAGATTTTGAAAAGTTGTGCTCCGACAATGAGAGATATTTTTGAAAATGAAAAAGAAAAATTAGAGAAATGTGAAACCATGGAAGAGATGGAAGAGATTTTACAACCTTATGGATTAAAGATCACAGATTTATATTATGCTCAATTTCAAGAAGTTGAGAAAATCCTAAAATCCAATTTAATCAAATCAGAAGAAGAAACTGAAAAAGAAATGAGTGAAGTTCTTCCTACTTTGATTTTTCATAATGGAGATAAATCATTAATGTCAAACCCTAATCTCTTTTTAGCAGATCTTTATATATCAAGTCCATTTATTCAAAAATATTATGGAAAATACATTCAATATAAAGAACCTGAAGATTCACTTTATCTTCGTTTCCAATGGATTTTAAATCAAATTGATCATGGTTTATTATATATTTATTATATTTTATATGAAAATATTGATTTGTTTTATGAAAATCATCCAAAAGAGATTATTCAATCTATGCTTGATTTATCGATTCAACAATTTGAAGAATTGGAAACTACATTGAAAAGAGAGTATGATACAAGAAAAGCAGAGATGAAGGGTAAAGAAGTGAAAGAAGAGACTTGTGCATTATATCATTATGAGGCTTATCAAGTTCCTTCAAAAGCAAAAGTATCTGAATTTGATGAAAATTCAATGAAAGTAGAAGATAAAGGTATTATTTATTATTTGCCAAATGGAACTGTTTTTTATATGGAAGAGAAGATGTATCAAGTGGAAGGTGGTAAAAAGATTGATTTCCAAGGGACAGTAGAGGGTGTAATGGCATTAGTAGGTGATAAGATTTATGTTTGGGATCAAAATAAGAAAGAATGGACAAAATCAGACATGGAACCTAAATATCATCAAATTCGTTATTTATGTGAATTTGGTGAAAGGGATATTCGTGAAATTGATTTGGATTCAATGGATTGTGTATATCGTGAAAAGACGGGTTGTGATACTCGTATTATAGGTCGTTTGAAAGATAAAATGACAAAAATTGATTTATTAAGAATTTCATTTGAAGAATTAAAAGAATATATTGAAAAGAAGGTTTATAAGAAGAAGGTAGAAGATGGAATTCAAAACACCATTTTCAAATATTTTAGTCGTGATATTGAATCTATCGAAAATGAAATGAAAGTAAATCGTAAAGAAGAGAAGAAAGGAAAGAAAGAAGAGGAAAAAGAGGAAGAAGAAGAGAAAAAAGAGGAAGAGAAGATGATTGAATTAACAGGTGAAGATGAAGATGAAAGAAATTTTCAAAAACTTCTCCGAACTATTAATCAACTTCCAAATTATGATTTAAAACGTGATTATATCTTCCAATTGATTGATAAAGATGGTATTTTAGTTGGTAAAGATGTTTATTCTAAAAAATATCGTCGTAAAATGTTAGGTATTTGTGGCCATTGGACTTTTGAGAATCGTATCTTTAAATCAACCAATGTGATTCGTCGTGACACTTTATATAATCAAATGACTTCTATTTTTGGCGATGGTGGATCAGCACAAGCCAATGTGATTACATGTAATCATTGTGGAAATACATTAATTCAAACAGATTATGATGAAGTAGAGGGATTTGCAAGTTCTGGAGCTTATATATTGAGTCGAGCAGTATTAGAAAAAGAACCTCAAGATGGAAAGAAACCAGACTTGGGTCATATTTTACGTTGTGATTCAGATGATTTTAAAAAAATTCTTCTTGAAAAGGGATTTAGTATGGATTCTTATGGACAATCGATGAAGATTTGTGAATTTGTATTAAATTCATTATGTCAAAAGACAGGAGTGATGATCACAAGTGAAGAATTAATCGATATCATTCGTGATTCAATGGATAAATTGAAGAGAATGATTCCTAAACAGGAGTATATTTTAATTCGTATGAAGAAATTGGAGGAGAAAGGTATTCAAGAACGCGAATTAAAGATGAAACAAGAAAGAGGTGATTTTGATAAATATTATCGTGAATATGTTGAAATCAAATATCGTTCAATCATTGCCTCGCGTTTCTTAATTACAGTTCAAACATCAATTCCTTCGTATAAACGTGATTCAAAAGATGCCATAGGTGGTTTTATTTCATTTGATGGTAAAGATGGTATTCAATATTTAGCGACTATTTTTAAACAACTCGGTTTTATCATCTTTAATGGAAGAGAATTAGAAGAGAGTGAAGAGAAGACTTTCGAAAGATATATTGAACAGAGTTATCAAGATTATTTGAAATCTGTAAAGATTCAGGATTTGATTAAAAAGAAGATAGATTATGAGAGGGAAATTCGCAAAAAGAAAGTTTTGACCATAAGTGGTGATGAACCAATTGTTTTGAAACGTCCTGTTTATCCTGAAGTTGCTCCTATTCCTGAAAATTTTGAAGAATTAGTGATCAAAGCAAAAGATAAAAAAGAGATTTATGAATTATCAAATCAATTGTTGAAACGCATGTTTTATATTGGACAGAAGATAAAGGATGTTTTGAAAGAATTTATGAAAAATGATTCAGTGATTGAAGCAACAGGACTTTTAGAAGCAACATGTTGTAAAGAATCTTTAGAAGGATTTACCAATTATATGGAATATATCAAGATACATATGCCAGGAGAGGGTGGAGCTAATGTTTCGGCATATATGGAAGAAGCAGATCGTTTATCTAATTTGTGGAAACGTTGTTTTAAAGAGTCAAGTTCGATATCTCGTGGTGTTTTAAAATCGCAAGATCCTTATCCATTTGTGATGAATCCAATTGTTTCATGTAATCCAGATACTGTTTCTCAATCAATTATTCAAGATAAGTTTATGATTTATGTAGATACTGGAAAATATGTGGGTGAAATGCGTGAATTTGTAGGAGAAGGAATGAATGCAAAAGATGTCAAAAGTGGTAAAACACGAAAAGAAATTATGGAGAAAGTCTATACTCATGAAGAATTTAAAGAATTATTGAATGCAATTGGAAGATTACACACCAAAATTCCTATTAAAGTAAATCAAGAGAAGATGGATGCTGAAAAGATGCGTTTACAACAATTATTACAAAATGCAGAGACCAATTTACACAATCAAATTATTCAATTAGTAACAAATATATTGACTGTATTAAATCGTAAGAGTGATAGTGAATTGAATTTGAAATTAATTCATTTGATAGAAAATATGGGGATCTTCCATCATTTAATTCCAATTGATGAAATGAAGATGAAGAATGATTTAAGATATAAGATTCGTATGCAACAATTTAAAAATGCAATACGATTAAGATATATTAAAAAGGTATATAATGAATATTTCCGAAGATATTTATCGATGATACAACATAATTATAAATTGGAAGATCATATAACAGAATTGGAATTTACAACAGAAGTAATTTCAAAACAGATTCAAGAAGAGATTTTTAAAGAATATGATATATTCTCACGATATTTTATGCAAGATATTCGTCCTTATTTTGAAAATGTAAAATTTGATTTAACAGCAGATGATATTCAAAATATTTATGGTAAAGATCCTATTTATAATCATGAATATAAAGATGTAATTGAAAATTCTGATTTCCAAAATCAACAAGCATCTTTAGTCGTATTAATGTTATTAGTTGAACAATTAAATAAGATGATTATTTGTATTAAAGATACCATGAAAATGCATGAGACTTCGTCTCAAGCGTCAGAGGAAAAGCAAGAAGGAGTTGATCAAATGAAGATGGTAGAATATGGATCTCGTAAATGTCAATTCCTTTGTGAATTCTTTTTAACTGTTTTCCAATTGATTGAAAAAGATCATCAAATGAATAATGATTGCACAATGGAATTGAAAAGAATTGAAAATATTATGATTCATGAGATTATTGAAGATCGTGCAAAGATGATTCGTGATGAAGATCTTCAAAAAGAAAATCAGTTCCTAAAGATTTACAATTTAAATCAATTGAAAACACAGAGTGCTAAACATGTTTCAGATATTGATGAAAAATTCTCTGAAGAACAAGAGTCAGCAGATCTTGAAATGGCCAAAGAAGATCGTCGTGAAATGATTCGTGATCGTTTAATGAAAGAATATAAACAACAAGGTAAAACATTTACTCAAGCGGAATTAGATGAAGCTGTTCAACATGCTGAAAACGATTTTACCAAAGATGATGCTATGGAAAATGAAGAATCTGGTTTAGCTGAATTAGTAGATGATGAAGCTGAAGCTACTGGTATGGACAGAGAAATTCTTGGTGATGGCGATTATGGTGATAATGTCGGTGAAACCGATGATTAGCCAAATGAAATAAAAAATGATTTCTTTATATTCAATGATAAAATAACTAATTTTATCAACTTAAAGAAGAACTTATAAAAAAGAAGAGTATTTACAATGGAACATTTATCGATGAATTTATCGGGAATGGTAAGAGAGCCAGCTGAGGATATTTCTCAGTTGCGTTTTGTGTATGACAAGGATTTGCCACCGACACCACCGCATCGTTTGGCATATTTGAAATCTCAAATTGCTGAGTTATTGAAGATTCCTCAGACGGTGCAGAAGTCTGAGGAGTGGTTACGTCAGAGGAATAGTATGATTACGGCATCGGATATTGGAGCAGTATTGGGTTTAAATAAGAATGGGGATCGAGAGAGTGTGTTGATGTCGAAGGTGGAACCAACTTTTCGTCAATTGAATAGTCCAGCGATTATACATGGAGTGAAATATGAGGATGTCGCAAATATGATTTATGCGAAGAGGAATAAAGTGACAGTTCAGGAATTTGGTTGTATTCGTCATCATACATTTCCTTTTGTAGGAGCATCACCAGATGGTATTGCTTTAGAGACGGGTGTGATGGTGGAGATTAAAGTTCCTTCATCACGAGTGATAGATGGAATAGTGCCACCTTATTATTATGCTCAGATTCAGTTTCAATTGAATACATGTTTATTGGATCGGTGTGATTTTTTGGAATGTAAGATTGTAGAATATTCGGAAGAGGAGTATGAAGAGGACAATTTTGAGGGTGATTATACGAGACATTCGAATGGAAACGAGAAGGGGTATGTAGCAGAGATTTTTAATAAGGAGACAGGATCGACAAGTTATGAATATGCACCTATTGGTTTGTATGGAATAGAATTGGAGATGTGGAAAGAGGAGATTATGAAGAAGTATCCTTTAAAGATGCAATCAAATAAGATATTCTCGTGTTTTACACCATGGTATTTGGATCATGTGTCATGTGTTCCTGTTTATGCAAATTCGGAATGGTTTTATGCAGTAATGCCGAGTGTAAAGAGTTTTTGGGATGATGTGGAGAAATATCGAAGATTGGGGATGGAGAAGTGTAAGGAGTATGTGAAGAAGTGTCGAGAGGAGAGGAAACAAAAGAAATTGGCAGAAAAACAACAACAGAAGGGTGAAAAGAAGGATAGGGATATACGAGAATTCATGGAAGGTGAGAATATACCAGATATACCAAAGTCAAAGGGAAAAAAAGGAAAAGGGGGGAATGAAGTAGATGAAGAGATGATGGGTATTCCTCCCTCAGGATGTCTTTTTTCAGAAGATGATTTTAAACCCATGATTCAACAAAATGATTCATTTGAAAAAAATGATGAAGAAGAAGAGGTATCAACTGCAGTTTCATTATTTGAAGAAGAATCAAATGTAGTTATTCCAGAGAAAAAGAAGAAAGTAATCAAGAAAGTAAAAGAGAATGCACTTTATCTTTTTTCTTAATTCGTTTTTTTTGATTGAATGAAATATGATTTGAAAATAGATTTTATTTTCAAAATGAGTAAAAATGTTTTAGTGACAGGAGGAGCAGGATTTATCGGAATTCATATTGTCAATCGTTTATTAAAAGATGAAGATGTTTCCAAAGTGATTATTGTGGATAATCTCATTTGTGCAAATATTTTTTTTGATGAAATCAAATTAAAATGGAATCAAGAGTATTCGAATAAACTTCATTTTTGGAATTTAAATATTAATTCAGATGAATTTATTGAAAATATGAAGAGATCTTATTCAAATATTCATGAAATTTATCATCTTGCATCTATTGCATCACCTATTATTTATAAAAAACATCCTTTTCAAACATTAGATACTTCTTATATCGGTTCTAAGAATGTATTTGAATTAACAAAACATTATAATTCAAAAACATTGATTGCATCTACTTCTGAAATTTATGGAGATCCTCAAATCACTCCTCAATCGGAAGATTATTTTGGAAATGTCAATTGTCATGGATATCGTTCTTGTTATGATGAAGGAAAACGTATTATGGAGACACTTGCTTTTGAATATAAAAAAGTATATAACTGTGATATTAAAATTGCCAGAATCTTTAATACTTATGGACCTTATATGAATATCGATGATGGACGTATTATACCATCTTTAATTCAATCTTTTTTAAAAAAAAAACCTATTCAAATCTTTAATGGTGGTAATCAAACACGTTGTTATAATTATGTAGATGATACATTAAATGGATTATTTACACTAATGAGAAGTAATTGTAAAGATCCTGTGAATATCGGAAATGATCAAGAATATTCTATTTGGGAAACATATGAAAAGATAAAAACAATTTTTCAAAATGAATTTCCTAAATACCATTCCGAATTACCAGTGGAAATGGGATTTAGCGATCAAGATGATCCTAAGATTCGCAGACCTCATTTACAAAGAGCTAAAGATATTTTGCAATATGAAATCAAAACACCCTTCGAAGATGGTATTCGCAAAACTATTCAATATTTCATCTCTCATCAACATTCCACTTTTACTTTTTAACTTTTTTTATCAAAATTTACCAATATAAAGAAATAAACTCTTTATATTCATTTTCATTTTATCAAAATGAACCAATATAAAAAGAAATCATAATTTTAAGAATAAATTTTCTTAAAATGAAAATAGAAAATAAATAGAAAAACATTTTATTTCTTGCCACCACCAAAGAAGGTTCCATTGGGACCCACAGCATTGAAGAGATTTTGGAATATAGGTCCACAAGGTTGGCTTTGGAAATTATTAATCCAAAAATTAGGTTCAGTTGGAATTAACATGGAACTTGATCTTGTTCCTGCACATAATTCAGGACATTTACCTTCTGGATAAACACCTGTTCCTTTAGGATAATACATCACACCTTCAGCATTCCAATCGAGAGGAGGTGCTTTACAAGGATAAGATGATTGCCATTCAGGTTCTTCATCTAAACGAATTGTTTTATTATATTCACGACCTGTTTGGAAGATAGGATTATTGTCACCTTTAACTCTCATAAAATCTAATTTCATATCTGTTATACCTCCAATGACACTTCCATCTTCTTTGGTTTCTAAAATAGGATAAGGATACATGTTTTTATAATAATTGACTACTAAAGTCGAATTTTGAATTGAAACACGATTAATATATAAATATTGAATGGGAAGAGGATCTTTTGTGCAAATTCCATTTTCCGAATCTGCCATATTTCCTGTTGTAATCACACTCATTGGATCAGGAATCAACTGATCTTCCGATGGAATACCTATTTGATAAGTAGGGAATAGGTATGGACTGTTCTTTACACCATAACTTCCAGCATATTTGGGATCTACAAATTTAATGACATGAATTAAGAATTTGATTTCAAAATAATGAATTTTATCCCATAAAAATAATTCGTATTTAATCTCTTCATTATTCTGTTTATCAGTCCATACATCCACATCTCCATATCCATTCTTGACAAAATCATAACTTCCTGATGAATTTAAAACTGGAATCATCTTTTCTGTAATCTGATCCAAATCTAATCTTAAACGATCTCTTGTGGTTGTTTTAATATAAGATTGATGATTTGTCATTCCTTTCAATTTTACTAATTCACGATCATTAATACTATCCAAATTCATTAATAACTTTTTAAAATCATATTGTGATTGATTCTCTTTTAACAAATTAGGACCTTTAGGATCATAAATTTCATCAATCATATCTACATAATTTTTATATTGTCTCTTTTCACCCTTATTATCAATTACCTCAATCACATCTTCATCACGACTCTTCGTTGTTCCAATACTCCCTATTAACCATGATGATCCATCACTCTTTTTCATAGAATATGCATAAGTTGCCATTATCATAATAAAGATTAGAATGATATAAATATGAAAATTTTCAATCTTCATCTATCTATTATCAATCAATAAAAATATTCACATAAATATTTTTATTTGTTTAAAATGAAAAAAATGAAAAATGAAATGAAAATAATTCCTAATTTTTGAATCGATTCAATAACTTCTTACGATTTGCAATCACCTTCATCTCCTCTTTTGATTTCGTATTTTCATCTTCCATCTCTATATACACATCCCTATATTCACCTTTTCGTATAAAATCAATCTTATGAATACTCTCACCATTCAAATGTATATATTTTTTCCAATCTCTCTCTCCCTGTAATATCTCTTCCAATTGCTTCTTCAGTTTTCCATCCAAATCAATATTCTTCTTCTTGATGTAAGTATCAATCATATCCTTTAATTCTTCATCTGTATAATCCGTAACCTTCTTCTTAACTACTCTCTGTTTCTTCTCCTCCTTCAATTTACCACTTTCATCCACTTCCGCTAATTGAAACAAATCATCTTCAAACAAATTTATATCATCACATCCTTCAAATACCGTCTCATGTTCTATAAATTCATTCTTTGATGATTTACCTCGATTTAGAATTACTTGTTTTCTCATCTTCTGTTGGTAATCTCTCAATTCCATCTTACATTCACGAAATTCTTTCTCCTTCTTTTCAAAACCTTGAAAAACATATCCCATCTTCTCAAACTCCTCATTTCGTATCTTTTCCATCTTTTGAATCATACCCTCTATCTTTCTTTCCTCCTCTTTATAAATACCTTCAATTTCCATTTTGTGAATTCTCTTTTTTATTCTATTTACTTCTTTATATCCATACTCTCACTCTTCATTTTTTCATTCATTTCACTACATTTTTCAATCACATCTCTCATTGTAAAAGAACTCTCTATCAATTCATCCATATCCACATAATATATCTTTCTTTTCAATAATTCATTATGATCAATGATTCTCTTCTCTGATACACCTTTCAAATAAAATTCATCTCGATCTAAAATTATTTTACATATTTCACTATCTGTCATCTTACCTACTTTAGGAATTCGATACATCAAATTCAACACATTCCATCGATCTTTCTGTATCTCTTCTTGTATCTTATTTATAAAACTTTCTTTCATCATCCTTATTTTTACAACTTCTTGACCATGTATCATCTCTATCTCATCTTCATAGTCAATATCAGATCTCTCTTCTTTAAACAAAATAATATCATTTTCATATCTACCATATAAAAATACTTGATATAAAAATATCATCTTCTGAATCTTCTCCTCATCATATTCTTGACCATTATTTCCTAATCTTCTTTTACATAAATACAAATAATATATTCCTCCACTCTCCTTCGTCACCTTTTGATAACGCATTGATTTTATTTCTCTTCTTTCATTTCTCTCTTCATTTTCTTCTTCAATATGCATACATTCAATTCCTTTTTGAATCTCTACTACTTCTGGTGTCTCCTTCTCCTCCATAAAATCCTCAATCTTCATATCTTGAATCTTTTCTACTAATTCATTCAACACTTCCTTCTTCTTTCTTCCTCTCTTCTTAGGCTCCTCTTTTACAACCACCTCTTCTTCTTCCACTGGTTTTATAATCTTCTTTCTACCCCTCTTCTTCTCCTCTTGTATCTCCATCTTTTGATTTACTCTCTTCTTTTATACTCTCTTCTTTATATACTTTCATTTTTTGTCTCATTTCTTTTATCTGTTTCTTATTTCTCAAATATTGATAATGACGAGCTTGATATCCAAAATCTTCATATAACAAATCCAACACTATTTCACTCTCTTCTTTTCCAATCATTTGCATCAACTCCAAACGACAACCTCGATCATCTTTATCACAATCTTCTATCTTCATTTTAACAAAATTCCATCTTCTACTCTTCCATTGATTCACATCTACTCCAAAAATCTTCGAAAATGCATAGATCTCTGTCATTCCTCCCCATCTCATTGGTATATAAATCTTTTCATTTGTCTCATCATCCATAAATGAACTCTCCTCATTTGCTGGTATTCCATACAAATCTCCATATGTTTCAATCGAATCAACATATTCACCATGATCAATCATTACCAAATCAGATACTGTTCCTTCAATAGGTAATGATGAATCTAACTTCTCATCCTTATTTTCCATAATCCAATCTTTTAATATAAATTGCAAATGAATCGATGCTTCACCCTCTTTAATCTTCTCATTATCAAATATTTTGTAAAAATATTTATTTTTATTCAATTTTTTTTGATAATCTACTAAAAAACGTATCATACAACGATATAGACATAATCCATCCCCATTAACATCAACAATCTCATAATCACCCCTCCTCACCGTTTGCAATCGAAATTCTTCCATTTACTTCTTCATCTTATCTTGTTCTTTATATTCAATTCTCTTTTTACAACTTTCCAAATACTTAAAGAAATGATTTCTTTAAATATGGTTTGATTTAATAAAAAAAATAATTATTTAGGATGTCCTTTAATAATCTCTTCTCGACACATCGGACATTTTGTGCTTTCATTACACAACCATGGTTTTATACAATCACGATGGAATAAATGATGACAAGATGTATAAATGACATGATCTTGAGATTGAAAAGTTTCAGTGCAAATGGTACATTCTTGATTTTTTATCTCTTTCTCTTCTTCAACTATCTTTTCAAAAAGTTGATGATCAAGTTTTTCTTCAAATTCTTCTTCATTGATCACAATTTTTACATCTTGAAAAGAACTATTTGGTATATTTATATTTTCACCCACTACTTCAAAATGACCTGCACCAAATAAAGTTGTCATTAAACCTGATAAAACATTCATATTCATTGAATTTGAATTTATCATAGGATGAATCATATTTGTATTTTGAAAAATACTTTGATAATTAATTCTATGATTTGATTCTGGAAAACGACTTCGAACAAGAGGAATACGATTCATGATTTCACCATTTAATTCAGATTCAATTCCAATCGTAAATTCTACTTCTTCGACTTCTTCCACTCTTTCTCCTTCTTCTTCTTCTTCTTCTTCCTCTTCTTTTGATTCTTCATCTTCGTCTTCTTCTTTTGATTCTTCTTCTTCTTTTGATTCTTCTTCTTCTTCTTCTTTTGATTCTTCTTGCATTACATCTCTTCTGACAAAAGGAGAACGAATTTCTCGTAATATATCTCTTTCTATTCTTTGTAAAAAAGAATTATCTGTATTCAATAATCCTGACAAACGCAGTGATGCTCGATTTCCATCTCTTCTTCTCTCTACATATTCATTCACAGTATTCATTAAATATCGAATCTCTTCATCAACTCTTGCATGTAATTCATTCTCATTTCGATCTGTTTCATTTGTTTCTGTTATCCCATTCTCTTCAGAATTTATATTTTGATGTGTCATCATATTTGATAAAGGTGTTAATGGTTCTAAAATAGGTAATGCAAAAGAAGATGCTATGTTTTCAATATTAACCATAGGTATAGGAAATCCTTGTATATTTATACTTTGAGATCTTACAAATCTTTCATCTTCTTCAATTTGTTGAAAACGCATGTATGGATCAATCACTGCATTCTCTTTGATCACATTTCCTTTTTCATCTCGTTTTCGATCTATGACATCAAAAAGAAGAATATCTTCAATACTCTTCTCTTTTTTAATTATACAATTCTCAAAAGTTTCATGAAATGGAAAATCTTCTATACCAAATATACTTTTATCTCCATCCTTCCATTCAATCAAAACATGTTCTATATTATAAATAAGTAAAGACCAAGTTTGTAAAATCTTCTCCTGTATTTTACCATTTTTCCAAGAAGAAGATATTATCAATATCTTCTCCTCTTCCCCATATCTTATTTTTACTTGAAACATTCTATTCTCTTTTCTTCTTTTACATTATTTTTTTTATATTCAATCTTTGTAAAATGGAATTTACATTTTATAAAATGAAAAAATTAAAAAACAAAAATATTAAATATTAAATATATTCTGAAAATTGCCAACAAAAAATACATTTTTGATCAAATGGACTATTTAATTCTTTTGAAGGAACAGAGATAAAATAGGGTAAAGATCCATCATAACTTTGTATATTATGAGGAGGAGCACATCCAAAATTTCTTGTATCATTGCATTGAATCGGTTTTTCATTTTCACCACAATCATCACAATTTCCACCAATGATGGAATGATGAAAACATTTACCTTTCTGTTGGCATTCAATACATTTTTTTAAATTTTTATTCATCTCTTTCATGATTTTACATTGATCTGCTCCACATTTAATATCACATGCTTCTTCATCAGTTTCGATAAGTTGGGGAGGAATTTTCATGATCGTAATTTTACTTAAACCAAGGTTTTGAATTAATTGTTTTCGTAAATCTTGTAAATTAATCTTTTTTTCTTCAAAACCTTCCCATAAATGAATATATCGATGAGCAAAATAAAATAAAAGTAAGACTACTATAAAATAACCAATGATTACAATGAAAAGATCTTTTAAATTTTTTTTCATCTCTCTAATTTGAATCAATAGATTTTTCCATAGCAAGGATTACAATCCGTCTCTTTCGGATCTTTAGGAGGACCACCATCACATCCATATATCTCTTCACAACTCATTTTTTGCAAACATTTTTCACAATCTCCTCCAAAAGGATCATAACATAAACCTTTCGATCCACATTTTTTACACATCTCATACTTTAAAACTTGTTTTCCATATTCTTCACATATACCTCTTTTACATGTATCCATGCAAGGAGTAATATTCACATCTCCCCCACAATAACGCTTTTTATCATATCCATCTTTGGTAAGTTCCCAAAAACGATGATGTTTATATTTGTCTTGATTCTCTTGATAAGAAGGAACGACATCATTGATATAACTTTTAATGACACGATATTTTGAAACTTTTGTTTGAATAAATAAAAATCCAAAAAGAAATATAAAAAGTGTTAAAATAATGGTAAAATATAAAAAACGTTCCCATTGAAATTCTTTGGTATTCATATTTTGATCTCTACCTTTTATAAAAAAAAAATAAAAGATGATTATAGAAAATGAATTATTTTAAAAATCCATTTGATCCATTGAAAGACATATTTCAAACAATATGGAATAATATTGAAAAGAATAAAAAAGAGAATGAATTATTAATTTATTTAATTCGTTTCCTTATCATTTTTGTGATCATTTCATTTATTTTATATCTCTTTTTAAAATTTGAAAAACC
>JACCDH010404707.1_pt1 | contig 39918 bp, 31 predicted proteins | sample 7442481 | NCBI WGS metagenome assembly JACCDH01 (sample SAMN15323433, study PRJNA562643) | freshwater metagenome | isolation source: river surface water | place: USA:Blue River Watershed | collected 2017-08-15 | reverse complement strand
AGTATATTTGCACACCTGTTTGAAAAATAACAGACTCGGGGTGTAGCGTAGCCCGGTATCGCGCCACATTTGGGATGTGGAGGTCGTAGGTTCGAATCCTGCCACCCCGACTTAAAAGCCTAACTTTAAATAAGTTAGGCTTTTTTAGTTTTTATATTTTTTTTTCATACAAAATTGTGAATAGTTTTTTAAAAACTAAACAAAAAGCATTTGTTTACTCTATATTATTCGATTAAATTTGCAAGTAATTTTTTTAAAGTTAGATTAAGGCTTACGTCTTAAGGTTTAATAAAAACAGTTCAATACTAAATAAAAGATGAGTAAATTAGAACAGTTATCCAATATAGAAACCCAAAATTTGGATATTAAAAATATATCCGATTTTTTCGAAACCATTAAATCTGTTTATCTTACAGATGAAGTAACCGTTTCCAATTTTACTTTAAAAACCGAAAACTTAAGGAAAGACGAGGTGAAAGGTGCTAGCGATGAGGAAAAAGAATTGATTTTGAAAAACTTTCCTCAAATTCAAGGTAGATATTTAGTGGTTCCTAAAGTAATATAATTTTATGATACAATCTGTTATTCTGGATATTCAAAATAAATTAAATAATAAAGAAATTTCTTGTGTTGATTTAGTGAAACAAAAGATTGATGCTTTAAAATCATCGGGAGATTTTGCTAATAATTTAATTTTGGAAGAAGAAGCTTTGTTAAAAGCAAGCTTATGCGATGAAAAAATTGCTAAAGGAGAGAAGTTAGGCGTTTTAGAAGGTGTTCCTTTTGGTGTAAAGGACGTTTTTTTGTTAAAAAACACAATTTCTACAGCGAGTTCAAATATTTTAAAAAATTATGTTTCACCTTATACGGCAACAGCTATTCAGAGGTTAATTAACGCAGGTGCTATTCCGGTTGCAAAAGAAAATTGTGATGCTTTTGGACATGGTAGTACTAACGAAAATTCTGTTTTTGGCGCTGTAAAAAATGCTTTGGATTCAACTAAAGTTTCTGGAGGTTCTAGCGGAGGAAGTGCAGTTAATGTTGCTAAAAACAATACGGTTTTTTCTATTGGAGGAGATACGGGTGGTTCTATTCGCCAACCTGCAGGTTACAATAAGGTGTATGGGTTAAAACCAACCTATGGAAAAGTGTCGAGATATGGCTTAATGGCATATACTTCTTCCTCAGATTGTGTTGGACCAATTGCACAAACGGTAACGGATATTGCTGTTGTTTTAAATCAAATGGCAGGATTAGATCCTAAAGATCAAACAACTTTTACTTCTTCGTTAATAGATATTCAAAAATTGGGTGAAGGTGTAGATTTTTCAAAGTTAAAAATTGGTATTTATTCTACTTTTATTCAACACCCATCTTTATTGCCCGAAATTAAACAATCTTTCGAGCAATTTATTCAAACTTTACAAGATTTAGGGGCGCAAATAAAATTTTTAGATTTTTTTCCAGGAGAAACTTTAACAGCAACTTATTATATTATTGCTTTAGCAGAAACAGCATCAAATTTATCTAGAATTGACGGAATTGCTTATGGGAATAGGGTAGAAAATAAGGCTACTTTAAAAGAAACCTACTTAGCAACAAGGGGTGAAGGGTTTAGTGAAGAAACTAAAAAAAGAATTTTGGCGGGTAATCAAGTTTTATCCGTGGGTTATTCGGATGAAATTTATAAAAAAGCATTAAAAGTTCGTAAATCTATCGAGAATAAATTTGCTAAAGATTTTGAATCGGTTGATTTTATTATTTCTCCAATCGCACCCATAACTCCTCCAAGTATTGGTGAATCTTTGCAAGATCCGTTAGCAATGTACGCGTCGGATATTTATACTGTAGGTTTTAGTTTAGGTGGATTACCAACTTTAAGTGCTCCTTTTAATTTAGTGCACAATGTACAAATTTCGGCTAAAAAAGGAGGTGATGAACAAATTTTAAAATTAGCTTTTGCGTTGGAGCAAAAATTAAAAAAATAAACGATGGATTTAGATAAAAAGATAAGTGATTTAGGATATGAAGTGGTTATTGGTATTGAAACTCACGTTCAATTAAATACCAAAACTAAGCTTTTTTGTTCTTGTTCCAACGAGGAAACAACAGTGCCTAACGAGCATATTTGTTCTATTTGTACCGGTCAAATGGGAACTTTGCCAGAATTGAATCAATCGGCTGTTGAAAAATCGGTTTTACTAGGAAAGGCATTACACTCCACAATTAATAATTTGGTTTCTTGGGACCGAAAACATTATCAATATCCCGATTTACCAAAGAATTTTCAGTTAACACAATTAGAGAATCCGATAATTTTAGGAGGTAGTGTAAAGTGTTTTAGAGATGATGGAACTAGTTTTGAAGTTGAATTACATCATGCACATTTAGAGGAAGATGCAGGTAAATTAGTGCATACAGATAAATATTCGTTGGTAGATTACAACAGATGTGGAACGCCTTTGGTAGAAGTTGTGACCAATCCTGTAATTCATCAAATTAAAGATGCCGAAATTTACGCAAGATATATTCAAAAAATTGCTCGTTATGTTGGTGCTTCGGATGCCAATATGGAAAAGGGGCAAATGCGTTCGGATATTTCGGTTTCCTTGCGTAAAAAGGGAACAAATGATTTAAATCCTCGAACAGAAATTAAAAATTTAAACTCTTTTGCATTTATAACCAAGGCTTTGGAGCAAGTGGTACTAAAACAATTGAGTTATTATGAGCAAAATAATTCGCCTTTGCCTGATCAGGTAACAGCAATGTGGGACGAGGAAACTCAATCCACAAGGGTTATTCGTTCTAAAGAAGATGCTGAGGATTATAGATTTGCGCAAGAGCCTGATATACCTTGGTTGGATATCTCGGATTTGTCGGCTAAATTAACGATTAACTACGAACTTTTGCCTACTAAAGTTGAGGAAATGTTGATTTCTGGTGGGGTAAGACCTCAGGATGCAAAATTTTTCTCAGGAGATGTGGATAGATCCAGAGTGGTGGTGGAAATGAATAAAACTTTTAAGGATATAAAGTTTGTAGCTACAGTTTTAATGAACAATTGTAAGCCAGAGGATTATGTTTTAATGCAAGATTTAAAACCTTATACAGCTATTGTTCAGGAGTTTAAAAATGATGTTATTCCAGTTGGTATCGTTAAAGAAGGTTTTACGGCCTTGTTTCAGGATTCAAATTTTGATTATCAACAATTTTTACAAGCAAATATTGTAGATGAATCGTTAATTGATGAAGCAATTCATCAAGTTGTCACTAAACATTCGGATGTAGTTTCAGCAATTGAATCGGGTAAAATTGGTGATGTTGGAAAATTAATTCCTCATGTTATTCAAATAACAGGAAAGGGGGTTTCTGGTAAAATTGTTAGAGAAAAATTATTATCTAAAATAGCTAACAATCAATATATTGAGAACGTTAATTTAAATCATAACAACAACGAAAATCTTGTTTCTGTATCCAAAAAAAATAAAGAAGAAGAGGAGGTTGAAAGCAAGTTTGCTAATGTTAGAATTGTAAAAGACGTTTATCGTTCACACCGTATTCCAGAAGTAAGTAAAGAGGATTTGGGGAAAGAAATTACTTTAGGGGGTTGGATAGCGAGTATTCGTGACCATGGTGAGTTAGTGTTTATAGATTTAAGAGACGCGAGTAACGAGGTGTTTCAGGTAAAATTAACACGTGAATTTTTTCCTAAAGATTTAGATGATTATGCTAAATTAAAAGATGAATCGGTAATTGCTGTAAAAGGTATTGTTATTTCCAGAGCGGAGGATGATGTAAATCCAAATATTCGTTGTGGTTCTATAGAGTTGGAAGCTAATCATATAGACGTAATTAATGTTGCTAAAAATTTACCCTTCGAGATAAAAAGAGCGGATAAAACAAGTGAATCCGTTAGGATGGAATATAAGTTTTTAGACCATAGAAATTCGGTTACTAAAAAAGCCATTGTAAACCGACATAAAGTAATAAAGTTGATTAGAGATGTGTTGGATAGCAAAAACTTTATAGAAGTAGAAACTCCAATTTTATCTGCTGGTACAGATGAAGGAGCAAGGGAGTTTATCGTACCAAGTAGGGTACATCATGGTAAATTTTATACCTTACCACAAGCTCCGCAACAATTTAAACAAATGTTGATGGTGGGCGGTTTTGAACGTTATTTCCAAATTGCAAGATGTTTTAGAGACGAGGATTCTAGAGGGGATCGTCAGCCTGAATTTACACAAATGGACTTAGAAATGTCGTTTGTGAGTATGGACGAAATTATTCGTTTAAATAGCGAATTGTTTGTGGAAGTAGTGCAAAAAATTTATGGTAAATCTAAATGGATTTTAAAACCATTTATTACCATAACTTACGCTGAGGCAATGGAGAAATATGGTTCGGATAGGCCAGATTTACGATTTGGTTTAGAAATGAAAACCATTACCAATGAGGTAAAAGATACTCCTTTCCAAGTATTTAGAAATCCTATTGAAGCGGGTGGTGTAGTAAAATGTATTAAAATTGATAGCGAATTAATGCCTGTTCGATTATCTAAAGGTCAGATAGAAAAACTAACTAGTATAGCTCAAAGTAATGGTTTAGGTGGTTTAGCGTATATTATTGTAAATGAGAACGAATTACAATCTCCAATCATTAAGTACTTAGGTGAAGATGTTGGGCTAAAAATTATTGCTACAATGGGTGCTAAAGTGGGAGATATTGTATTTTTCTCGGCTGCTACAGAAAAAATTGCCAACAAAGCATTGGATGCAGTTCGACAAGAATTAGGGAGAATGTTAAATTTAATCAATCCAAATGTATTACAACCAGGTTGGATAATTGATTTTCCTCAGTTTGAAGAAAAAGAAGATGGAGGTTGGACTTTCTCTCACAATCCATTCTCTATGCCTAAACCAAATTGTTTAGAGCAACATATGAAAGCAGAAAATATTGGAGAAATTATCGCGCAACAATATGATATCATTTTAAATGGATACGAAATTGGTGGTGGATCTATTCGTGCACACCGTGGCGATATTTTAGAAGCAACTTTCCGTATCATGGGTTACAGCAAAGAAGAAATGATTAAAAGTGTTGGTCCGGTTTATAAAGCATTCCAATATGGTGCTCCTCCACATGGCGGTATTGCTTGGGGATTGGATAGGTTGATGATGATATTAGAAAAACAAGATTCTATTCGTGCAGTAATGGCTTATCCAAAAACTGGTTCAGGGGAAGATTATTTATTTGGTGCGCCATCTCTTTTGTCGCCTAAAAAAGTAGCCGAAGCAAATGTTCAAACAATTGAAAAAAATAATTAATTAATAAATAAATCAAAATGGAAGTATTGTATAAAAAAATTAAAGATCTAACAGGCTGGGCGGTATGGTTAATTGTTACTTTGGTGAATGTAGCAACTATCGAACCTACTGCTAGTTTTTGGGCTTGTGGTGAATTTATAGCAGCAGCGTTTAAATTGCAAGTAGGGCATCCTCCTGGTGCACCATTGTGGTTAATAATAGGAAGAGTTTTTGGCTTATTCGCAGCTGATGTAGAAGGTGTTGCCGCTATGGTGAATGTTTTTTCGGCTTTGTGTTCTTCGTTTTCTATTTTGTTTTTATTTTGGTCGATTACTGCCATTGCAAAAAAGTTAGTTGGATCGGATAAATTAAATTCGGCTCATCTTATCGCAATTATGTCGAGTGGAGCAGTAGGAGCATTGGTTTATACCTTTTCGGATTCCTTTTGGTTTTCGGCAGTTGAAGCAGAGGTTTATGCCGCTTCATCCTTATTTACTGCAGCAGTATTTTGGTTAATTTTAAAGTGGGAGGCTAATGCAGATGAACCTTATGCAGATAGATATTTGTTGTTGTTAGCTTATTTAATGGGGTTATCCATAGGTGTTCACATCTTAAACTTATTAGCTATTCCTGCAATTGTTTATGTTTATTATTTTAAAAAATACAAATACAGTTTTAAAGGTTTGGTTTGGGCAGGCGTTATTTCGGTGGGTATTTTAGGAGTTGTTCAAAAAGGTATTATATCGTATTCGGTTGCAATTGCTGCTAAATTTGAGGTTTACATAGTAAATAACTTTGGTTTGCCATTTAATAGTGGTATGTGGATTTATTTTTTACTAATTACAGGTTTAATTGTTTGGGGATTAATTAAAAGTAAAAAAGCTAAAAATGCATTATTACACAACAGTATTGTGGCTTTGTTATTAATTTTAATTGGTTATACATCTTTTGCAATGATTGTTGTGCGATCGGCTGCAAATCCTCCGATGGACGAAAATAATCCGGATAATATTGTATCCTTATTACCGTATTTAAATCGCGAACAATATGGGGATAGTCCGTTGTTGTACGGACAAACATTTGCGGGAGAGTTGGATTCTAAAAAGCCTTATTTAGATGGTACTCCGGTATATTATAGAGCTGCAAATGGAAAATACGAAGTAGCGGATGAAAGAAAGGAAAGTATTCCTAATTATGATAAAAAAACATCCATGTACTTTTCCAGAATGTTTAGTCAGCAACCACACCATATCAGCGCGTATAAATCATGGAGCGATTTTAAAGGAAAACGTGTATCTGTTCCGGTAAGAGGGCAGGGAGGGAGAATGGAAAAGAAAATGGTTTATGTTCCTACCATGGGCGAAAACCTACAATACTTTTTTACTTATCAATTAAATTACAGTTATTGGCGTTATTTTATGTGGAATTTTGCAGGCCGACAAAATGATATACAAGGGCATGGAATTGCACAGGGTGGCGATGCGGTTTTAAAAGGTAACTGGTTATCGGGAGTTCCTTTTGTAGATAATGTTCATTTAGGTGATCAATCTACTTTACCAGCGTCTTTAAAAGAAAATCCTGGAAAAAATGTGTTTTATATGTTCCCATTAATTTTAGGTTTAATTGGTTTAGTATTTAATTTTTCTAAAAATTGGCAATCGGGTTTTGTGGTGGCTTTATTGTTTTTCATGACGGGTATTGCCATTATATTGTATTTAAATCCAACTCCTTATCAACCACGCGAAAGAGATTATGCTTATGCTTGTTCCTTTTATGCATATGCCATTTGGGTAGGTTTAGGTGTTTTGGCGTTGTTTAAATATATGTTTAATGAAAAAATTGATGAAGATAAAAAAGAAACTTCTAATTCGGCATTGGTAAACAAGTTAAGTGCAATAGGAAAATATGAAATATTATTATTTACTGTTGGTTTATTAGCAATTGGTTTTATTGCGCAATTAACAGATAACGAAGTGGTTGGAAACGGAATGTTTTATGTTGCTTTTGTAATTATTGTTTTAGTTGGTTTTACGTATTTATTAGCCAATTTAAAAATTTCATCTAATGTAAAAGCAATTATTGCTTTGTTGTTAACCTTGCCTGTACCGTATATAATGGCTGTGGAAGGTTGGGACGACCATAATAGAAGCGATAAATATACCGCTAGGGATTTTGCTAGAAATTATTTAGACAGTTGTGCACCAAATGCTATTATTTTTACCAATGGTGATAACGATACGTTCCCTTTATGGTATGTACAAGATGTTGAAGGCTATAGAACGGATGTAAGAGTGGTGAATTTAAGTTTATTAAATACAGATTGGTATATTGATCAAATGGTAAGAAAAGCTTACGAATCTGATCCTGTACCTATTACTTTTACACAAGATCAATACCGACAAGGTACAAGAGATTATGTTTTGGTTGGCAATAGTTCTTTCCCAATGAATATAAATGAAGCTATGAATTATGTAAAATCTGAGGATCCAAGTAAAAAATTATTGATGATGAATGGGTCTAGATTAAATCAAATTCCAAGCAGAAAATTATATGTACCCATTGATACTGCAGATTTAGTTAAAAGAGGTGTTATTTCATCTAAGGATAAATCCAAAATGGTTAATCAATTAGAAATTGAAATATCTGGAAATACAGTAATGAAATCTAGCTTAATGATTTTAGATATGATTGCAAAAAATAACTGGGAACGTCCAATTTATTTTGCTATAACTGTTGGAAATGATTATTATTTAAACTTAGAAGATTATTTCGAATTGGAAGGTTTAGCTTATAGATTAACTCCAGTTAAACATGGCTCTACTCAAGGAGAATCTGGTGGAATAAATATCGAAAAAATGTATGAGAATTACATGAATAAATTCCAATGGGGAAATATGGAGAAACCTGGAGTGTATTTGGAAGAACAAACGCAACGTATGTGTATGAATTTCCGAAATAATTTCGCTCGTTTAGCTAAAACAATGGTAAAAGATTTGGGTGATAAAAAACGTGCATTGTTGTTATTGGATAGATGTATGGAAATTATGCCTAAAGAAAAAGTTCCTTATAATTACTTTACAATTTCTATTGCCGATGGGTATTACAATGCAGGAAATACCGAAAAAGGGGATGAGATTTTATTGGATATTGCACAGCAATTTTATGATGAAATGATATGGATGTTGGATCAAAGTAAACATTTAAATGTTTTAAGTGGCGAAATTGATAAAGCAAGAAAAACTATTGAAACCACAGCTTATTTTGCAACGATAAATGACAGAAAAGAATTGGCTACAAAAATTAAGGCTTTGTTACCTAATAATGGCGAAGGATTAGGATTTTAATGCTTTTAAATTTTAATTGTAAAAATGCAAACAGCTAAAAGTTATTTTTACACTTCCAGATGGTGGATGCAATTAAGGTATCCATCTTTGGTTTGGAATATTAAAACCTCCCAAAAGGAGGTTTTTTTAACTTTTGATGATGGTCCACACCCCGAAATTACGCCATGGGTGATGGAGCAACTTAAATTATATAACGCAAAAGCTACTTTTTTTTGTGTGGGTAATAATGCAATGAAATACCCTAAAATTTTACAGCAAATTATTGATGAAGGACATGTTGTAGGAAATCATACGTTTAATCACGAAAATGGATGGTTTACTTCTAACGAAAAATATTATTCATCGATTAAAAAATTCGATAATTTTTTTGGCACTTTTTTATTTCGTCCACCTCATGGAAGGATAACCAGTAGGCAAATTAAAAAGCTTAAAAACAGATACAAAATTATAATGTGGAGTGTTTTAAGTGGAGATTTTGATGAAAATTTAGAGGTGGATTTTTGTATAGAAAACACTTTAAAACATACTAAAAAAGGAAGTATTTTGGTTTTTCATGATAGCGAAAAATCTAAGGATAAATTGTATGAAATTTTACCAGAAGTACTTAAAAAAATGAGTGATTTGGGCTACACTTTTTCTGTAATCCCCAATCATTTATAAATCTAAATAACAAGATGAAAATAATAAGTAAAATTAGAGATTTGCACGACGAGTTATATAAATTAACTCTGATATTTTTGTCGGTTGTTACCATTGTATATTTTTTACCCAGAGAATCTACATTTAAATACGAATACCAAATGAACAAACCTTGGTATTACGACGATTTAATTGCGCCCTACGATATCCCCGTGTTTCCTACTCAAAATGAGATTTTATCCATTCAAAAAGAAATTAAAGCAAATCGTAAAGCTTATTATAATCTAGAAGCGAATGTTATTAATAATCAACTTTCTAAGTTTAATGAATTCTTAGTAGCAAAAACAAAAAAACTACATAATGAACAATATGAATGGCTCAAAAACAAAGGCGAAAAAATATTAAATCATTTGTATAAAAGAGGAATTGTTGAAACATCCGAAAATTTCAAAATAAATAAGACAGATAACTTTTATGTTAAAAAAAATAACTTTTATGCAAGTTATACTTACTCGGATGTTTATACTTTAAAAGAGGCTTCTCAATATATCAATGAACAATTGAATAAAAAAAATGAAAATAATGAAATATTAACGCAGCTTTTACAAGATGTTTTAAGTGAAAATGCCTTGAATTTAGTATTTAACGCAACAGAAACGAACTTGGCTCTACAAAAAGAATTACAGGTATCGGCAGGTGTTGTGGATAATTTGGTAAGAGGACAAAGTGTAATTAAAAAGGGCGATATCGTTGATGAATATAAATTAAGATTGTTGCAATCTTTTGAAAAAAAGTATAAGAGTGAAAAATTAAGTAGTGGAAAATATTTAACCATAGCATTTGGTCAGTTTTTACTAGTGGCTTTAATTTTTACAAGTTTATGTTTGTATTTAATTTTTTTCCGAATCGAATTATTTAAAAACAATAAATCCTTGTTTTTCATACTTTTAAGTGTAACATTTACGGTATCATTAGCAAGTTTTTCATTAAAGCACAATTTGTTACCTATTCATATTTTACCGCTTTGTTTAACTCCTTTGGTTATTCGTTCGTTTTTTGATACACGTACCGCATTTTTTTCGCACATTATGGTGGTATTGTTGTTAGGATTTATTATGCCCAATTCTTTTAATTTTTTGTTTATGCAAATTGTTGCAGGTATGGTGGGAATTTATGGGTATATCAATTTTAAAAACAGATCCCAACTTTTTTATACAACTGTAGCTATATTAGGTAGTTATTTTATTGGTTTTGTGGGGATTAGTATTATTACGGATGGAGATTTTAGTAGGATTGATTGGTTGGTTTTTGGCGAGTACAGTATAGCTGCTGGCTTAACAATTTTAGCTTATCCTTTAATTTATATTATCGAAAAATTATTTGGCTTTGTTTCGGATATTACTTTATTGGAATTAGCTGATACCAACAATAAATTATTACGCGAGTTATCTCGTAAGGCTCCCGGCACTTTTCAGCATTCTTTGCAAGTAGCCAATTTAGCCGAGGAAGCTATTCATTTAATTAATGGAAATGCTTTGTTAATTCGTACTGCTTCTCTGTATCATGATATTGGTAAAATGAATGCGCCAATGTATTTTATCGAAAATCAAATTACGGGTGTAAATCCGCATAACGAATTGGATTATGAGGAAAGTGCAAGGATAATTATCAATCATGTGGTAGAAGGAGTGGAGATTGCTAAAAAACATAAATTACCCGAAACGGTTATCGATTTTATCCGAACGCATCATGGAACAACCAGTACAAAATATTTTTATAAAAAATATGTTGAGGATACTCCTGAGGATGAGGATACTATAAAAAAATTCCAATATCCAGGACCCATACCTTTTAGTAAAGAAACGGCGGTTTTAATGATGGCAGATTCTGTAGAGGCAGCCTCCAGAAGTATTAAAGATTATACTGCAGAAAAAATTGAGGATTTGGTGGAGAAAATTATTCAAACTCAAATGGATGAGGGGCAATTTAGTAATGCAAATATCACTTTAAAAGATATTTCGATTATTAAAAAGGTGTTTAAACGTATGCTGATGAATATTTATCATGTAAGAATTGAGTATCCTAAATAATTGTATGATTCGTAAATTCATTTTTATTTTATTATTTAATCCTATTTTAATCTTTGCTCAATACAAAGCCGATAATGATATTTTGGATTTAAAATTAGATACCGTAAGTATTACACATGGTGGATTTACGGTGGAGGATTTTATACGAATGACCAAAACCGATACTTCGTTTTATCGTGCATTTAAAAATTTAAGGATTTTTCCACATACGGCCAAAAGTTATGTTGCGGCTTACCAAAAAAAAGGCAAGGAAAAAGGTGAAATGAATAGGGTTTCGCAATTAAAAATTTATCGTAACAAAAGTTTTATCGAAATTGTGAGCGAAAAAACCAATGGTAAATTTTACAATAAAAAGGGCGAACATATTTTTTATACTGCCGAAATGTTTGATAAAGTTTTTTTTCCTAAAGATAGTTTCGAACTTAAAAATATTGTTGGTAAAGCTTACGAACAAAAACAACCTGTTGCAAAAACCAGAGAAGAAAAACATTACGAACAACTAAAAACTTTTATATTTTCGCCCGGAACAGGGGTGGAAGGTGTACCTATTATTGGGAGGAATTTGGATGTTTTTGATGGTAAAACGCGTAAATTTTACGATTTTACTATTAGTAAAGTAAGTTTCAAGGATACGGTTCCTTGTTATTTATTTAGTGTGCAAAAAAAGAAATCGGTTAAGGACTCTAAAATAACTATCGAGTATATTCATACTTATTACGATAGAAGAACCATGAATATTATTGCACGAAACTACAGAATTATTGATAATACCGTTTTGTTTAGTTTTGATATTACGATCAAAATAGAATTGGATAAAATTAAAAACGAATATGTTCCATTACTAATTCAATATCAAGGCGAATGGGATATTCCTTTAAAATTACCCGAAAGAATGTACTTTAAAAAAACTATGCAATATTAGTTTTAAGGTGCTTTACGGTATTTAGTCCATTCGTTTTTTACTAAATCATAACAAATTCTATCGTGTAATCTGCTGCTGGCACCTTGCCAAAACTCAAAATGTGTAGGAATTAATCTAAATCCTCCCCAGTTTTCTGGTCGGTGTATTTCATCCGAACCAAATTTATCTTTGTACTCTTCCATTTTTGTAATTAAAAATTCTCTATCCGGAATTTTTTTGGATTGTGGGGAAGCCCATGCACCTAATCTACTTCCTAAAGGTCGAGATAAAAAATAAGCATCACTTTCTGCAGCGGTAGTTTTTTCAATTGTTCCTTCAATACGAACTTGTCGCTCTAAATCACTCCAAAAAAAAGTAAGCGAACAATTGGGGTGATTAGTAATTTCTTGTGCTTTATCACTATCGTAATTCGTAAAAAATACAAAACCTTTGGAGTCTAATTCTTTTAATAAAACAATTCTACTTCTAGGAGTTTTCCCATCGTAAGTAGCCAAAATCATAGCATTGGGATCCTTTTTAATATGATTTAAAGCAGTTAAATACCAAGATTTAAACTCTTCAAAGGGATGTTTGGCTAAATCATTTTCGTTAATCGGCTGATTTAAAAGATAATCCACTCTTTGGTTATGTAAATTCATAGCTTCCATTGCTTAATTTTTGTTGTAAAATTACTCAAAATATATCTTTACATTCATTTAAAAAATACAATTTTCCTAAAAAAAGAGTTGCTATAAAAATAACAACTCTTTTAACCTAAACCTACATTGAGAAAAGAACGACTTTTAGTAATTACCGAAAAAAATATGGGTAATTGAATTGTAGAATGTTAAGTTAAAAAAAAGTAGATTTTGTTTTGATTTATGTGCTTTTAAAATGTGTTTAAGAATATTTTTTTCAGTCTTTATACAGCGTGTTTTAACAAGATGACACCAAGTTAAATAATTGTTTATTAATACTTTATTTGTATTTTTCTGTAATATTTCCCCAGTTATTTACTAATTAAATTTGATGGCTTTAACAGGCGAAATTTTGGTAATTACTAGGGAAGGAATTATTAACATAAAGGAACAAATACAAATAGTTAAAATATTTATGGCAATCCAATGAAATGGATTGATGAAAATGGAAACGTGTTTAATGTAATAAGTGTCGGGATCGAGCTGTAAAAAGTGAAATTGATTTTGTAAAAATGCAATTAATAAGGCAATAATATTTCCATAAATAACTCCTTTACCAATTAAATAAGCGGCTTGATAAATAAATATTCTACGGATACTGGAATTTAAACATCCAATGGCTTTTAAAATTCCAATCATATTGGTTTTTTCGAGAATAATGATAAGTAAAGCCGATGACATATTTACGATAGAAACTACTAAAATAATGATTAATACGGTGTAAATGTGCATGTTAATATAATCTAGCCAGTACATAATTTGAGGGAATCTTGAAAAAATAGATTTAACATCCAAGAAAGAGATGTACGAATAAAAATCATGAATTATTTCTTCCTCATAAGCCAAATATTTTTCCATGCTACTTTGGTTATTAATAAACGATTGTTTGGTATTTAAAAATATTTCGTAGCCACCAATCGTAAGCGAATCCCATTGATTAATTTTTTTAATTCGCTCGATATCTACTAAAATAAATTTATTATCGAAATGCTCTGATAATCCAGAATTGTAAATTCCTTTCACTATAAACGAATGTTTTTTTTGTCGGATATATTCCTGTCCGTTTAAAACCTGTTTAGCCACAAAAAAAACTCTAAATTGATCGCCTAAATTTAAATCTAGTAAACTAGATATTTTTTCGGAAATAATTGCCTCTTGAGATATTTTGTCGGAAAAATCGATTATTTCACCGTTAACTAAACTCGATTTAAAAAAATCCCAATTAAAATTTTTGTCTACACCTTTTAAAATAACCCCATGCATATTTTCGCTGGTTTTAATAATTCCCGGTTTATGCGCAAAATATTGGAAGTGTTGTATAGAAGGATTTTTTTTAAGTTCGGTTATAAAATCGGGATTTATAGTCAAAGGATTACTTTCGAAAGAATCCTCCATGCCTTTGCTAGCAATCTGAATATCACCACTAAAGGCAGATAATTTATTGGTAATTTCTTTTTGATACCCCGTAGTGATAGAAACCGCCATAAGCATAATTACAACACCCAAAGCAATGCCCCAAACCGCAATATTTATGATAGGTTGCGTAAAACGATGTTTATTGTTATTACCTTTGATTAAACGTTTGGCTATAAAAAATTCAAAATTCATTGTAAAAATTTCTGTAAAAATCGGATATTTTTTTAAAAAATGAGTAAACTTACAAATGTTGTTGTAAATTAGTTATCAAAAATATAAAAATGTTATTGAGAAAGTTGATTGTTTATACAATTATTGTTTTGTTTGCGATTGGGTGTAAAACTAAATCTAAAATAAGCCATAAGGTTATAACTATTGATGCATCGCAAATAAAATGGGATAAAAACAATCTTAACCAGGTTTTTCCATCGGCCTATTTAGTTCCAAAATATATACATTTATTACAAAATAAAAATGTTGCAGTGGTAGCCAACCAAACCAGTACTATTTTTGAAACCCATTTGGTAGATACTTTATTAAGTTTAGGTGTAAACATTAAAATGGTTTTTTCTCCCGAGCATGGCTTTAGAGGCGATCATGATGCGGGTGCAAAAGTGGAGCATGGTGTAGATGAAAAAACTAAGATTCCGATTTTTAGTTTGCATGGAAAAACCCGTAAACCTACTGCCGAAAGTTTGCAAGATATTGATTTTGTGTTGTTTGATATTCAAGATGTTGGCGTTAGATTTTACACCTACATATCAACTTTGCACTATGTTATGGAAGCTTGTGCCCAAAATGGAATCCCTTTAGTGGTGTTGGATAGGCCTAATCCCAATGCACATTATGTATATGGTCCGGTTTTAAAACCACAATTTAAATCCTTTGTAGGTATGCATCCTGTGCCAGTAGTTTATGGTGCAAGTATTGGCGAATATGCTAAAATGATTAATGGTGAAAATTGGTTACCCGATAGTTTGTTTTGTAATTTATTGGTTGTACCGATGGAGAATTGGAACCGTAAACAATCGTATATTTTACCTATACCACCCAGTCCAAATTTACCCAATCAACGCTCTATTTTGTTGTATCCCAGTTTATGTTTTTTTGAAGGAACGGTGATGAACGAAGGTAGGGGTACAGATTTCCCATTTCAAATTTACGGACATCCAGAATACTCGCCCAAAGATTTTAGTTATACACCACGCGCAATTCCGGGTAAAAGTATGGATCCAAAATTTAAAGATGCATTGTGTTACGGTAAAAATTTAAGCAATATTAATGAAGCAGAAATTACAGCTTTGGGAAAAATTAATTGGGATTATTTACAAGATGCTTATGATAGCACAAAAGTGGATGAATTTTTTAATCGGGTTAAGTTTTTTAATTTGTTAGAGGGAGATGATAAAATTATATCAGCCATTCAAAATAAAACGATACAAGATTTAGAAAAAGTATGGGAAGAAGAAGTAAAATCTTACCTTAAAATTTTAGAAAAGTATAAATTATATGATTAGTTATAAAAAGATAATTTGGAGCTGTGTTGGAGTATTTTTATCATTTATTTCCTTAGCACAAATTCAAAGTACAAAATTACGCATTGCTGATGTTTTAATTGCCGATGGTAAAAATTACGAAGCTATTGATGGTTTGGAAGAAGCTGCAGCACAAGAAAGCAATGCGCAAATTGCATTACAGTTGGCAAAATTGTATCAAAAAATAAATTATTTGCCTAAAGCAGAGTACTGGTTTAAAAAATATATGGATTACGATTTGCCAGAATCTATGAATTATATGGTAGAGTATGCAATGGTGCTAAAATCGCAAGAAAAATATACTCAAGCCAATGAAGTTTTACAAAATTACCTAAAAGCTTACAAAGCATTGGACAAAAATATGGTAATGAAAAAAATAAATGCCGAAATAGAAAACAATAAATACAATTTAACATTGTCATCTCAACCCCAAACCTTTATTTTTAGACAAATTTCGAAAAACTTCGTTTACAACGATTTAGCGCCAGTTTGGCATAAAGACACATTGTTTTTTACTGGAATTCCTACGGATACTGTTGTGAATTTTTTAGATGTTAATGATAGTTTACCTAAGTTTCAAATTTATTATTGGCAAGTACAAAATGGTGAAACTGTAGCTAAACCTTTTTTATCCGAAATTATTCAGGAACAAAGTTATCATACCGGGAATTTAGCTTTTAGTAACGATGGTAAACGAATATATTTTACAAGGTGCAAGGAAAATTTAGATGCAAAAATGATTTGTGCAATTTATGGTAGCAAGCAAAACGAAAAAGGACAATGGCAAAAAGCGCAACGATTAACTGGAGGTGTAAATAATGAAAATAACGATTGGAGTAGCACACATCCAACTTTATTTTTTGAAGATAAAAAAAAGGTGGATATTTTATATTTTGCTAGTAATAAACCTGGTGGTTTAGGCGATTACGATTTATATTCTTGTATGGTGAATGCTAATTTTGTGAGTGATATACCTAAAAACTTAGGAAATAAAATAAATACTGTAGGAAAAGAAATTACACCTTTTTATGATGTAGAAAATCAATATTTGTATTTTTCGAGCGATGGTTTAGGGGGTTTGGGCGGTTTGGATATTTTTAAAGCAAAGGATAAAGGAAGAGGTAGGTTGGAGAAAGCCGAAAATTTACTTTTACCCATCAATTCTGGCTCGGATGATTTGTACTATTTTTATGTAAATGATTCATTAAGTTACTTGTCATCAAACAGGTTAGGTGCAAAGTCATATTACAAAGGGCATCGATTAGAAGATATTTTTAAGGTAAAAACCATTCAGGATAAATTCATTAAGTTTTCGATTTATAACTCTAAAGATTCTGTGAAGTCCCTACAAGATGTTCAAATTTTAATTCAGCATAAAATGGAAAATGAGCTAGAGAAAAAAGAATATCAATCTATACAATCCATTGAAATTTACAAAATATATCCTAAAAACAGTTACTTTATTGTAGCACAAAAAAACAATTATTTAAGTAAATATCAGGATTTTAAATGGGATTTAAACACTAATAAAGATACTGTTGATTTGGTTTTATATTTGGATAGTATAGTTTATGGCGCAGAACAAAAATGGGAGGATATTTATTTTGAAACCAATAGCGCTACTTTACAAAAACAAAGTTTTGTTTCCCTTCAAAAGTTGTTAGATTTTTTATTTTACAATCCCAATATCATTATCGAAATAAATGCACATACGGATAATATTGGATCAGCCGAATCCAATGCAGTGTTATCTTTACAAAGAGCCCAAACAGTTGCAGATTATTTGATTGTAAAAGGTATTGGAAAAAACAGATTGTTGGTAAAGGGATTTGGTGCCGAATTTCCTGTTGCAGATAATGTTACAGAGGAAGGTAGAGCGTTAAATCGTAGGGTAAATATTAAAATTGTTTCTAATTTAAGTAATATTGCAAATGGGGTTTCGAATGAATAAATTATTACTTGTTTTGATGATGATTTTTGGATTTGCAAAGGCTCAAATCAAATCCGAAATGTCATCTTTTTTAGTATCCGAAAGATTTCAGTTACATAATGGTTTGGTGCATTATAAAGTTTGGGGTTTGTTTGATGTGATTATTCAGAATTCCAGAGAATTTAGAATGCAAGATAGCGAAATAGAGGCTTTAATGAATGCTAAATTTAGTTTTTTCCCCGTTGATTATTTGTTGCGAGAGGAGGAACACTGGATTACAAAATCCTACCGCAGTATTCCGATTTTTAACGAAAACAATGCGCATTTAAAATTGGATAAAGCCATTTTACAACAATTTAAAAATTTAAATTCCAGCAGATGGTATAGCTCTGGGATGTTGGATCAGGTAATTCAAACACAAGATTTACAAAAAATTAAATGGGAAGAAATAAATGAAATAGTTGTTCGCGAGGATTGGGTGTATAACCGAATGAAAGGGATGATGGAAAGTTTTATTACTAGTATAGGTTTTGCAGTTTATCATGATGGAAATAGAAAATATTTGGCTTGGGCAAATTTTAATTCATTTTCGGCAGATTTTAATACGGTTTTTCCTAAACACAAATTAATTTCGATATTAAAAAATAAACAATTGTATAGTGATATTTTTTATACCTACATGGACGATATGGATGGGCAAATTAATTTGTTGGGAAGAGATTATACATTGCATAATTTATATATCGAGATACAGAAAATTAACGAATACTTAAGTTTACCCAAGGTGGTAGATAAAAAAGGGAATGTTGCATTTGTAGATAAAAGTTTAAATACAAAAATTAAAGGAAATTGTTGGGAGGGTAAATTGGAGATGATGGATAATCAAAATAATGTATTGTTGGAGTTAAATTTTAAAAATAAAGTTTTAAATGGTGCTTATAGCTTTTTTTATTCCAATGGTACACTTAGGGAAAAAGGTGTTTTTGTAGGTGGATTAAAAAATGGCGAGTGTTTACAGTATTATTCTACTTCTAAAATTGCAGCAAAACGAGTATATTTTAGTGGTGTAATGGAAGGGGAGCAGCGCGAATTTCATCCAAATGGTTCGCCTGCAATAGTGTACAATTATCAAAATGGTTTTTTAAATGGAAGCTTTAATCAGTATTATAAAGATGGAACTTTAATGCAAAGCGGATTTTTTGTAAATGGATTGATAAATGGTAATTGGACTTATAACTTAATTATTCCTAAAGTTTTAAGTGATGTGATTGGTAAAAATGCCGAGCTTTTTAATCGTAAATTTATTTTGGAAAAAAAGTGGACTGCTAATCAGTTTGCGGGAAAAGTATTTAATTTTAAAGCTTTTGTGGAGCAAATACCATCACCAGAATGTATTCAGGGAATTTGTACTCAAGTAGAAATATTATAAATAACTATGGAATTTAAAGATATAACACCTAATTTTTATCAGGACGCTAACCAAAAACCTTTTTGCGAATGTACTTTTTGTGGTAAAAATTTACAGGATAGTAATGAACCTTATTTAATCGAAAAATCCTTTAAACGAAATAGGGAAAGTAAACAATTGCTTACGGTTATTGAGTATGCAATTTGTATGCAGTGTACAATTAAAAAATCGAAGGCTATATCCGAGGAATCGAAGCAAAATATCGAAAAGTATATGCGTGAAAATGTGCTGAATTTGGAGGAAAACTTATCTAACAGGGATCTAACGGAAAAATTAGGAGTTTGTGCTGCTACAGGGAAAAATGTGGAGGATTTGGATGAATTTAATTTGGTTGGACAGTTTATTGGAGATAAAATGTTGGTGCAAGAATTTCCGGTGGTAATGAGTCATGAAATAAGCGAAGAAATACAAGGTTTATTATCCGAAAAAACTAAAGAAGAATTTGATAAATTTATGGATACCATTACTGGTGTTCCGCCCGAATTAAAGGAATTGTTTAAAACCAAACGACCAGTTTTAATATAATAGTGAAAGATTTAAGAAATAATGGATTTTTGCAATGGTATTACCGCAATGCAACTAAGGTTTTTCAACCAATTTTTGGTGTGAAAAAACAAAAAGAATTTTATGAGTGGTTGTTTTGGCAAATTCAAAAATTAAAGGAAGGTAAGCTTAAAAATTCGCACTACGAATATTTTTTCACTACTTATTTTGGTTTAAATCAAACAGATTATTTAGGAAAAAATATTTTGGATATTGGTTGCGGACCAAGAGGGAGTTTGGAGTGGGCGAGTGGTGCGAATAAAAGGGTAGGTTTGGATACCTTGGCAAAACAATATATTAAAATGGAGGGCAAAAAGCACCTAATGGAATATGTGGAGGCTGGTGCGGAAAATATTCCATTTGAGGATGATTTTTTCGATTTTGTAAGTTCATTTAATTCTTTGGATCATGTGGATGATTTACAAAAATCTATTGCAGAGATAAAAAGAGTACTTAAACCAGGTGGCAAATTTTTATTAATTGCGGATACTCATTTACATAAAACAATTTGCGAACCTTCCTCATTTTCGTGGGATATTGTTGAGCAATTTTTACCCGAATTTAGTTTGGTAAAAGAAAATCATTACGAAGGCAATTTGTTGTATAAAAGTATTCGTGCTGCGGTGCCTTATAACCATCAAAATCCGCAAGAACGCTATGGTGTTTTAACGGCTTTGTTTGTAAAAAACACTTTGTAAATTGATTAAACTTGTTTTAAAACATATATTTGTACATTTTAACAAAGCTTTAATTAGCTTTTTATATACCAACCATGCACGTTAGTCCGAAAAAACACCTGGGTCAGCATTTTTTAACCGATGAAAATATTGCTTTAAAAATTGCGCAAACTATTCAAAATCAAAATTTTAAAAATATACTAGAAATTGGACCGGGTACAGGAGTTTTAACCAAACATTTAATCACTTGTTATCCGGATAAAGATTTAAAAGTTTTAGAAATTGATAAGGAATCAGTAGAGTTTCTGAATGTAAATTATCCATCGTTAAAAGTTATCTCGGGAGATTTTTTAAAAATTGATAACCAAACAATTTTTTCAGATGATTTTATGGTAATTGGAAATTTTCCTTACAATATTTCTTCGCAAATTGTATTTAAGGTGATTGAAAACCGACATCATATTCCGGTTATGGCAGGGATGTTTCAAAAAGAAGTTGCGGAACGAATTTGCGAAAAACCCAATACTAAAGCTTACGGAATTATAAGTGTTTTAACGCAAGCATATTTTGATTGCACCTATTTATTTACGGTTTCGGAGCATGTTTTTAATCCGCCACCAAAAGTAAAATCGGGTGTTTTAATTATGGTTAAAAAAAATGAGGAGCCAGATTGTGACATGGTTAAATTTACATATTTAGTAAAAAAATCTTTTAATCAACGCCGTAAAATGTTACGAAAATCGTTGAAATCGGATTTTAAACCAGAATTTTTACAAGATGATTTTTTTATGCAACGTCCCGAAAATTTAAGTGTGGAGGACTTTGTTTATTTAACCAAACTATCTGTGCAATAAATGGATTTCCCTAAACAATCTAAAATATTATTTACGGTTTTAAATTGGGGTTTAGGTCACGCTACTAGGAGTATTCCTTTAATTAATCAATTGCTTCAAAACAACAATCAAGTATTTATTGCTAGTGATGGGGAAGCTTTGCTATTGCTTCAAAATCATTTTCCACAATTGCAGTTTTTTAATTTGCCATCGTATAAAATCGCTTATAGTAAAGGAGCTTTTCAAAATGTTAAGTTACTGGCTCAAGTTCCTCAAATTGTGCAAACGATTAAAAATGAGCATCAAATTACGCAATCGCTTTGTGCGGTTCATAAGTTTGATTGTATTTTTAGCGATAACCGATATGGTAATTATAGCGCTGGTATTCCCAGTACAATTATTTGTCATCAACTCAGTTTGCAGGTTCCTTTCGCTAAAAAAATCGTTCAAAAATTACACAGTTTATGGATTAATGCATTTACAAATTGTTGGATTCCTTGTGATGAAAATAATAATTTTATTCCCGATCTTACCAATAATCCCTATGTTAAAATTCCTAAAACCTTTATTGGATATAAAAGTAGGTGGGAGGGTAAAAAATTTAGTAGCGATGGTTTAAAACAATATAAGGCTTGCGCTGTAATATCGGGTCCGGAGCCACAACGAAGTATTTTCGAACAAAAATGTTTACAATTGTTTGCGCAATTCCCAACATATAATTTTGCTGTTGTAGGAGGTAGTTTTTCTACTACTAATGTTAAACTTACGGATAATGTAAAGTATTTTAATTACTTAAATGATAGCGATTTATGGGAATTAATTAATTTAAGCGAACAGGTTTTGTCGCGCTCAGGTTATAGTTCTGTTATGGATTATTATAGCACTCAAACGCCTGTAATTTATGTGCCAACACCCGGACAGTCCGAACAGGAGTATATAGCTAAACAATTAAAAATTATGCATTTATCAAAAGTAATTAGTCAGGGAAAAATATTAACTTTAAATTTTTTATAAATATATTTGATTGATAATCAGTAACAAATAAACAACAAGGATGTTTTATTTCAAAATAAACTTTATTGTTAAATAAAATATATATAATTTTACTACTGTTATGAGTTTTGCAAAATTTGATATTTATAAGTTTTACCAAAAAATGGAAAAGAGCGATATAATGCTCTCTTTCAAAGGCGATGTTACTACTGATATGCTCAATAGTATGTTGCAAATTATGGAAACAAAACTGGATAACATTGGCGAGCCTAGTAAGGTTAAAAAAAAGGTGTACAATGTTTTAGTGGAGTGTTTGCAAAATTTATATCACCACAGAGATGAAATGAAGAGGCCGGGCAGAGATGAAGAAAGTGCTGCGATTTTAATGATTGGACGAAAGCCGCAAAGCTATGATATTATTACAGGGAATTATATTAAAAAAGATAGAATTGATAAGCTAAAAAAACGTATCGACGAGGTAAATAGTTTGGATAAGGAAGGTTTAAAAAAATTATATCAAGAAGTATTAAATAACCCAGAAAGAAGTGAAAAAGGTGGTGGAGGTTTAGGTATTATTGATATTGCCCGTAAAAGCGGACATTCTTTAAATTACGATTTTATGGAGGCGGATAGGGATTATTCTTTTTTTAGTTTGTATATAAAAATCCCTCAACAACAGGATTAGTTTAATAAGTTAAAGATTTAAATGGTATGGGAAAGATTAATTTAGAAGGAACAAATAAAACTCCAAAAATTACTTTTAATGAGGAAGATGGTTTGCTGGAGTTAAAAGGTAGATCGATTCCAGAAAATAGTATCGAATTTTACAAGCCTTTAGTAGATGCATTGGATGATTATAGTAAAAATCCTAAAAATTTAACGCGTGTAAATATTCATTTAGAGTATTTTAATACTTCGTCATCTAAATGTATTTTGGATATCTTTAAAAAACTAGAGTCTATTAAAAATTCTGGTAATGAAGTAAATATAAATTGGTATTACGAAGAAGATGATGAGGATATGTTGGAAGCTGGTGAAGATTACCAAGCAATAATAAAAGTTCCTTTTAAAATGATTGAAGTTCAAGAATAATTTTATATATTTGCATAAAATTTTGGCTTCGTAGCTCAACTGAATAGAGTATCAGATTACGGCTCTGAAGGTTCCAGGTTTGAATCCTGGCGAGGTCACAAAGGGTTGCTCAGCAACCCTTTTTTGTTTAATATCATTTCAATCGTGTAATTTTTTCGCGAATAAATATAAAGCTCATTTCGTTTTTTTTATCTTTACAACTTATTGTAAAAGTAAACCTCAAAAATTTCATTTTACAATAATTGTTTTAATCTAGCTAAGTATAAAATTATATATGAAGTATCTAATCAAAAATTTAACTATTAGTATTGTTATATTTCTTGTTGTATTAATTGCTACAATTTATTTGGTTTTAGGGTATTTAAACAGTTACACCATGCATGGCGAAGCTGTTACTGTTCCGGATATTAAAGGCTTGTTGTACGATAATGCAGTTCAAAAATTGGAAGAGGGTGAATTTAGGTACGAATTGGTGGATAGTATTTTTGATAGAACTAAAAAACCTGGCGAAGTTGTTATACAAATTCCTACTCCAAACTCGCAAGTAAAAGAAGGTCGTAAAATTTACATAACTATCAATGCAAGATCTAAAAAAACTATTAAATTATTTTTGGATAATATTCTTTCTGGATCTTCCACGGTTAGAGGAGCAATGGATAATTTAGGGAGTTATGATGTTATAGTGGATAGTATTCAATATACAGATTATCAGTATAATGATATTGTTTTGGGTGTTTTGGATTACAGAGGCAAATCTTTAAAATCCGAAGATGTTGTATTTGCAGGAAGTAGATTGATTTTAAAAGTAGGTAAAAAAGGTTATAAATCTGTCATTGTTCCCGATTTACAAAATTTTACAATTGAAGAAGCTAAACAAGAGTTGGTTTTATTGCAACTAAATTTTAACGTAACATCGTTGGATAATATTTCTTGTGGCTCAACGGATACAAGTTCATTTAAAGTGAAACAACAATCGCCTATTAGTGGTATAGAGGTTAAAACAGGTACAGTAATTCAATTACTGTACGATTGTGATTAAACCTATCTACTATGGAAACTAAAAAAATAATTTTATTTGGAGCCGGAAGGTCCAGTTATTACATTTTAGCATATTTTCAACCCTTAATTCAACAAGGAAAGTTTTCGTTAAAGGTTTTGTCGGATAGTTTTCCAGAGGATAGTTATGTACATAATTTTCCTCAAATACCTTATGAAATAATCGATATACATAATGCGGAAGAAGTAGATAAGCAAATTCAGTATGCAGATTTGGTAATAAGTATGTTGCCGGCTGCTTTACATATTTTGCTAGCACCATTTTGCATAAAAAACAAGGTTTCGTTATTTACAGCTTCTTATTTATCGGAGGAGATGAAAAAAATGGATGAAGATGTTTGTAAAAATAATTTATTGTTTTTAAACGAATGTGGTTTGGATCCAGGGTTAGATCATATGTCAGCTAAAAAAATAATTGATGAAATTGAGGAGAATGGTGGAAAAATAATTACCATGGAATCGTTTACGGGCGGTTTGGTTGCGCCAGAAAGTGATGATAATCCATGGAATTATAAAATCACATGGAATCCAAAAAATGTAGTTTTGGCCGGACAAGGTGGAGCGGCAAGATTTTACCAAAAGGGAACCTTAAAATATATTCCTTATACCAAATTATTTAGAAGAACGGAAGTAATTGAAATTTTGGATTACGGAAAATTCGAGGGATATGCCAATAGAGATTCCACTCAATATAAATATTTGTATAATTTAAAAGATGCCGAAACGGTTTTTAGAGGAACGTTGCGTAGATTGGGTTTTTGTAAAGCGTGGGATAAATTAATACAGTTGGGATTTACGGATGATTCATATATTATCCCAGATTCTGAAAACTTAACTTATCGTGAATTCACCAATTTATTTTTGGCTTATAATCCTTATGATTCGGTTGAAATTAAGTTGCAACGTTATTTAAATATTGAGCAGGACGATTTTGCTTTATGGGATAAATTAACTTTTTTAGGTTTGTTTAGTCACGATAAAATTGGTGTTCCTAATGCAAGTCCGGCAAGAGTTTTACAACATATTTTAGAGCAAAAATTACGTTTAAAAAATACAGATAAAGATATGATTGCAATGCATCATATTTTTGAATACGAAATAAAAGGTGTTACCAAAAAAATACAATCCAGTTTAGTAGTTTTAGGACATAACCAACACAAAACAGCTATGGCAAAAACGGTAGGTTTACCCATAGCCATCGCAGCAAAATTGTATCTAGAGGGCAAAATAAATGCAATGGGCGTTAAAATTCCTGTGGATAAAAATATTTACGCACCAATATTAAACGAACTAAAACAGGAGTATAAAATTATTTTTGTAGAAAAATAAAATATTTCAATTGTATTTGATCTAAAGCAGAATCAGTTTAGAGAATTAGAACGAAGAATGAGTTATTTTCTAGGTGGCAATACCTATGTGCTTGCCCTTTGTAAAAACTTTGCACTACTTTGCGATATTCTTCGTGCCCTTTGCGTGAAAGCTAGATTTTTGAAATATTTGATGACTCTAAACTTAAATAAGTATCAATCAACTAATAATTCCTTAATTGTAATTTTAACCTTTTCAATTTCTTCTGTGGTTAAATGATCAAGTGTTTTATAAATTCTTTGATTATCAATTGTTCTGATTTGGTCTAAAACTATCCAACCTTTTTTATTATCATGCTTCACCTCAATTCGGGTAGGGTATTTTTTAGATTGACTAGTCATAGGTGCAATAATTACAGTGTTAAGGTATTTATTCATCTCATTTGGCGAAATAATAACACAGGGTCTTGTTTTTTTAATTTCACTACCTATTGTATGGTCAAGATTTACCAGTACTATTTGATATTGTTTTAAATCCATTCCTCAAAATTTTCGTCTTCAAAAATATCATTCATAAGGGCCTTGTCATCACCAGATTCGTGCATTTTCTTGAATGCATTTTCCCAACCTTTTCGCGGATTGGCTTTTGGTTTTAGTATTATATAACCCTTTTCTAGTATAACTTCAACAGTATCTTTGATATTATATCTTTCTAAAAGACTTTTACTTAGTCGTATACCTTTAGAATTACCAATCTGAATTACCGAAATTTCCATTTTTTATTAGTTTTTATGTAATCACAAAGTTATTACAATATTTAATACCATAAAAGTTTATTGTAATAAAAATTGTATCGAATAAAAAAATTAATACTGTATTAATCTTCCACATCAAAAGGAATATCCAGTTGATTACCAAATTCATCTACCAAAACTAGTTGGTTTTTTCCGGGTGATGGTTGTATGGCTTGTTGGTGTGGTGGTTGGGTTTCGCCTATGAATTCGTTGTTTAAATGCCAGTATAATTTAGTGTTTTGCAATGTGTGGGCTTGAATAATCATGAATTCCTTTTCACCTTCGATATTGATAGGAATTTTTACTCTTGAGTTTTTACTTGGGTAATCCACATTTATGCTATTTTCGGAAGTGTAACACATTGGATGTAAAGGTGGTAAAGGAATATATCCCATGGCATTCATTTTATAATAATATGCAGCTAAGGCATTGATGTTTAAATAGGGTATAGATAATTTTGTATTACCTGGGTAACAATCTTTAAAAACTCTAAATTCGCCTTTTTCATCTAGCCAAAATCGTTTATAAAAATTTTGAACGGGTAAATTTTGCGAATTTTCGGGTAAAAGTATTTCGGTTGTTTCCGGACTATCCTCATTGGCTAAGTATCCAGTTTTTTTGCAGATCGTAAAACTTTGCAATTTTGTTTTTGGAGTAGTAAGCCAAGAGGTATTGTTTAAGGCATTAAAAATACTAAACAAAACCGGACCAGCATATACTGTACCTGTTAATCCTGTTTTTCCTTCGCCAGTAGCGTTTCCAACCCAAACTCCCACGGCATATTTTCCATTTACACCAACCGCCCAAGCATCACGATGTCCAAAACTGGTTCCGGTTTTCCATGCTATTTTTTTGCTTCCACCAAATAATTTCCAACCATCTTCCTCACGTGGTCTGTTTACATTACTTAAAATTTCCAGAATTTGATAAGTGCTGTAGATAGATAATGTAGAAGGGAGTTGATAAGTATGTTCGCTTTGTAGTTTGGAGCCTAATGCAATTTTTCCTTTAAATGATTTTTCATGTAAAACAGAATTTGCCATAAGCGCATAAGCAGCAGTTAAATCAAATAAACTACATTCTGCACCACCTAAAATTAAAGATAAGCCATAATGTTGCGCCGATTGGTTAATGGAGTGAAAGCCTATTTTTTTGAGCTCGTCCTTAAATCGAGCTACTCCATATTCCCCTAATAAAGTAACAGCTGGAAGATTTAAGGATTGTGTTAAAGCATCCTGAAAACTCACTAAACCTAAAAACTTTTTGCTATAATTTTGAGGGCGGAATCCTCTGTAACTAATCGGAATATCATACAATAAGGATGTTTTTATTTTAATTCCTTCTGTTAAAGTCATTCCGTACAAAAATGGCTTTAAAGTACTCCCTGTACTGCGTTTAGATTGTGCAATATCCACGTAATTTTCGCTATTTTTGTTGTCGTTTAAAATATTTCCTACATACGCTAACAATTCCATTTTTTCCACATCCATCACAACAACACTTATATTATTTACAAAATTATTTTGAAATTGCTCGCTAAATCTTGTGGCTTTGTTTAACACCATTTCTTGTATATTTTCCTGAACGGACGAATGATAAACTTTGCCTTTCCCATAAAGTTGTTCTAAATAATTTAAAAAATGAAAACATTTTTGTTCGATAACTGGCGCTGCTAATGGAAGTTTTTCTTGTTTAGCTAAATGTAAATCTTCTTTATTGAGATAGCCTTTTTCGTACATTTTTTGCAGTAAAAAATTACGTTTTTTTTCTAAGGCTTCAGCACGAACGCCAGGATATAATAAGCCTGGAGCGTTGGGTAAAACTGCAAGTAAACAAGATTCTGCCCATGATAAATCAAAGGGCGAACGTTTAAAATATCTCCAAGATGCAGCAGAGATACCCACTACATTTCCGCCCATTGGAGCGTAAGAAAGGTACATTTTTAAAATTTCATCTTTACTGTATTGTAAATCGATTAAAACGGCAAAATATATTTCTTTGATTTTTTGTAAATATGTTCGAGATGGATTTCCTAAAGCTAATCTAACTAATTGCATTGTAATTGTACTGCCGCCTCGTTTTTTTCTTTGTTTTAGATTAGATTGTAAGGCTTTTGCTATAGCAATTGGGTTTACGCCCCAGTGTTGGTAAAAATATTCGTCTTCAAATGTTAAGATTGCTTTGCTTAATTTAGGGGGTAAACTATCAATTTCAGGAAATCTCCATTGTTCATCACTGGCTATTTTTGCCGATAATAATTCTCCGTTTGAAGAAAATAAAACACTGGAATGTGATTTATTAAATAATGGCTTAGGTAAAAACCAATAGCCACTAAAAAATAAAACTATCCCAAAAAATAAAAAAAATACGATTTTGAGATGTTTTTTAGCTTTAATAATCTGCCAGTTTGTCATTTAATTTATTAACTTTGCACTCGTTTCAATCAATAGTTTACGAAGATATTTTAAAAAAATGGAAGAAAAAATCATAGATGAAAACCGTCAGGGTGAAATTTTAATGCACGATAGTTTAAATAAGGGTAATAAAAAAATGTTTATCGAGAGTTATGGCTGTCAGATGAACTTTGCGGATAGTGAAATTGTAGCGTCGGTAATGCATGATGAGGGATACTCGCCAACAAATAGTTTAAAAGATGCAGATATAGTTTTTATCAACACATGTTCAATTAGAGAAAATGCCGAATTAACTATTCGTAAAAGATTAAAACAAATTAGCGAGGATAAAACCAAAAATCCAAATATAAAAGTTGGTATTTTAGGTTGTATGGCTGAGCGTTTAAAAAGTAAGTTGTTGGAAGAGGAAAAACTAGTGGATTTAGTTGCCGGACCAGATGCTTACCGTAAATTGCCTGAATTAGTAAACGAAGTAGAAGGTGGGGATAAGGCTGTAAATGTGATATTATCTAGAGAAGAAACCTATTCGAATATCGATCCATTCCGAATCAATTCTAACGGAATTACAGCTTTTGTATCTATTATGCGTGGTTGCGATAATATGTGTACTTTTTGTGTTGTTCCTTTTACAAGAGGTAGAGAACGTAGTAGAGATCCGTATTCGATTATTGAAGAAGCTACAAAATTGTATCAACAAGGGTATAAAGAAGTAACTTTATTAGGGCAAAATGTGGATAGCTACAGATGGTCGGATAATCCAGATTTAATGGGTAAAGCTTTAAAGGAAGCGCCTAGAGAAGAAGTGTTTGATTTTGCTAAATTATTGGTTTTAGTTGCCGAAATTTCTCCTGAATTACGCGTGCGTTTTACTACATCTCATCCAAAAGATATTACCGATGATGTGTTGTATGCGATGGCAAAGTATGAAAATATTTGTAATTACATTCATTTACCTGCGCAAAGTGGTAATTCCAGAGTTTTAGAGTTGATGAACAGAACTTATACTAGAGAGTGGTACTTTGATAAAGTGAACAGGATTAGAGAGTTAATACCTGATTGTGGAATATCTACGGATATTATAACTGGTTTTTGTACTGAAACGGAAGAAGAACATCAAGATACGGTGAGTTTAATGGAGTTGGTGGGGTATGATATGGCTTATATGTATTATTACTCGGAACGTCCGGGTACATTGGCAGCAAAAAAGTATATAGATGATGTGCCTTTAGAGGTTAAAAAACGAAGATTGCAAGAAATTATCAATATTCAAAATCGCAAAAGTTTAGAGAATTATCAAAAAAGTGTTGGAAAAACTTATCAGGTATTGATAGAAAGTGTTGCGCGTAAATCGGATGAACAATTATTCGGAAGAAATTCGCAAAATCAAGGAATAGTTTTCCCGCGCGATAATCATCAGTTAGGAACTTATGTTTGGGTTAAAATTAATAGATGTACGCAAGCTACACTAATTGGTGAAGTGGTAGAAGCACCTCAAAATTAATTTGATTAAACATGAATGCAACGCTTTTAGGTATTAAACAACGTTTTGGAATTATCGGTAATTCGGATAATTTACATCGTGCTTTAGATATTGCGATGCAAGTGGCGCCAACCGATTTAAGTGTTTTAATTACGGGTGAAAGTGGAAGTGGTAAAGAGGCTTTTCCTAAAATTATTCATGCTTTAAGTGTTCGTAAACACCAACAATATATTGCGGTAAACTGCGGTGCTATTCCGGAAGGGACCATTGATTCCGAATTGTTTGGACATGAAAAAGGGTCGTTTACTGGGGCGATTGAAAGTAGAAAGGGGTATTTTGAAGAGGTGAATGGAGGGACAATTTTTTTGGATGAAGTAGGAGAGTTGCCCATGAGTACACAGGCGCGTTTATTGCGTGTTTTGGAATCGGGCGAATATATTAAAGTGGGTTCGAGTAAGGTTTTAAAAACAGATGTTCGTGTAATTGCTGCAACAAATGTTAATATTCCCGAGGCAATCAAAAAAGGGAAATTTAGGGAGGATTTATATTATCGTTTAAATACCATTCCGATTATTGTTCCTCCTTTGCGTAACAGAGGAAATGATATGGTTTTGTTGTTTAAAAAGTTTGCGATGGATATGGCAGAGAAATATCAAATGCCACCCATAAAATTAACTCCTGAGGCTGAGGATGTTCTGGTGCAGTACCGATGGCCGGGTAATATCCGTCAGCTTAAAAATATTTCGGAACAAATTTGTGTTTTGGAGGAAAAAAGAAGTATTGATGGAGATACTTTGATTAAATATATTCCTGATTCACAAGGAGATACTTTACCGGTTTTATTTAATAAAACGAGTTCTTTTTCCTCTAATGACGGAAAGTTGGATGAGGAAGAGTTTAAGCGAGAAAGAGAAATATTTTATAAGGTGTTGTTTGATATGAAAACGGATATCAATGAATTGAAAAAATTATTGGTGGATATTATACAAAATGGAACCGATAATATTGATATTCAGGATAAAGCCTTGGTGCAAAAGATTTTTGAGGAGGTGCAGCAACAAGATAAATCTCCATTGGTTTTTAATCCATCTGTGCATAAAAACACTAACTTTGTTCGTCCATCAATGGATTTTGTGGAAGATGAGTTTGAGGATTCGGAGGAGTTGGTAGAGGAATCTTTTTCATTAGTGGATAAGGAAAAAGAGTTGATTGTGAAAGCTTTAGAAAAATGTAAAGGTAAACGTAAAATTGCAGCAAAGGAATTAGGGATTTCTGAGCGTACTTTATACCGAAAAATAAAAGAGTTTAATTTAGATTTATAGTTATGGTTCAGCGTTGTATTCAGTATGTTCTTGCGTTTTTAATTGTTGTTCAATTGTTCTCATGTGTGGGAGCGGGATATACTTTTAAAGGAGGGATTATTCCGGGTAAAACTTTCAGTATGAATGCTTTTCCTAATAATGCTTCAATCATTAATCCAAGTTTAAGTTTTTTAACCGTGGATGCACTCCGACAAAAAGTATTGAGTGAATCGAGTTTGAAATTTACGGAATTAGATGGTGATGCGCACTTTGAGGGTACAATTACAGGTTACACCATTACTCCTATTCAAGCAACAGGTAATCAAATTTCTGCGCAAAGTAGATTAACGATTAGTGTACAAGTAGTGTACACCAATTTAGCAAACGATAAAATTAATTACAATAAAACTTTTTCGGATTTTGATGATTTTGATAATAGTGTAGATTTTGCTTCGGTAGAAACGCAGTTGGTGGAAAAAATTCTAAAAAAATTAATCGATCAAATTTATAATGCATCCATGGAGGATTGGTAATCTTTTATCCGTTTGGTTTTAAGTAAGTTATGAACAAAGAGATTCTACGTAGTTATTGGAAAAATCCACAATCGGTTGATTTTACTCATTTAAAGGGTTTAAGTCAGTTGTGCGATGAATATCCCTATGCTGTAGGACTTAAACAACTGTATTGTAAGGCTTTAATTGTTCATAAGGATTTAAATTTCGAAAAGGTTTTAAAATCAACCGCTATTCAAACTGCCCAACGTGGTTCTTTGCGTTCGTGGTTGTTAAACGATTTGCTTGCTAACGATAAATATCTCTATCCAATTTTACCTTCGATAGAGGAGGAGGAAGAGGATTTTTCATCGCTTACAGAAGTAAAAGAGGAGGTGCTTGAAAATGTAATAATTGAGGATGAAAAGATAGCTGAAAGTATTAAAGAAGAGATTGTTTTAACTGTTGTTGAAACGAATGATACAATTGGTGTTGAGTTGCCTAAAAATGAAGAGCTTGTTTCCAAAATTGAATTACGAGAGGAAAAGAATAGAGTGGTTGAATCGGAATCAAAAATTCCCGAAATATCTGCTTCTCAAGAACGAGTTAGTAATGAAATTATAGTTAAACCAACCGAAACTACTAAGGAAACCAAAAGTGCTGTAAACTGGGACGATATCCAACCTGTTCAAATAACTTTATTGCCTATTCCTGGACAAGCTAAAACACCAGATTTACCTGTTAAAACGGAAAAAGTTGTTGAAGAAAATGAACTTATAAAGCCTTTACAATCCGATGAAAAAAGAGTTATTGCGGAAGAAGAAAAGGATGAAGTTTTACTTAAAGATAATAATCTTATAAACACTGAAAATGAATTAGTTGATAAAATTGAAGTTTCTGAAATCATTCAAGAATCGGATATTTTAGATCAACAAATTTTAAATGCTGCCATCTTAGGTTCTGCTTATCAAATTCCCGAGCCTGAAATTGTGGAGGAAAAGAAAGCTAAAAACAATAAGGTTAGTTTTGTAGATTGGTTTGATCGAATAGAAAAGGGGGATTTAAATGATGAGGAATTTCAGTTTAGAAGAAAAGCCGAAAAAATTATCGATCAATTTTTAGCTAAACAACCTAAAATAAAAATCAAAAAAGAATTTTATTCGGCAGATCATTTTGTAAAAAAAGCTTCGGAGGAAAACGATGATATTGTTTCGGAAACTTTAATTAAAATTTATATCCAACAAGGTCATATTCAAAAAGCGATTGAGGGATATCAAAAACTTGCCCTAAAATTCCCCGAAAAATCTAGTTATTTCCAATCGGAAATGCAAAAATTAAAATAACAATAGAGAATATTCTATTTATTTTGAACTAGTTTTTAGTTGAAATTATTAGTGTTTTCTATATACTTAAACCTAAAAACTCCTTTAATTTCATCATTTTACATTATTAAGTTAGAATCTTTCTAAATAAAGCCATTTTAATAAATTTTACCAAATGTAAAACAGACTTAAAATAACTATTAAGTGCTTGTTTAACAAATGATTACGAAAGTATAACAGTAGTAAACAATGTAATGTGTATATCAAAATACCAATCAGCTATTTAAAGCTATCAATATGTTGTGTAAATTTGCACTCAAAATAATTTTAACCTAAAAATAATTCTATGAGCAATTCTGGTTTGGGAAAATCGTCAATCGGTAGAAAAGTCTTGATGGCACTTTCGGGATTCTTCCTTTTATTTTTCCTTTTACAACATTTATTAATTAACATGTTATCTGTAATTAGTGCAGATTTATTTAATGAAGCTTCTCATTTTATGGGAACAAATCCATTAGTTCAGTTTTTATTACAACCCGTTTTAATTTTTGGTGTTGTTTTTCACTTAGCGATGGGTATGTATTTAGATGTTAAAAACAAAGCTGCCCGTCCTACTAAATACGCGGCGTCTAATCCTCAAAACAATTCATCTTGGATGAGTAGAAATATGATTATTACAGGTGTAATGATTATGTTGTTTTTAGGTTTACACTTTTACGATTTCTGGATTCATGAAATGGTAGAAAAATATGTTGAAGGTGATATGACCGGTTTAGATGCAAATGGAAATTTTAGATACCACGGCGAATTGGTAGAGAAATTTAGCGGACAACCTGTAAGAGTATTATTATATGTAGCTTCTTTCGTGTTTTTATCTTTACATTTATTACACGGTTTTGCTTCAGCTTTTCAATCAGTTGGATTTCGTCATACTAAATACACTCCAACTATCGCTAAGTTAGGTAAATTGTACGCTATAGCTGTTCCAGCTTTATACATTTTCATAGCAGTTTTCCATTTTATTAACGGTTAAAATTTTTAAGTATGTCGGTATTAGATGCTAAAATTCCAGCGGGTCCTGTAAAAGATAAATGGACTTATCATAAAAGTAAAATTAATGTAGTTAACCCTGCTAATAAAAGATTAATTGATGTAATTGTTGTAGGTACTGGTTTAGCTGGTGGTTCTGCAAGTGCTTCATTAGCCGAAATGGGGTATAATGTTAAAGCGTTTTGTTATCAAGATTCTCCTCGTCGTGCGCACTCAATTGCAGCTCAAGGGGGGATTAACGCAGCAAAAAATTATCAAAATGATGGGGATTCCACTTATAGATTATTTTACGATACTGTAAAAGGTGGTGATTATCGTGCGCGTGAGGCTAATGTTTATCGTTTAGCGGAGGTTTCGGCTAGTATCATCGACCAATGTGTTGCGCAAGGTGTTCCTTTTGCAAGAGATTACGGTGGTTTGTTAGATAATCGTTCGTTTGGTGGTGTGTTGGTTTCTCGTACTTTTTATGCTAAAGGTCAAACTGGTCAGCAATTGTTGTTAGGTGCTTATTCTGCAATGAATCGCCAAATTAACAAAGGTAAAATCAAAATGTATAGCCGACATGAAATGTTGGATTTAGTAATTGTAAATGGTAAAGCTAGAGGAATTATTGCTAGAAATTTAGTTACGGGTGAAATCGAAAGACATTCGGCTCATGCAGTAGTTTTAGCTACTGGTGGTTACGGTAACGTATTTTTCTTATCTACCAACGCAATGGGATCTAACGTTTCTGCTGCTTGGAAAGCGCATAAAAAAGGTGCTTTTTTCGCTAATCCTTGTTACACGCAAATTCACCCAACTTGTATTCCAAGATCTGGAGATGACCAAGCTAAATTAACTTTAATGTCGGAATCGTTAAGAAATGATGGAAGAATTTGGGTTCCTAAAAAGTTAGAAGATGCACAAGCAATTAGAGAAGGTAAATTAAAACCAACTCAATTAAAAGAAGAAGATAGAGATTATTACTTAGAAAGAAGATATCCTTCTTTTGGTAACTTAGTACCAAGAGACGTTGCTTCAAGAGCTGCTAAAGAAAGATGTGATGCTGGATTCGGTGTAAATGCTACAGGTGAAGCAGTTTATTTAGATTTTGCTGCTGCAATTGAGCGTTATGGAGCTACTGAGGCTAGAATTACCGGAAAAGATGAGAACAACAAAGAGTTGGTTTTACAATTAGGTAAAAAAATAGTAGAAGCGAAATATGGTAACTTATTTCAGATGTATGAAAAAATTACCGACCAAAATCCTTACGAAACTCCAATGATGATTTATCCTGCTGTACACTATACTATGGGGGGTATTTGGGTAGATTATAACTTAATGACAACCGTGCCAAATTGTTATGCTGTAGGTGAGGCTAACTTCTCCGAGCATGGTGCTAACCGTTTAGGAGCATCTGCATTAATGCAAGGTTTAGCGGATGGTTACTTTATTTTGCCTTATACAATTGGTGATAGTTTAGCAAATGATATTCGTACAGGACCAATTCCTACCAATACTCCAGAGTTTGATGCGGCTGAAAAAGAGGTTAAAGAGCGTATCGAAAAATTTGCTAATAATAAAGGAACTAAATCTGTAGATTATTTCCATAAAAAATTAGGGAAAATCATGTGGGATAAGTGTGGTATGGCTAGGAATGAACAAGGCTTAAAAGAAGCAATTGAGGAATTAAAAGCTTTAAAAGAAGAGTTTTGGAATGAAGTACGTGTTCCTGGTGATATCAATGGTTTAAATCCAGAGTTGGAAAAAGCAGGTAGAGTAGCAGATTTCATCGAATTAGGACAGATGTTTGCTTTAGATGCATTAGAAAGAAGAGAATCTTGTGGTGGACATTTCCGTGAGGAAATGCAAACTGAAGATGGTGAGGCATTAAGAGACGATGAAAATTTTGCTTATGTTGCTGCTTGGGAATGGACGGGTGCTTCGGAACAACCTAAGTTAAATAAGGAAATGTTAGAGTTTATTGATGTTAAATTAACTCAACGTTCTTACAAATAATCTACAATAAATGTATAACGCCTTTTGTTTAAAAAGGCATAAAACAAAAAGATATGAACTTGACATTAAAAATTTGGAGACAAAAAAACTCTAAAGTAGAGGGGAAGATGGAAACTTATACATTAAATAATGTAAGTCCGGATTCTTCTTTTTTAGAAATGATGGATCAATTAAATGATCAATTAAATAATACAGGTATAGAGCCAATTGCTTTTGATCACGATTGTAGAGAGGGTATTTGTGGGATGTGTTCTTTACATATCAATGGCCGTCCTCATGGTCCTGATACAGGTATTACTACTTGTCAGCTACACATGAGAACTTTCAAAGATGGTGATACTATTGTTATTGAGCCTTGGAGATCAGCTGCTTTTCCAGTAATTAAAGATTTAGTAGTAGATAGATCTGCATTTGATAGAATCCAACAAGCAGGAGGTTATATTTCGGTTAATACTTCTGGTAATACTTTAGATGCTAACGCAATTCCAATTCCTAAATACGATGCAGACAGAGCATTTGATGCAGCTACTTGTATTGGTTGCGGAGCATGTGTTGCAGCATGTAAAAATGCATCAGCAATGTTATTTGTTTCGGCTAAAGTTTCTCAGTTTGCTTTATTACCACAAGGTAGAGTAGAAGCGAGTAGAAGAGTTCAAAATATGGTTAAACAAATGGATTCAGAAGGTTTTGGTAACTGTACCAATACTGGAGCTTGTGAAGTAGAGTGTCCTAAAGGTATTTCTTTAGACAATATCGCAAGAATGAATCGCGAATTCTTAAAAAGTAACTTCGACGCTAGCGCGAAATAATTACAACAATACTTTTAAAGTAAAAAAGCCTGCATTTGCAGGCTTTTTTTATATATAAATACTTGTGAAATTATTTAATTTTATTTTGTATAATAGCATCGTAAGCACCATCCCATAGTTGAATTCTTTTTTCTAAGGATTCGATACTTACTGATAATGCATCGTTCCAATAAGTAGGATTGTTTCCACACAAATTTTGAGTCATTTGTACTGCTAAATGACTGTGATGATCGCCATCTACTTCAATATGACGATCGAGGTAATACTTAAAAGTGCTAATGTTGTTTGGAAATTTTATATTTAGATCATTTACAATACTCATAAACATGTTTGGTATTAAATCTTCTCTACCAAAGGTAAAAATTGCCGATTGTAAATGAACTTGATTTCTATGAATGATTTTAAAGGTAAATGATACAAATTCCTTCGCCTCATAAGGTGTTTTTGCTAAATTAAAAGCACTATTTAAATCATTTTTTTCAACTAAGTTTTGTAAAAATAAATTAATTTCTCGGGTATTGGCACCGCATTGCTCCATGGCTTCTAAGTAGAGTTCGAAATGACTTTTTCTAATTCCATTCATATCCACATCCGATTCTTCACCAACTACAATTTCATTTATTAAAAATCGGGTATCAGCATTCCCTTTTGGAAACCAAGGAACAGTTGTACAAGTTAAATTATTTTGTAAAGTTTTAAGTAAACACATAAAATCCCATACAGCATACACATGGAATTGCATAAATATTTTTAAATCCTCCAAAGTTGTAATTGTTGAATATACTTTGTGGTTAATTATCTGATTGCGTAAATTTTGTACTGAATCCGTAATTTTATTTATTTCTTTTTGCATACTTTCATTGTGTATATTCGGTAAAAATAATATAAAATTTAAATAGATTTTTAGATTTTGTATTTATTACGATTTGGAGAGTTTCCGTTTAGTTCCAATGTTGTAGATAATATTTTTTTTAACCTAATTTTAAAATAAAAACCTTATTTTCATCTATCTTTTCCTCAATCTGTATTGGAGTTTTTGTGATGTAACTCTCAAAATAAACAAAAAAATAGCTTCTATATTTCGAGCGGTTTATTAAACCAAAAAAAAGGTGCTCTAGAGCACCTTTTTATATTTTAAAACTGAGGTATTGCGGTATAATTATCGGTGTACTGACTGTAAAAACGGTATAAATAATCGTGATATTCGTGTTTGTTTTGCGTTAAGGATTGAACGGTTTTTAAAGGAATATCATTAACATCCAAAATCATTAATCCATCCAAAGCGTTATTAAATTTAGGATCTTGGTTAAATCCAATAATTTTTGCATTTTGTGCTAAGTATTTTTTAAATAAAACAGGAACTTTAATTTTACCTCCTTCAATTTCATCAATCAGTTTATCCAATTTTTGTAAATCGTTATTGGTATAATCAATAAACATTCGGTAATCTTTATTGGTATACTTTGTTTTGTATTTTTTACGCGATTTAATCATTTTAGCTTTATCAAAATCGAAATAATTGGTTTTTAAAAAATCAATGATTAAACTTTTGGATAAATCCGAGTATTGATTAGAAATACTCACTGGACCAATAATGAATCTGTACTCAGGGTTTTTAGCTAAAACCATCATAATACCTTTCCATAAACAAAATAAAGGAAAAGCCTTTTTTTGATATTCTTCCACCACAAAACTTCTACCTAATTCGATACTTTCATTTAAAATTGGATTAAATGATTTTTTAAATTTAAACAATGAGTTTAAGTAAAAGCCTTGTTTTTTATATGTTTGTAAAATATCCTTACCTTTTCCTATTCGGTAACCACCAACAATTTTACTATTCACTCTGTCCCAAATAAATAACTGGTCGTAATATAAATCGTATTGATCTAAATCCATACATTTACCAGTACCTTCTCCAACTGCTCTGAATGTTTTTTCACGTAAAACACCAATTTGCTGAATAATTTTAGGGATTTTAGAAGTAGGAGCAGCGTATACATCATAATCGCCCCAATCAAATAATTTATAATTATCTAAACTATTGATTTCGTTGTGTAAAATTAAATCATGCACTTCTTCATCAATATTGTTTAATTTTTTTACCGGATATTCTGGAAATTTAAAAAACTTTTTAACATCAACAGTATGACCAAGTGCATAGGTTTTAGCGCGTAAAAACTTACCGAAAGTTGGAGTATCCAAGTGATATAAATCATCTGATGGATGAATAGCTTTACCCACTCGAATTTTAATGGTAGTATTTTTTTTATTAAAAATTTCGGATGGTAATTTAATTGTACGAAGAGCAGGGTTAATTAAACCCAATAAATGAAAAGCAAAAGAATTTGAACCATGAAAATAGATAGGAACTACAGGGACATCAGCATTTTTAATTAATTTAATTACAGATGCTTTCCATTCGCTATCT
>JACCDH010357077.1_pt1 | contig 39943 bp, 39 predicted proteins | sample 7442481 | NCBI WGS metagenome assembly JACCDH01 (sample SAMN15323433, study PRJNA562643) | freshwater metagenome | isolation source: river surface water | place: USA:Blue River Watershed | collected 2017-08-15 | reverse complement strand
TTAAAACCATTTTTTCCAGAACATGAATTTGAATTTATTCCTTGCGATGTTGAAAAATTAGATAGTTATTTAGAAAGAGCAGACTCTATTTTTAATGATGAAGGTTCTTTAGTTGAAAAAGTAATAAGAAAAGCTATCCAAAATGGCGTTTCAGATATACATATTGTTCCTCACCATGACACATATAGCGTACTTTATCGTTATTTAGGTGTTAGATATGTTGACTACATAAGAGGAAAAGAAGAATACCTTGCACTTGTAGCGAGAATTAAAGACTTATCAAAAATAGATATGACAGAAAAAAGAGTACCACAAGACGGTGGTTTTGCTCTTGATTATAACGGAAAAATGGTTGACCTTCGTGTTGCAACAATTCCTAACACTTATGGAGAACAAGTAATTATTCGTATTCTAGATCCAGATAAAGCTCAATTTTCATTAAGTCAATTAGGTATAACTAATATAAGCGAATGGAGAAAAGGTGCCAGCCGTGTTGATGGACTTTGTTTAATTTGTGGTCCTACAGGTTCTGGTAAAACAACTACATTGAACTCAACTTTGAGAGAACTTGATAGATTTGGTAAAGCAATTTACACAATTGAAGATCCAGTTGAATATAGAATTCCCTATATTGGTCAAGTTAATATTAACCCAGCAGTTGGTTTAGATTTCGCAAGAGCAGTAAAAGCATTCATGCGTGCTGACCCTGATGTTATTGTTATTGGTGAGATTCGTGATGCTGAAACTGCAAGAAACGCAATTAAGGCAGCCGAGACAGGTCACTTAGTTTTCGCAACATTACACACTGGTTCTATTCCCGGTGCTATTAACAGATTAAGAGACTTGGGTGTTGAGGCTCATGAATTAAAATATGTTTTAAGATCTGTAATGGCTCAAAAACTTTTAAGAACAGTTTGTAATTCTTGTCATGGAGATGGTTGTAAATTATGTTTTGATAAAGGATATGCTTCAAGAACAGTAATATCAGAAATAAAATATTTTTCTAATATGAAAGATGTTTTAAATATTATTACAACAAAAGAAAAAGATTTTGAAATAACTTGGAAAACAATTCAAGAAGACGCATTTGATAAAGTAAAAAGTGGACTATCTTCTCCCGGTGAATTTATACGTTCTTTTGGACCTGAAGCTGAAGAAATGTTGTTGGAAAATGGTTATGATTTATCAAAAATAGATGATAAAGGAATATACAGAGGATAATTATGGCAAATTATATAGTACAAGTAAAAACAAGAACAGGTATTCATGAGTTTGAAGTAGAAGCTAAAGACCTTGCTCAAGCCAAAATGATTGCTCAAAGAAAAGGCACATTAATGAATATCAAAAAAGGTAAAGGAAATAGCATTTTTAATCCAAGATTAACTCCAGTAGAAAGACAAGTTTTTTTACAAAGATTTGCTACAATGTTAAGATCTAAAGTAGGTGCTTCTGCTGCTTTAGATGTTATAAGAACTTCATTTACTGGAACAATTAAAAGAACTGCTGCTAAAATGTTGAAATATATGGAAGCTGGCGATGATGTAATGGATGCAATAGAAAAAATAGGTCCACCAAATTTTCCTGAAACAATGATAGCATTAATTAAAGCAGGTTCACGTTCAGGGGAAATATGGAGAGCATTATTAGATGCTGTTGAATTCGAAAGAGAAATGATGAGAGTTAAAAAAGGTTCTGGAGCAGGAATATGGCCGGGAATTATAGGATTCGTTTCTGCTGCGGCAATAACTTTAGGAACCAAATTTTATTTTGCACCACAAATGATGGAATCGGATTTCTTTAAAACAACAAAAGATAAAATGGATTTATCACTTATAGATCTTATGACAAACTTAACTGGTTATTCTATGTTATTCTTAACAGTTATCTTTTTGGTTTTATCATTTTTAAGTTCTGTAGGTAAACAAATAATGCCTTCGTTTTCAGATAAAATAATTATGAAAATTCCTTTTTATAAAGATTTAATTTTAGCAAGAAATAACTATACTGTTTTATATGGATTAAGTCTATTAGTTAAATCAGGTGTATCAATGGAACATGCATTACAGTTATCTGCAAACACCGCTCCTAAAGGTTCTTTAAAAGATGACTTAATAAGAGCAGTAAATGCTGTTAAGAAAGGTCAGCCTTGGTCTAATGCAATGTTAACTTTACACCCTACAGATAAAGCAGCATTGGCTATTTCTGAAAGTAAAGAACAAATTGCAAATACATTAGACGCATTGGCATTCCAATATAGAGAAAACTATGCAAGAGTTGTAGGTTCTTTTGGTCCTACATTACAGATGGTCGCAGCGATATTCCTTGTATTATCTGGTGGTATACTATTCGGATATACTATTCTACCAATTCTACAAGTATCTGCACAAGGTCTTAACTAAAATCAATAAAAGCACTACCAAGTGCTTTTATTTTTTCTTATTAATGATATAATGACTTTATAAATTAAAAAAATAATGTTTTATGGAATTAAATAATTTTTTAAAAGAACGTATGGTAAAAGAGAGTAATGAACAAATAAATGAAGTTGTTCCAAGTTTTTTATTTAAAAATGATGATATTATAAAAGAATTAATAAAAATAGATAAAGAAGAATTGAACGAATTATTTTCTGGTATTTTTTTAGCATTGAATCAACTTGGTGAAAAATTATTCCATAATAATTCTAACTACACTCTTTTAGAAGAATTTAAATTAAAAATTAAAAATTACAATCCGAAGTCTGAAAGTGCTTTAGATAAAATAAAAGATCTTATATTTTCTGATTTTATGAATGAAATGGAAACAGAATTTAAAGAAAATGGTTTAAAGCCATTTTATAACGAAAAAATAAGATCAAGAAAAGCAAAAAATCAACTTTAATATTGCATCAAATCAAAATTAGTGTTATTATAGTATTCTAAATTAATAGGAGTAATTATATGAATAGCATTTCTCGTGGCGTAGCTCTTGAACTTAAAAGTGTTGGTGAAAATTTAATTTTTTCATATCTGGATTCATTAAAGGGAATTAATGAAGCTAATAGAATTATGAAAGAAAATACAACTAATGAAATTAAAGCATATCAAATTTATCAAAAAGTAATTGATTTTAATATTCATTTAAAAAATGATTTTAAAATTAATCAATGGAATTATATTGAAAATATAATTATTGAGAAACTTTATATTATGATCGCAAAAGGAAAGTTAATACTAGAAGAAAGAATCGTATGATTCTTTCTTTTATAATATTGAAGAAATTAAGAATAAATCAAACAAAAATAAAAGACTAAATATATAACTATCTTTTATTTTATCATTAAGTAGATAACCATTTAATTTTCTTTCAGCAGTACCATTAGAAATAAAAAAAACATCTTCAAGATTAATGATTTTTTTACCTTCAGTAATTCTTTGTTTAAGTAGATTAAATTTATATAAATAAAAAGTTAAAAATAAAATAGACATGATTAATATCCCCAAATCCCAAGTAAAATTGCAAATTTTAAAACCCAAAAATAAATAAAAAATAAAATTTTTACAACTCATTAAAAACATTCCCCAACGCTTTTAACTTGGTTACAATAATAAATGGTTATAAAAAAAAAGTCAATAAATTGTTTTTTGTAGATTTTTTATAAGTCAATATAAAATAAAGAAATTTTCAGTAAGAATCCTTATATTATAAGGCTTGTAGGCATATATAAAATAAAAAACACTATATATAGTGTCTATTATTTTCCGACGAACGGTAGATTTAAAGTGTTTGTTTTACTTATTTATCGTACTTTTTTGCATTTAAAAGCATTCTTGATTCTCTTTTTACTTCTCCAATTTTTCTATTTTTAGCTCCAGTGCTTAAATCTGAAAAAGATGTTGAATAATCTATTTCATTATTAGAGTTAATAAATGCATCATATTGCTTATCTTTCTCAACAGCAATATAAAGTTCAATTATACTTTTTTCTTTTAAAGCAGCATTCTTACAACAGTCTTTTATAAATTTATTATCTTGAATTTTATTTATAAAATATAAAAAGTCTTCCATATCGTTTTTATTATATTGATAAATTTTAGGTATTTCTCTTTTCATTGAATTAATAGCCATTCCAATTTGTAATGCACCAACTTCCTGAATTTCAGATGGTTTTAATCCTTCAATTTTTTCAGGATTTTCTAAATTTTTAAGACCTTTAAGTAAGAGTAATATAGGAGCGTTCTCAAGATTTTTATTTTCAAGTAATTTTTGACTTTTAACAAGTTCATCACTAATGCATTTTTGAGATAGTTCAACCATTTTATTTAATTCTTGTTTTTTATTAGATAATTTTGAGAAAATTGAGAATATAGATAATTTTTTAATTTCTTCCATTCCTTCAGAAACTATATTTCCCATGTTAGTATTATAATCTCTCAATATACTTTTACTTATGAATGTTGAAAAAGGAGAATATATCTCTTTTATTTCTTTTCCATAGTTAAGTTCAATATCATTTATTAATGGATAATCCATTCCTTTTTGACTTGCTACTTTATAATGAGAAGTATTTGCACCAAATGTCATTCCTAAGAATGTTTCTAATGCTTCTACTGAAAATTTATCTAATATCATAAAAATGTTTTTATTATCTTATTAATATTATATCATTAATATATAAAAAAAGAAATTAAAACTTCATTTCACAATGTGAAACTATAATATTCATGTATTCTATAAATTTATTTGGAGATTTAGCATTAAAATAAAATACATTATTTTTTGGAAATTCTAAAATGACTTGATTATTTTTTAAATATTGATATACAAAAAGTTGATTATCTTTAACTTTATTTGTTTTTTTAGTAAGATAAAAATTATTTTCTTTAAATATAGGAATAAATGTGTCTTTGTAAGATTTTTTGTTAAAATTAGTTATAACAGAGTAGCTAGAATCTTTAAAGTCATCTTTGTTTAAATTACCAATTAAAATTTCAAAATCTTCATTTTTTTGATTGCAACCTATTATCAAAAATGGAGACTGCTCATCTGGTCTTTGTTTTATTTTTATACGACCTTTATTAATTCCTTCATTTGTAATCATAAAACTCAAAACTTGTTCATCTTTTTCAACTGCTTGAGCTATATTAATAATTAAAATTGATATAAATACTATTATTAATTTAATAGTTTTATTCATAAAAAAACTCCATATTATCTTTATTATGTTTTATATTAACATTATTTTTTTAATTTTCAATAAAAACAAAACTATTTACTATTAATTATAATATGGTAAACTCATAATATGAAATAAAAATAAGGTTGAAATGAAAAAATTTATTCCAGCATTAGCAATAACTATATTATCAAGTTCTATAATGACAGCATATGCTTCAACTACAGAAAGTTCAATAGATTGCACAGACGAAGAAATTAATGCTTATATGGATCAATCAGGATTCAAAAAGAAAAGAGCTTTTAATACAATACCAAATACCGACGAATATATAAAAGCAGAAATAGAAAGAAAAAAAATAGAAGAAGGTGCAGAAGCTGACGACTGTTTAACTATTTTTGACGAAGGTGTTGATACGAGCAAAGCAGATGAAGTATTAACAACAATTAAAGATTTTTTAAATGATCCTATAGGCGGATTATCAAAAGCTGGGGATATTGCAAGTGAAAGAATAGGTGAGATGTATGAAGAAACAACAAAACAAATGAAGAAAGGTATCTGTGATAGATTGAGCACTGAAAGTGTGACAGATTCTGTTGGAGATGAAATAGATAAAATATATAAAGAAGAAACAAAAGATACGGCTTTATATGGAACAAGAGTTAATTCTGAGGATATATTAACAAATGGTGGTGGAATAGGTGGTTCGACAGTTGATCCTTCAGAAGCAATAGGTAAAAATTTCACATATCAGATAATAAAAAATCAACTTGGTAAAAATTCTGGATATATAGCAAGAATTTTAGATATTTCAAATCCAAACCAAGCTGGTGTAATATCTGATGCTGGTGGTGATATTTTAGATGACAATATTGATGCATTAGAAGATTCTATATTTGGAGATTAAAAAATGAAAAAAATTATATTAATGTTAACTATGTTAAGTCTACCAATGGTAGGCTTTTCTGCTGATAGTCAGTCAGATGTTAAAGACTTTAAAACAAAAATAGATAATATTTTAAAAAAGAAAGAGAAAAAAGATGTTTTACTAGTTAATAGTCCTGAAGCATACATTTGGAATTTAAAAACAACAGATTTTATTAAAGGTCTTATGTATGAAACAAGTATTGTATTAAATTTTATGGCTAAAAATAGTGATGATAAAGATACTTTAAGAGATTTCAATAGAGAATTTCAACTTAATTCTACTTGTTTTTCAATAATAGTAGGAAATGCTGATAATCATTTTAATAACATATATGATCTAACATTAAAAACAGCAGAAGATAAAATTAGATATAAGAAAGCTTATCAATTTTTAGCATATGAAATTAAACCTTACCCTATGAGTAAAGAATATATAGATTTATGTTATAGTGAAAAGAAAAAAGCAATGGAATATAATAAAAGCCTAAAATAATTAGGCTTTTTTATCGAATCGAATTAGAAAAGAAAACATAAAGATAAATATAATAATAAATAATTCTTCTTTTAATATTTCATTATAATCAAATACATAAGCATATTCAGATTTATTATTGTGAAGTATATAAATTGATTCGCCATTTTTAATACCACTAGAATTATAAGGCAAGTATTTTTCTTCAGTTTTTTTATCATCTTTAACAACAAAAACTTGACCATCTTCATATACAGCATTAGAAAAATCATTTTCATAAAATAGTCTTATTTTTTGATAAGTTGCAAACAATAATAACAAAGAGAAAAATATAGCTCCTATATAATAAAAACGAATCAATTTAATTTTCATTAATTATTGCCTTCAATTAGTTTTTTGGCATAATTCCAAGTTTCATTAGATATTTGTCTAGTTCCACCTAACATTCTTGCTATTTCATTTACTTTTTCATTATCTGCAACTTCTTCAATTATAGTTAAAGTATTATCTGCTTTTATTCCTTTTTTAACTATTATATGATTAGCTGACTTAGCAGCAACTTGTGGTAAGTGAGTAATAACTAGTAATTGATTGTTATTTCCAATATCCTTTAATAAATTACCTACAGAATCTCCTGTTTCACCACCTATACCAGAATCAACCTCATCAAATATTAATGTAGGTACAGACTTTTTCTGAGAAGATAATAATTCAAGCACTAAACTTATACGAGACAATTCACCACCAGAAGCAGCTTTAGATAATAATTGTTTATCTTGTCCTATATTTGGTTGTATATAAAAATCTATTTTATCAATACCATGATCCATAAATTGATATTCTTCATCAAAAGCATAGTCTGGATAGTTTTTAGAATGTACTATAGAAAATATATTTTTATTAAAATTTAATTTTGCTAATTCATTGTTAATTGCATCTTCTAAAACTGGAATAGTTTCAATTCTTGAATCTCTTAATTCTTTAGCTTTTATTAAATACTGCTCATTTAAATTTTGTATTTTTAACTCTAAGGCTTCTAAATTCAATTCAGAGTAATCTATTTTTTCTAATCTTTCTTTTAATTCTTTAAATAAAAGAGGTATTCTATCTGGAGTTGTTTGATGTTTTTTAGCTATTGTTAATATAAGATCAATTCTATCGCTTACTTCTTGAAGTCTTTCAGGATTAACTTCAAAAGTATCTGAATAACTGATAAGCATATTTTTAGCTTCTTTTAAATTTATATAAGCAGACTCAACAGTTTCTGTTATTTCATTGTATAACTTAGATTTGTCTTCTATTTTTTCAATATGTTTTTTTAATTGAGATAACATAGTGATAACATCAAATTCAGAATCATTATCAAGAATTGAGTAAGCACTATTAACTTCTGTAATATAATCACTTGCTTTTGCTAGTTTATTATATTCTATTTCAAGTTCTGAATATTCATTTGGTTTAAGATCTAATTCTTCAATTTCATTTACTTGATAAGTTAGTAATTGATATAATGCATTACTTTCGTCAAAGTTATTTTTTAAATTAAAGAGTTTATCTTTTTCTTTTTTTATTGAATTATATAATTGCTTAACTTCAAAATACAATAAATCATTATTAGCAAAACTATCTAATAAAGCAAGTTGTCTTTTATTTTTAACTAGATTTTGTTGTTGATTTTGATCATGGAATGTTAAAAGGTAATCAGACATCTTCTTTAAATCTGAAACTTTACAAACGTTACTATTTATAAAACATTTATTTTTTCCATCTGTAGAAACTATTCTTCTTAAGATTAGTTCGTCACCATCATAAAACTCAAACTCTTTTAAATACTCTTGAACATTTGGTAAATTCTTAATATTAAAAATACTAGTTATTTCTAACTTATCAGCACCTTTTGATATTAAATCAGAAGATACTGGTTGACCTAAAGTTGCATTTAAAGCACCTATTAATACAGACTTACCTGATCCAGTTTCACCCGTAATTGCGGTCATTCCATTTTTAAAATTAAGTTCCAAAGAATTCACTGTTAGATAATTTTTAATACTTATATATGTTAACACTTAAAACTCCTTTTTCACTAAATAAATCTAATTATAAAAAAGTAAAAAAATAAATCAAGTAAAAAAGTGTTTTATTTTAAATATTTATTTAAAATATAAATTTATTTTTTAGAATTAATACTATTAATTATATATTGATAGAGTCCTTTTTGTCTTTTAGTCATATTACCAATAACTTCATTATAAGAAGTATCTATTAATTTGAATAGAATATTGTCTGGTAAATCTCTATTTGTAAATATCATGTTCCAATGATAACCATTTATAGCGTAAGAAGGGAGTACAGTATCTGGAAATTCTTTTCTTAATTCGTGATTAAATTTTCCATTTGCTTTAAGTATAAGGTGTTTTTCGTTGCCTGTATAAATAATACAAAATATTTTTTCATCTAAAAAGTATTTAGTATGATTGCCATATATTTGTTTTCTTGTATATTTTAAATTTTCTTCAATATATTGAATGAAGACATTATTTTCTTTCAAAAAATTCTCCTTAATTGAGTATCAAAATTATTTCGTCATCGGATATATAATAATTCATAGATACATTTTTATCAAGTTTTAAAGAAAAATCTTTTAAAGATAGTATATTTTGTTTAGCGATTTGTGGCATGTTATAAACACCTAATCCATGAAAAAACTTTTCTGTATAAATTAAGAAGTCTTTTGCAATATCAAATTTATTTTGTGGCTTTATCATTTTCATTTTTAATATTGTAGTTTCAATGTTAAATATTTTACCAGTAGCCATATATTGAAGGCTCCAAGAAGAATCAGGAGAAACAAGAATTCCAGTTTCACAAGAAAATTCAAAATATTTACTTCTAGCATAACTATTAGATATTAATTTATCTTTATTAAGTATTGAACATATTTTGTTAGGTTCTACATTTTTAAAATTTTTATTAGTATAGACAGGTGGAATTTCTCTATAGAATATTTTAGTTTCTATTAAATAGAATAAATTTTCTTTTACTCTTGGGTTGTTATATAAAGTTACAAGCACCAATATAATGAAAGAAATAATAAGTTTTAACATATGATTCTTTTTAAATATATCCATTATATTATTTTTTAATTCCATTTATAATTACTATTATTATTATTCTTAATATCTCATTTTTTAAGAATATGTCAATAAAATATTAAATATTGAATATATTTTTTTATTTATAAAATAACTGTCAAAAAAAAAGCGCCAAATGGCGCATTTTATTAAAGTTCAAAATCATCGAAATGAGCAGAGTCAATATTAGAATCTACAGAACCTATAAGATAAGATACAAGTTCAGTTTCTTGTGGAGCAACCTGAACTGCATCACTTGAAAGCCAAGAATCCATCCAAGGTAAAGGATTATATTCTACATTAGATCCAAATAAAGAATCAAATCCAATAGAAGCTAATCTTACGTCTGTAATATATTCTATATATTTGCAAAGAATATCTTTAGTTAAACCGATTACTGAACCGAAACTAAATAAATATTCAGCCCATTCTTTTTCTTGTTTAGCAGCATTTTCAAAAATAGCAATAACTTCTTCTCTACATTCTTCGGCAATTGCTTTAAAATCTTCGCCTTCCATTCCTCTTTGAATAATATTTATTATTTGCTGAGTTCCATTTGCGTGTAATGCTTCATCTCTAGCAATTAATCTAATTATTTTAGCATTTCCTTCCATTTTCTTTCTTTCAGCAAAAGAGAATGAACAAGCAAAGCTTACATAGAATCTTATTGCTTCTAAAGCATATACTGCAATAAAGTTTAAGTATAGCAACTTCTTAAGTTCTCTTAAGCTTACTTTAACAACTTTTGAGATGCCATTTTTAGTTATTGTGATTTCACCTTCACCAAATAAATTATAATAATTTTGAAGTTCAATAAATTCATCATAATATTTAGTTACAGATTTAGCTCTTTCAATAATTTTTGGGTTTTCAACAATTGTATCGAAAACTTCGCTTGGATCAACAACGATATTTCTAATAATATGTGTATAACTTCTACTATGAATAGTTTCATAGAAAGACCAAGTTTCAACCCATGTTTCTAATTCTGGAATAGAGATTACAGGTAAGAAAGCAACGTTAGGAGATCTACCCTGAACACTGTCTAGTAATATTTGATATTTTAAATTTTCTAAAAATATGTGTTTTTCATGTGGTTCTAAATTTAAAAAGTCTTTTCTATCCATTGATATATCAATTTCTTCAGGACGCCAAAAGAAGCTTATTTGTTTTTCTATTAATCTTTCAAAAACACTATATTTTTGTACATCATATCTTGCTAAGTTTACTGATTGACCAAAGAACATTGGTTCTTTAAGTGTATTAACCTTGTTATTATTAAAGCTTGAATATTTCATTATTTATATCTCCAAAATTTTCTATATATCATATCTCATAATTTGTTTAGTTCAATATTAAAAGATATTTTTATTTTATTTAATTAAGTTTATTATTACTTATAATAAATAGAACAAAAAAGAGCCTAAGCTCTTTTTGTTAAACTTTACAACTTACACAATCATCGTCAACGTTTTCACCGTCATTTGTTCTAGTGTTATGATAATACAATGTTTTAACACCAAACTTATAAGCAGTTAAAAGATCTTTAAGCATAACGTTCATAGGAACTTTATTATCTGGATAATCACTTGGATCATAGTAAGTATTAGCAGATATTGATTGATCGACAAACTTTTGCATAATACCTATTAATTGTATATATCCAGAGTTTCCTTTCATTTGCCATGCTAATTCATAGTAATCTTTTAACTGTTCATATTCAGGAACAACTTGTTTCATGATACCACCAGTTTTACTACCTTTTACTGTAATAAATGCTCTAGCAGGTTCAATACCATTTGTTGAGTTGCTTATTTGACTTGAAGTTTCGCAAGGCATTAAAGCACTTAATGTACTATTTCTTAAACCATATGCTAATATATCTTTTCTTAATTGTTCCCAATCATAACGTAATGGCTCTTGACAATAAGCATCAACATCTTTTTTGTAAGAATCAATAGGCAATATACCTTGAGCATATGTTGTTTGATTAAATAGTTCACAAGCACCCTGTTCTTTAGCTAATTGATTAGAAGCTTTTAATAAATAATACTGCATTGCTTCAAATGTTCTATGAACAAGTCCATTAGCAGATCCATCAGAATATTTAACATGATTTTTTGCAAGATAATAAGCTAAGTTAGTTACACCTACACCTAAAGTTCTTCTTAATAAGCTAGCTTTTTTAGCTTCATCTAAGAAATAATCTTGATAAGATAATAGTGAATCTAATGATCTTACTGTTAAATCTGATAACTCATCAAATTCGTCTAAATTATCAATAGCACCTAAGTTAAATGCAGAAAGTGTACATAGTGCAACTTCACCAGCTTCTCTATCTAATAAACTAACTGGTTTAGTAGGTAGTGTAATTTCCATGCAAAGATTACTTTGTCTAATAGGAGCAAGTTCTGGATTGAAAGCACTGTGTGTATTACAATGGTCAACGTTTTGAATATATATTCTACCAGTATTACTTCTTTCTAAAATCAATAAACTAAACAACTCTTTTGCAGAAATTGATTTCTTTCTAGTAGAAGGATCATTTTCATATTTAGTGTAAAGCTTTTCAAACTTATCTTGATCAGCAAAGAATGCTTCATAAAGACCCGGAACTTCATTAGGAGAGAATAAAGTTATATCTTTTCCTTGTAAAAATCTTTGATACATTGTTTTATTTAATTGAACACCATAGTCAATATGTCTTATTCTATTTTCTTCAGTACCTTTATTATTTTTTAATACTAATAAACTTTCAACTTCTAAATGCCATAATGGATAGAATAATGTTGCGGCTCCACCTCTTATTCCACCTTGCGAACAAGATTTAACAGCAGTTTGGAAATGTTTATAGAAAGGAATAACACCAGTATGTTCTGCTTCACCACCTCTAATTTTACTTTTGATAGCACGAATTCCACCAGCATTAATTCCTATACCAGCACGTTTAGAAACATAATTTACAATAGCAGCCGCTGAACCATTAATAGAATCTAAAGTATCATCTGATTCAATCAATACACAAGAAGAGAATTGTCTAGTAGGTGTTCTTACACCAGCCATTATTGGAGTAGGTAATGATATTTTAAACGTTGAAACTGCTTCATAAAATCTTTTTACATAAGTCATTCTTGTTGATTTTGGATAATTACCAAAAAGAACGGCACCTATTAAAACATAAGCAAATTGTGGACTTTCATAAACTCTTTTTTTAACTCTATCTTGAACGAGATATTTACCTTCTAATTGCTTTACAGCAGCGTATGAAAAGTTTAAATCTCTCATATGGTCAATGAAATTATTCATCTGATTAAATTCTTCTTCTGAATATTTTTCTAAAAGTTCTTTATCATACAATCCTTTATCAACCATTTTTACAACATGTTCATATATATGTGGTGGGGTAAATCCTTTATAAGCTTTTTTTCTTAAATGAAATATAGCTAAGCGAGCAGCCATATATTGATAATCAGTAGTTCTTTCACTAATTAAATCAGCCGCAGTTTTAATTAATGTTTCATGGATGTCTTCTGTTTTTATATTATCAAAAAACTGTAATTGAGATTTTAATTCTACCTCTGAAACTGAGACACCTACTAAATTTTCAGCCGCCCAATTTAAAACTTTATGTATTTTATCTAAATTTAAAGGCTCTAAATGTCCTTCTCTTTTTTCTACCATTATTGTCATATTTTTCTCCGATTTTAATCACTAACTTTTAATTCAACGTTTATTTGAATGTAAATAAATATTATCATCAATAAAATTTTAGTCAATAAATCATGGTTATTTTTTTTATTTTTTTGCCTTAAATATTTGATTTTTTTGATATTTTTTTAGTTAAAAATACATTAAATAATATAAAAAATTAACATTAAAATATTTTTCAATTATTTTAATATTTCAAATGAAAAATATATTGTTAAAATTAATGGTATTATTATTTTTTGTGAATTCTATCGAAATATTGACGGCATATATTTGACACAAATATTAAAATATATTATAATTTGTTATAAGTAATATAAAAAAGAAGCTTTTATGAATCCAATATTAACATTCTTAAAGGAAAAACAGAAAGAAAAAGAAGAGATTGATAACGATATAATGAAACAAATAGAAAATTCTTCTATAAGATTAAATATATCATTAGCAAAAGCAGTTGAAAAATTAAATGTTTTACAAAAATTTAAAGTTGCAGATCATTTAAGAGAGTTATCAGAAGTTGTCAATAACATTAATGATGAGTCTGGATTTAAGTTTAAGGATGGTAGTGTTTTAATAATTACTGATGGAAGATTGAATGGTTTAAATAATTCTGAAAGTAAGTTATGGTTAAATGGGTTATATATAAAAGAAAAAATTAATGTAATTATAGATAGTGATATAAATAATCTTATTATTAATAATATTGATAATGAAGTAAAAGAAAAATGTTTAAAATTAACCCCTTAAAAAAAGCCTTGAAAGGCTTTTTTTTATTTCTAGTTAAAACTTAAATTGATTTTCATTAAATAATAGATTATATTTTAGATGTTCGTTTAGAAAAGGAGATCTATCTATATGAAAAAAATATATACAATCGAACCAAATAATAATATGTCATTATTATCTCAAGGTGAAATTGAAATTATAAAAAACAAAAAAAACACTTCCCTTTATAAATTATTCCGAGATTGTTCCTTAGCTGTTTTATCTTGTGATGACAATAACGATGATCCAGAACATTTATTACACTCGTATAAAGATTTTGAAATTGAAATAGTTCAAATGAATAGTGGAATTAAATTAAATCTAATAAATCCACCTGAAGCTCCATTTGTAAATGGAGAACTAATAGAAGGTGTTAAAGATTCTTTATTTTCTGTATTAAGAGATATTTTATATGTTCACACTAAAATTGATAATAATAAAATGGGTTTCAATACAAAGGAAGAAACTACAAATTCTATATTTAAAATTTTAAGAAATGCTGAAATATTTAAGAAAACAGAACCAGATTTAATTATATGCTGGGGTGGTCATTCTATAAAAAGAAATGAATATGAGTATACTAAAAAAGTAGGTTATCAATTAGGTCTACATAATTTTGACATAGGTACAGGATGTGGATTGGGGGCTATGAAAGGACCCATGAAAGGTGCTACAATAGCTCATGCTAAAACAAGAAAAAAAGATGCAAGATATATAGGAATATCAGAACCGGGAATTATAGCTTCAGAATCACCAAACCCTATAGTAAATAAATTAGTTATATTACCAGATATAGAAAAAAGACTAGAAGCATTTGTTAGATTAGCACATGGTATAGTCATATTTCCGGGTGGTGCAGGAACTGCTGAAGAAATTTTATATCTTATAGGTATATTAATGAATCCTAAAAATAAAGAAATTAAATTACCAGTTATATTAACAGGACCTATAGAAAGTAAAAATTATCTTGAAAAAATAGATGAATTTATTAGATTTACATTAGGTGAAGATGCTAAGAATCATTATAAGATCTGCTATAATGAAATAGAAGTTGCAGAAATAATGAAGAAAGAAATAGATATAGTTAAAGAAGATAGAATAAAAAAAGAAGAAGCATTTTATTATAATTGGGGTTTAGACATTTCAAGAGAGCATCAAATACCTTATCATTTAACTACTGAAAATATAGAGAATTTAAAAATATCTTTAGATATGCCTAAATATGAACTTGCTTGCAATTTAAGAAGATTATTCTCAATAATTGTTTCTGGAAATATAAAGCCTGAAGGAATTAAATATATAAGAGAGAATGGACCTTTTGTAATTGATGGAGATAAAGAGATATTAGAAAAATTAGATGCTTTGTTAAATGATTTTATAGAACAAGGAAGAATGAAATTACCAAATGGTAAAAAATATGAACCTTGTTATTTAATAAAAAAATAAAGCTCTCGAATGAGAGCTTTTTTATTTATTTTAAATTTGATAAAAAGTCTTTTACGTTTCTTGCTTTTCTTGCTGCTTCATCACGATCAACAAGTTTTTGATTTACTAAATTAGTTAAACTTTGATCCATAGTAATCATTTGTTCACTAGATCCAGTTTGAATAGCAGAGTACATTTGAGCAATTTTATCTTCTTTTATAAGATTTCTTATAGCATCTGTACCAAACATTATTTCATGAGATGCAATACGACCACCATTAACTTTTTTCAATAGAGATTGAGATATAACAGCCTGTAAAGATTCTGATAACATTGATCTTATCATTGGTTTTTCATCTCCGGGGAATACGTCTATAATACGGTTAATAGTTTTACTAGCAGAGTTTGTATGAAGAGTTCCAAAAACAACGTGACCAGTTTCTGCTGCTGTCAAAGCAAGTCTTATAGTTTCTAAGTCTCTAAGTTCACCTACTAAAACAATATCAGGGTCTTCACGAAGTGCAGACCTAAGTGCATTATTAAATGATTTAGTATCTCTATGAACTTCTCTTTGGTTTATGATACATTTTTTTCCTGAATGAACAAATTCAATAGGGTCTTCAATTGTTATAATATGTTCATCTCTATTTTCATTAATATGATTAATTAAAGCAGCTAAGGTTGTTGATTTACCAGAACCAGTAGGTCCAGTAACTAAAACTAAACCTCTAGAAAAATCTGCTATTTTTGTAAATGCTGAATTTTTTATTCCAAGGTCTTCTAAAGTTAATATTTTATTTGGAATAAGTCTCATAACAGAAGCTATGCCTCTATTTTGTTTAAAAATGTTAACACGAAAACGACCTTTATTTTCTAATGCAAATGAAAAGTCATATTCCCAATTAGATTCAAACTCTTCTTTTTGTTCTTCAGTCATAATTTCATATAACATATGTTTCAATTGTTCTTCTTTTAAATAAGCTTCATCTAATCTAATAATACTACCATCAATTCTAAAGCTTGGTGGTTCACCTACAGTAAGGTGAATGTCAGAAGCTTTATTTTTTATAGCAAATTCTAATAATGTATATATATTGATATTATCCATTTTTTTCTCCTATTTCTTTATCTAACTGCTGAACCCATTTTAAATACAGGTAAATACATAGCAATAATTAATCCACCTACTAATATTCCCAAAATAGTCATAATTAATGGTTCAGTCATACTTGTTAATGCATCTACGGCATTATCTACTTCTTCTTCATATAATGCTGCTGCTTTTGAAAGCATTTCTTCTAAATTACCAGACTCTTCACCTATTGAAACCATTTGTGTAATCATAGGTGGAAATAATCCAGTTGCAGCCATAGAGAAGTTTAATTGTTGACCAGTCATTACGTCTTCTCTAATTTTTAATATAGATTCTTTAAAGATTATATTACCAGAAGCACCAGCCGCTGATTCGAGTCCGTAAATTAAAGGCACACCAGCCTTAAAGGTAGTAGCTAATGTTCTTGAATACCTTGCTATAGCAGATTTTCTTACAATGTTATTAAATATAGGTACTTTCAAAGAAAATATTTGTAATTTTTCTCTGAATTTTGGGGATTTATCATTTAATTGTTTGATGCCTATAATTGTTCCGACAACAGTTCCTATTATAATTGGCCATATATCTTTAACTGTATCTGACATATTAACCACTAACTGTGTAAAGTATGGTAATTTTCCACCAAAACTTTCAAACATCATTTGGAATTGTGGAACAACTTTAACAAGTAATAAAATAGTTACACAAAAAGATATAAATAGAACTGTTAAAGGATAAGCCATAGCTTTTCTTATTTTAGCTTTAACCATTTCGGTTTTTTCTTTATATATAGCTAATGATTCAAATATTTCTTCTAAAGAACCAGATTGTTCTCCTGCTTCTACTAAGCTACAAAAAAGGTCATCAAAATATTTACCATGTTTTCTTAATGCAACAGTAAAAGGAGTACCACTAGAAATTTCATTTCTAATATCTGTCAATAATTCTTTAAGTTTTTGTTTTTCAGTACTATCAATAAGAATACCAAAAGCTTTAACTAAAGGAACACCTGATTTAATAAGAGTAGCCAGTTGCCTTGTTAATAAACTAATATCTTTACTATTTATTGAACCTTTAAATTTAGTAAATATATTTTCCTTTTTTTCTTTAATTTTTAATACTGAAAGACCTTGTTCTTTTAGTATTGACTTCATTTGGGTTAAATTTTCGGCTCTATTTTCACCGGATCTTTTAACTCCTTTATTGTTTCTAGCTTCCCATACATATACTTTAGAAACATCTATTTGCTTTAATTCCTTTTTAGCCATTATTATATTGTTTTTTGTTGCTTCATTTCATACTATCATACTGATTTTAAATTAGGAAGTCTTTATAGAAAAAAATTAATAAAAAAGCCCTACCGAAGTAGAGCTTTAATATTTAAACTAAACTATTAGTTCTTTATAGCAGAGCAAGATTCTACATAAGATGGCTCAGTAGTATCGTAATCTGTACAAGTAACAGTCCAATTAAGAGTTCCGCTGCTTACAGTTGGAGTTAAGTCAACTTCAATAGCAGTTCCACTTCTGTCATTTGCGTCTAAAGTAGCAGTAATAACACCGTCAGTTACACCAACAAGAGCAAGGTAGTTAATTTTATCAGTTGAAGTAGAAGTAATAGCAGCAGGGATACCATAAGAACCAGCATCACAATCTGCTAAAGCACCTCTCTTCTGATAACACATAGCTACAGTTGTTTTGAAAGCACTAAGACCTGAAAGACCAGCACTTGCTTTAGTTGTTTGGGTGTAATCGTTATATGCAGGTATTGCAACTGCTGCAAGTATACCTATAATTGCAACTACGATCATTAATTCGATAAGAGTGAAACCTTTTGATTTTCTTAAACTTTTTAAAATATTCATAACATTCTCCTTTATTATTTTAACTGAACGCCCTCGTTCATACCACATTATAATCATACAAAAATCACATTTTCAAGTCTATTATTATTTTTTTTTAAATATTTTAATGTTTTTATGACGTAATTTGTATTTTTAATGCTTTTTTTAATGCTTATTTTTATTGACTTTTATTGATTAAACGATAAAATATAAAAAAATAATAATATTTGGAATATATATATTTTAAACATGAAAAACTTAAAAAAATTTTTAAATAAAGGGTATTCTGTTTATGAGCTAATGATAGTATTGTTAATAATTTCAATATTAATAACTATATCAGTTCCTAACCTTAATAAAATGATTTCTGATATAAGGAAGGAGAAAGCTTTTGATATATTAAATTCATCTATTTATTTAGCTAAAAATTATGCAATAAATAATAGAGTTAAAGTTTATTTAACTGTAGGCGATAAAGGAACCAGTACAGATTGGGAAAGTATAAGAGTATATACAGATGATGAAGATTTATTTAATTATGATTTAGAAGATTATAAAATTAAAACAAATAATTCTTTAACATTTAATATGAATGGTCAGGTGTTTTCTTCTAGCAACAATTTACCAATAGTTAATAATTTATTTTGTATATATAATGATGTAACAATTAATTCAAAATATATATTAACTATAAACTATTTAGGAAAAACAAAATTCGAGGAAAAAAATGCTTGTAATTAAAAATAAAATTAATGGTACATCATTACTCGAAATTTTAATATCTGTTGCAATATTGTCAATAACAGTGTTGACATTTGCATCAATACAGATTAGTTCTTTAGATGCTGTAAGAGATGGATTTGTAAAAAAAATAATTACAGAAACAGGTAATGAGTTTATAGTTCAATTAAACACTGATATGTCTTTACAGAAAAAAAATACAGGAAGAACAGAAGTTTTAAATGCTTATTTAACTGATTCTTGGAATTTAACTTATGAAGATTGTCCTTTAGCTGAAACAAGTAGTTTATTAACAGATTGTTCATCTTCAGATAATTTAAATGATTTAAATCAATGTTCAAAAACAGAAAGAGTAAATTTAGATATAATAAATTTTCAATGTGATCTTATTCAAAATATACCTTCTGCTAAAAGTCAATTTGTAAAATGTGGTAGTTCAACAGAACTTCATTGTCTTTTAATTTCTTGGAATCAAGAAGATAATGATTATGATAAATGTAAGGAGTATGACAGTGATTGCATTATCTTTGAGGTGCTACCATGATGAAAAATAAAGGATTTACACTTGTCGAATTATTACTTGTTGTTTTGCTTGGTGGATTTATATTAGTAGGAATATTACAAGTATTTAATTTAAATCAAAACACTTCCTTATTACAAAAAGAAATGTTAGATATTCAAAATTCTGGTTTTTTTGCAATGACTTTATTAACAAACGATTTAAAAAAAGCAGGATCTTCTGAAGATATAATTTCTAAGTTTGATGTAAATCCTTTTGATTTTGAAAACACAAGTGTGGATGAATCTGGAAATTATAAACTCTCTATAAATTACTTAAATTTTGATAATGATTTTGATTGTGATGGCACATCTGGTTTATCAACTATTTTAAATAATTATAAAGTTGAAAATAATAAATTGTATTGTAATGATATTGAAGTTGTTTCTGGAGTTGAAAGATTTAGTGTTCTGTTTGGTGTTGATTTAAATGGAGATGGATTTACAGATAGATATGTAAATAGAGATTCTGCATTGGAAATACAAAATTCTTCAAATAAAAAAATAACTTCTGTTTATTTTGCATTATTGTTAAAATCTTCAAAAGAATTAGAGGCAGATTCAGAAAAAAAATTTAAATTATTAAATAATGAAGAATTTGAATTTAACGATGGTTATTTTTATAGATTATTTACAAAAAAAGTAGTATTAAAGAATATGTTATGAGAAAATTATGAAAAATAAAGGTTATGCATTAATTACAGTTTTATTAATAGTGTTTATAATATCACTAGGAATAAGTTCAATATTTTTAAATGGCATTTTAGAATATCGTTCAAGTAATAATAATGTAGCAAACAATTTAGCTTTTCAAGCAGCCGAAAATGCTATTGATAAATCATTAGGGAATATACAGGTTTCTAGGACAGAAATGAATAAAATCTTAGCAATAGGTGATGGTGAAAATAAATATTATTGCATAGACGAAAAAGGAACTTTACAAAACTCTTGTTCTGAAGTATTTTTAAATGACGAAAAGACAATTAAATCTCAAAATGAAGTAAAAAGAAGAAATGGAGAATGTATAGCATATGGAAATTCAGATCAACAATCTGGTTGTTTTATAATTAAAGGTACAGGAAGTATACCAAGTTTAAATTTAGAAGTTAAGAATAATCAAGAAATAAAGATTAATACAATAAATGCTAATAATAATGGCGTTTATGAATACTAAGAGGATAAAATGAAAAAAATTATATTTTTGAGTTCGTTTTTATATACATTTGGAGTATCTTACACATTAGCTGAAGATATTGAAATATATGTAGGTACAAATGAATTAAACATAAACAAAGCAAATGTATTATTAATGGTAGATACTTCAGGAAGTATGGACACATTAGTTTCAGGAACTTCAGAAACAAGAATGCAACAAACAAAGAAAGCATTAAAAGAAATGTTAACTAAATTACCTGATAATACAAATGTTGGTTTAGGAAGATATAATGATCCGGGTGGTTCTATATTATATCCTGTAAGAGAATTAAGTAGTCAAGCAGAATTTAAAGTTTTCAAAACAATTACGTCTAGTGAAAATGATGCTGTTCAAGAAGTAAATGGAAGCGTTTCATTAAATTCTACAACAATGAACTTTTTATCTGGATTAAAAACAGTTACTTCTAAAATAAATGGTTCAAATGATGATGTAGAACAATGTTTAAATGGAACAAACTATTTAAATAATGCTTCTTATGTTGATATAAACTTTGATACAAACTGTCCTCTTGATTCTAATGGATTAATGTTTAGAAATTTAAATATTCCAAAGAACTCCAAAATAGCAGACGCATATATATCAATGAGACTAGCAGCAGCTTCACCGGGAAATGCTGATAGTGAAATATTTATTGAAAACACTTCAACGCCTGCAAATTTTGCAAACGCAAATGGTCAAAGAGTAATAGATAGAAATTATTTATCAACAACAACATTATGGCAACCAGTACCAGTAGCAGCTACAAATACTTGGTTATCAACACCATCATTAAAAAACTTACTTCAAGGTGTAGTTGACAGAAGTGATTGGACAACATCAAGTCCAGTAAACTTCATGCTTAGATATCCTACTAGTGGTGGTAGTATTGGTGCTAGAACTTCATTTTATAGTTATGATTATACAACAGTTTCACAACCACAATTTACAGCCACTTATTATGATTCTAACACTTCTAAAACATTAGTTGCTTTAAGATTTGATGAATTACAAATTCCAAGTGGTGCAACAATAGTAAGTGCAAAAGTTAAATTAAAATCTTCAATTGATAATGAATCAGGAAATGTAAGATTTAGAACTGAAAGTTCAACAAACCCGATTGCTTATTCTGCAACAACAAATAATATAAGTTCTAGATCTTTAGATACAGCTTCTATTTCTTCTAATTATACAAATTGGAGTTTAAATACATATAAAGATTTTGACATTACTTCATTAGTTCAAAACAAAGTTGACTCTGCTAATTGGTGTGGTGGAAATTCTATAAGTTTTATTTTAGATTCTAACACTGCTTTCCAAATATATAGTTTTGATTCTGGAAGTATAAATGCTCCCGCCATTGAGATTGAATATACTAATGTAGATACTAACGCTTGTGCAAGAAATACAAACGTTGTTCAAGTTATTCAAAATAGTGATGATGGAAATCAAAGGAGTAATGGGAACGTATATTTAAATTATGATGAATTAGAATTAAGTAGCACATATCCATTAATGGCATTAAGATTTAATAAAGTCGATTTTGATTCTAAATTAATCAGTAATTTAGAGATAGAAGATGCATATATAGAATTTATAGCAAGTGAAAATTCTACTGGATCTTTTAACTTTACAATACAAGGAGAAAAAGTTGGAAATTCTTCTTCACTAAATAATTCTAAAAATTCTATTTCAATAAAGAATAGAACAACTAATAGTGTTACATGGACTTCTCCAACAAACATGACAGTAGATACTGGATATAGAACACCTAATTTAGCAACTGTATTAAAAGAAATAACAGATCAAACAAATTGGCAAAAACTAAATAGTTTAACTTTTATATTACAAAGGAACTCAGGAACTAAAAGATTTTTAGCAAATGATTATAGCTTCTCTAAATCTGCAAAATTAGTTATAAAGTATAAAGGAAATGGAGCTTTTAAAGGAATGACAGTAAGGGAGCATTTGTCTAATTTAATAGAAAGCTTACCGGCTGAAGGAAGTACTCCATTAGAAGGTGCTTTATATGAATCTGGATTATATTTCTTGGGTAAAGATGTTGATTATGGACGCTCAAGAAATGGTACTAGTTATGCAAACACAAAAAGAATAAGTGAAAACAATACTTATCAAAATGGAACAAGATATTTACCACCGGGCTGTACTTTATCTAATTTAGATAGTTATGATTGTGTAAACGAATATATACAAGGTTCACCAAAATATATAAGTCCAATGTCTGAATCAGCTTGTGAAGTAAATTCATTAATTATGATTACTGATGGTTATCCTAACAGCTATTCTAATTATACTTCAAATTTAAGAAATATGGATAATATACCTTTAGCAAGTAGAGTAAACACTTTAACAGGAAAATCTTGTAATGATCCTTGGTCTTGTGCTTCAGTAGTAGCGCAACATCTTTACGATACAGACTTTTCTGAAGATCAAGGTGGTAAACAAAACATCTTTACTCATATGATCGGATTTGCTGAGTTAGATTCTGAAGGTAAATTAACAGATTTAGCTCGTAAAGGTGGCGGAATGTTTATAGGTGTTAATAACAATGCTGAGCTAGTTTCTGCTTTAACTAAAATATTTAATAATATATTAGATGTGAATACAACATTAGCTTCACCGGGTGTTGCTGTTAACCAAAATAATAGATTTGAGCATTTAAGTGATATTTATTATTCAGTATTTAGACCTTCTGCTAGAAAAAGTTGGTATGGAAATTTAAAAAAATATAGAGTAGATTCACAAACTGTTAAAATAGTTGACTCATTAGGTACACCAGCAATTAATGAAGATACTGGATTCTTTAAAGAAGGAACTAGAAGTTTCTGGTCTACCGTAGATGATGGTGAAGAAGTTACTTTAGGTGGTGCGGCTGGATTATTTAGCACAACAAGAAATATATTTACATATACGGATGTAGTTAATAATCCAGATGAAGAAGATTTAAATACTACTGATAATATTATTAATTCTTCTAATACAAATCTTACTAGATCATTATTTAATTTAGATAGTTCAATAGATAATGCTTCTTTTGCAAGATTTATAGACTGGATTGCTGGTATAGACGTTAATGATGAAGATAGAGACGGAATAAATACAGATGCAAGAACATTTATGGGCGATCCATTACATAGTAGACCAATATTAGTCAATTATGAAGATGGAAAAGACGTTGTATTTGTAAGTACAAATAATGGTTTCTTACATGCATTTGACGCTGAATCAGGTGAAGAATATTTTTCATTTATTCCTTCTGAATTATTACCTAATTTATATACTCATTACGAAGATGATGCTGGACAGCATTTGTATGGACTTGATGGTTCTTGGATAGCATTAAGACATGACGAAGACGATGATGGTTATATAAATGAAACAGGAGATTATGTATATTTATATGGTGGAATGAGAATGGGTGGAAGAAACTATTATGCTTTAGATGTTACTAACATTGATATGTCTAATCCACAACCAAAATATAAGTGGAGAATAACTCCTGATACAAATGTTGCTTTTACTGATATGGGAGAAACGTGGTCAGAACCAGTTATTACTAAAATAAAAGTTAATGGAGTTTCAAAAATAGTATTAGTTTTTGGTGGTGGATATGATCGTGGATATGAAGACTCTTCATATAACGCTTCTTCTGATAGTTTAGGAAAACAATTATATATTGTAGACGCTGAAACTGGTGATTTAATTTGGTGGGCATCAAACACTTCAAGTAATGCTACAACAAAAATAAATGGAATGAATTATAGCATTACAGCAAAACCTACAATAATTGATTTAGATAATGATACATTCGCTGATATTATCTATATAGGAGATTTAGGTGGTCAAGTATTAAAATTTAAAGTAAATAATGAAAATACTGGAGTTTCTGGCTTAATGACAGGTAAAATAATTGCTAAACTTGGTGTTTCTGACACTAATTTATCTGGTGTTGAAAATAGACGTAAAATTTATGAACCTATAACTGCAACAAGGGTTAAAAAGAATAACGAGAAGTACATGGCACTTGTGGTAGGTTCAGGATATAGAAGTAGACCTTTAAATAAACAAATAAATGATAAATTATTTGTTGTTAAAGATAAAGAAGAATATTATACAACAACTTCAGAACCAATAACAACACCTAAAAAAATATCTGATTTAATTGATGTTACTAATACATTCGATAAAGATGTTTTAAATAGTTCACTATCAACTACTTCTTCAGGTTTTTACATAAAATTAATAGAAGAAAGTAATTCATATGTAGGTGAGAAAATATTAGGTGAACAACTTGTATATGACAATAAAATAATATTTACTACTTATATACCTGATGGTTACGCAACCCGTTGTTATCCGATTGAAGGATTCTCAAGGACTTATCAAATAAGTTTATTTGATGGAACTCCAGCGAATAGCAGTAATATTAAAAATCCTGAAGATGTAAAACCTTCAGATAGATATTCAGATAATGTAGTTCCCGGTATATCTTCTGGTTCAAAAGTTATTTATACACCAGATAATGTAATTGAATTAGTAAATACACAAACAAATGAGCTTACTAAAGGTGGTGATTTAGGTGTTAAAAGAATTAGATGGTATAGAGAAGAGAAATAAGGAGAATAAATGAAAACCAAAGGATTTACTCTATTAGAACTATTGATAACTGTTTCGATGATAAGTATTCTCTTAACTATTGCTTATCCTAATTATATAAATTTTATGAGAGAAACTTATAGAAATTTGGCTCAAAATGATATGTTAACAATAGCTTACAGATTAGAAAGAGTTAAAACAAAAAGTTTTTCATATAAAACAGCTTTAGATGAAGATGGAGTTTTAAAGACTAACATTTATAGAAGTTATTCTCCAGATATTAGTAATAAAAGATATGACTTCACTTATGAATTCAATGATAATGATTATAAAATAATAGCAACTCCTACAAATTTACAAGGTTCTGATACTGGTAAATTTTATTTATCTTTTAATGGAAAAAAATATGATAAAAAATGGGATAAAGATAATGATGATAGTTATTCTGAATCTTGGTAATTGAATATTATTTATTTATTGTTATTATGAATTTATATATTTTATTAAAAGGAGTATAAAATATGAGTATAAAATCAGGTATTAAAAGTGTAAGTGATTTTGTTAAAGTAGCTAATGAAGTTGTACCACATCTTAAAAATTTAGTTAAAAGTATGGGAGATGATAATATAAAAGTTGCTTTATCAACCCCTGAAAACATGAAAGAGTTTGCATATAATTTATATCAAAAACTACCAAAGCATGTTCAAATGAAATGTAATTATGAAACCTTTGAAACTGTAATAGTAGCAAATAGAGATAAATTAATGAAAAAGAAATCAAACCAAAAGAAAGTTTTTGGTAAAGTAATAAAAGAAAAAAGCAACTAAGTTGCTTTTTTATTATTTAATATTTTACTTGATCTCTTCCATTCTTTTTTGCAATATATAATAAATCGTCTGATTTTTTTAATAGCTCTTCTAAAGAAGTATCTTTTACATATTCAACCATACCCATAGAAACAGTTATTTTTAATTCTGGAACTTCTGGTATTCTAATTTCTCTAATCTTATTCATTATTCTATTAACAACTTCTTTACTTATAGAAATATCTATATGTGACAATATTAAAACAAATTCTTCACCACCAAATCTAGCAAAACAATCATCACTTCTAATTAAGTGATTTACTTCTCTTGAAAATGCTTTTAAAACTAAATCTCCTATATCATGTCCATGATTGTCATTTATTTTTTTAAAATAATCAATATCAATCATACATATAACAAATTTATCTAAACCTTTATCTGCTTTAATCTTTTGATTTGATATAAAATTTAAAGCATATCTTCTATTATATATACCAGTTAATTCATCCGTAACAGATATTTTTTGAATATCAGAGAATGCGTTCATTAATTCTACTTTTTGAGATTTTAATTTTTGTCTTAGTTCTGATATTTTATTACATACAAAGGCAAAAGATAAAGCAACAACTGAAAACATTGAAACAATTAATATTTCATTATAAATGTTAACATCTTTAGTTAATATAACTGCTGTTATTGTTATTGATAAAAGTACAATAGAAAATAAAGTAATATTTATAAATTGTCTAAAATTTAATTTAAACACTCCAAATATCATAATTAAGAAGTAATTCATTATTAAAACACTTCTTAGTATCTCTGTCATATAATAAGAAGGAACAATTATACAAATTATTGACCAAACCATTAGTGGAAGCATTAAATCTGGATCTTTTATCTTTTTATTTAAGCCTAATCTAACAAATAGATATATAGATAAATTACCAGTCCAAATAAATGTTATTAATGTTGTAAATTCTAATGTTGATATATTTAATACATTGAAATAGTAAGAAAAAAATAAGAATAATGTATAACAAGAGTATCCTAAAAATATATTATGCATCATCTTGATGTATCTTGCTTGCTTAAAACTGTCCATAGCATTTTAATATTAGTTGTATATTTTATATTATCAACAATATTAAATAATTCAAGAATATTATGTAAAAATATCGTATTTTAAAACAGTAAAATCATCTATTTTCAATTTTGTTTTAAGAGTATTATTTAAATTTAAAATTTCTTTTTTATCTAAATTTAAAGAATATTTATCAGAATAATATAAATAATTATTTAAAATATAATTAATAGGGTATCCTTCTAATTCTGCTATTTTTTTAATAATTGAATGAACTTCTTCTGGTGCTCTCATATATTATTCAAAAGTTTATAATTTAATTATATCATAAACTTTTATATTATTCAAAATACTCTTCGTTTTGTGCAACTTGATAATTATTAGTATCTACTTGATTATTTTTAGTCATCTGCATATTAGTATTTAAATATGCAATACTTTGTTTAAACGTTGATAGATCTTTTTTATTTAAAGGTTGAGCAATAGGTAAGTCAACACTTAAAGAATTCTTAGCAATTCCATTAATTTTAAATTCATAATGCAAATGTGGACCTGTACTATATCCTGTCATTCCAACGTATCCAATAACTTCTGATTGACTAACTTTACTGCCTTTTTTCAATCCTTTTTTAAATCCATTCATATGTCCATAAAGAGTTGAATAACCTTGTCCATGATTAACTATTATGACATTACCATAACCATTTTGTGTTCCTATGAATTCGATAACTCCATCACCTGTTGTTTTAATAGGCGTACCTATTTTAGCAGAATAATCAGTTCCATTGTGTGGTCTTATTTTTTTAAATATAGGATGAACTCTTTTAGGATTAAAAGTAGAACTTATTCTTGCAAAATCTATTGGGTTTCTTATAAAGGCTTTTTCTAAACTTTCACCCTTTTCATTGTAATATTTTTTAACACCATTTTTTTCAAATAAATAAGCAGAATACTTATTTCCTGATAAATTAAATTCTGCACCTAAAATTTTACCTGTTCCAACAACTTTATCATCAACTATTTTTTGTTCATAGACTAATGAAAAAGTATCACCTCTTTTAATATCATACTTAAAGTCAATATCCCAAGAGAATATATTAACTAATTGATTAATTTGATTTGAATCCAATCCCGCTTTTCTACCAGCACTGCTTAAACTTGAATTAATTGTACCTGAAATATATTTTTTCATGTATTTAAAATCTTTTTCTTTTTCTACAACAGTAAATTTACCTTCAGTACCTTTTTTTGCTTGTAATATATTTAAGTCATCTTTATTTATAGTTATTTTAGATAAGAAATTATTTTGATCTCTTTCTATTGTCATTTCTTGTCCAATTTTTAAATCAAAAAACTTATTAGCGCCTTCTGTATTATGAATAAATTCTTTAATATCAATTGGGTCTATTTGAGATTTTCTTAAAATTGCTTTTATAGTGTCGCCATTTTTGACAGTGTAAACATCTCTATATAGTCTATCTTTGAAATGAAATTTATCAGAAGATAGATCTTTCTCTAGATTTAATTGATCATTTTCTATAGTCCAACTTACATTTTTAACATTATTAATATTGTTAGCATATGTATTTTGAGTCATTATAGAGTTTGCAATCATAGTAAAAGAGAAAGCAGATATGAATAGTATTCCTTTTTTAATCATTATTTATTCCGTTATTAAATCAAATATTTTTTTAATATATCTTAAAAAATAAGTTATTTCAACATTTTTGATAGATTTTTTAGGAATAACAAAAGACAATTTATTATTTTTTATTTATTTTTTGATATATTTTTGAATTCTTAATATGTCTTCAGTAGTGTCTAGCCCTTGTTTTTTTGCTCTTGTATAATAGTCGAGAGCTTTTTCATAATCAGGGTCACCCAAATAATCGCCCTCATATATTCTTGCAAGAGCCTTAGAAGCTTCAGCTATATCACCAGTAGATGCTGTTTTAAAAATTGGAACTGATTGTTGATATTTTTCAAATTTAATAAATGATATTCCAGCCTTGTAATATGTTTCATATTCTTCTCTAGTTTTAGGATTATCTACAATTCTCAAATATTCATTGTAATATTGCATTGATTTTTTATTATCAATCATAACAATATAACCTTTAGAATAATACTCAGCAACTTTTTTAATAGCGTCAACATTTCCATTATCAGCAGAACACATTAAATATTTAACATGGTTTTTTGGGTTGTTTTCTAATATTTTATTAGGAATAATATATAGTTTCTGTAAAGTATCACATGCTTGTTCATACCTTAGATTTGCTGCTTCTATTAAATAGCTTACACCTTTTTTATAATTACTAGGATCTCCGCTAGAAATTAGTTTTTGAGATATTATAAATTTGGCTTCTCCAGAACCCATTTGTGAAGCTCTATGATAATATTCAAGTGCATAATAAGAGTCTTTTTCAACACCTATTCCATTTTCATATATATTAGCAATATATAATGTAGCTTCAATAGATTTTTTATCACTTGCTTTTAATAGGAAAGATAGTCCTTTTTTTAAATCTGTATTAGTTTCTATATAATGTTTTCCAAGAAGATAATAACCTAATTGAGAGCCTTCTTCAATTGATCTTTCATAGATACTAACACCCATTTCAACATTTTTTTCAACACCTATACCATAATAGTAAAGATATCCCAAATAAGGGTAGAATTTTTTTTGATTTTCTCCACTTTTATTAATGTAAGATTTAAAAAGATTTTTTTTATCATTTTGATTTAATGTTGAAACTTTTTCTTCGAAACTTTTAAAATTTCTATTATCTGCAAAAATTGTGTTACTGTATGTTAAAACCATTAAGATTGAAATTATTAATATTTTTTTCATTATTTAAAGTTAATATTTTTTTATATTAATAACACATTATCATATTACTTTCAAGATTTAAATATATTTAATTAAATTTTTTAATTTCTTCTAGCATGATAACAGAAATAGGATTTCCAAGTAAAGCACTTTTCTGCAAATATTCAGTAGATTTAACAAAATCTTGTTTAACACCTTTTCCAGTAAAATATAAGTATCCTAAAATAAAATTATAACTTTCATTTTTTAAATCTGATTCATATAATGGAAGTAATTTTTGCAATGTTTTATAATCTTCTTCTTTCATTAAGATTAAAGTTTTCAAGGTCAATGCTTCTTTGCTATTATTATTTATTGACTGATATATCCAATAATTTGCATATTCTTGATTCATAAATTGTTCATTAAAGAAATAAAGTCCAGTTAAAATTAATTGGGCTGTTAAGTTTCCTCTATTTGCTGCTCTCGTGTAAAAGCTTATTGCTTTTTCTTTATTTAAGTTAAATCCTTTACCTTCATAATACATAGAAGCAAGCATCATATCAGCATTTGAATTTTCTTCGTCTTTTGAAGAATTTGAAAACCAAAATATTGCTTTATCATAATCTTGAGACAATCCATTAGTTCCATTGTAATATCTTATACCCATTTCAAATTGTGGATATTCCATTTTTTTGTTATAAATTTCAACAATATTAGCTTCTTCTACTGGAGTTAAATTTTCTTTATTTTCTTTTATTAATTCTTCGTTTTGAGTTTTTTCAATTTTTTGCAAAGGTAAAGAACTTTCACTTTCATTTAAAATTTTTTTTTGTTCTAAATTATTTTCTGCATAAGAGTTAAAACTAAGTGCTAATATTATTAAGAAAAATATATTTTTCATTATTCAAGATCCTTTAAATTATCTGTAGGTTTCAAATTTTTTTTTATTTCTATATTTTGATTTTCGTAAACTTCATTTATTCTTTTTATATAATCAACTTCTTCTTTTGAATATTTATTCTCTAAATCTTCTAAATTCATTTTTTTTGAATCTAAGATAAGTTGTTGTTTTCGATCAATTGTTTCTTTATTTTCTTTATAAACTCTTTTTTTAAAAACATCTTGGCTTAAACCTTTTTCTAATGCAAAAGAATTATTTATAAATAATGCTGAAAATAATAAAATTATATATTTCATATATCACCTAAATATTTTCTTATATAATATGGTATATTATTTTTTTGTCAATTTTATACTTGTTGGTCGTTCAAGCCATCTGTACATACCATTAGGTATTATTTCTACTATTTCTATAGTTTCTGGAGTTACTTGAACTACTTTACCATTGTTTTTGCCTATATAATTACCAATAGAAACTATTTTAAAATCACCAGAACCATAATCAATAATAGCTTCTAATAAACCATCCCCTTTTTTAATTGTGCCGACCATCTTAAATTTATCAATATCAATAAATTCTAGTGGCTCTTTTTGTCTATTTTCTTCAGGTTTTACAGAGGTAAAAACTTTTTCAGTTGCTTTTTTCTTTTCAATTGCAGTAACATCAAAAGGGCTTCTAATGCTAATGTTTTGATAAGTATAATTATCTGCTTCTTTGAATTTAGGAAGAGGTTCTACTTGACCAACAACTGTATTTTTAGTTTTTTCAATTTTTTCTTTTAGATCTTTTATATCGTCGGTTTTTGAGCAACCTACTAGAAAAACTAAAAATATTATTAAATAATTCTTATTCATATATTACCTTTATTTATTTTGATTTTCTTTTTCAATGTTATTTTTTGCATTTGGATTATATTTATAAGTTTTAATAAGAACATTCATTTCTAATAATCCATTAAATTTCATAGATGGAGTTATTGTAAAATCGTGTATAGTAATTATTCTGCTTAATTGAGTTAGATCATTTAAAAATTGACCAAATGCATGATATGTTCCTCTAGCAGTTATTTCAATAGGTAGCTCAATATAAAATGAGCCAGCTTTTTCATCAACTAAAATAATTTTATCAAACTCAAGTCCATATTGAAGACCACTTTTAGTTATATCTTTAATTAGTCCACTCATTTCAATTTCTGCTGGTAATTTTTCTGCTTCATCAACAAACTTTTCATTCATTTCTTGAATTTGTTTTTTATAGGCTTCTAAATGTGAAGTTTCATATATTTTATTTTCAACTTGAGAATAAAGTTGTAATTCTTTTTTTGCTTCTAGTCTTAAAGTATTTTCCATTTTTTTAAATTGTAAAAAATAACCTAATAAAACAATTAATACAACAAAAAATATAGCAAAAATAAATCTAACACTTGCTGGCCATTCGCCTACTTCTTTAAAATCTAATTGTCTAAAATCAAATTGAGATAATTCTTCTAGATAGTTTTTTAATTTACTCATTTTCTTTTATTCCATTTTGTTCTCTTTCTTGTGCTGTAATAAAAAATTTATTTTTATCAGCAGATTCTTGTATTATTTCATCTTTACTTTTCTTTACATTTTCAGGTATTATAAGATTTATTTTACCTAGTTTTGGTTCTTGAAAAAAATCAGAATGTTGAAGATTTTCTAAAAATTCAGAAATATCATTATTTATACCAGAGACACCTTCAATTTTAAATTTACTTTCAGTTCTATTTAAATAAGTTAAATTAATACCTTTAGGTGTTAATATATTTAATGAATCTAATACCTTTACTGTAGTTTTTCTATCACCTTGTAAAGAATTAATGATATGCATTCTATTTAAAGTGTTTTCTCTTTCTTTTTTTAGTTCTTCAATTTCTTTAATTTTTAAATCTAATTCAGTATTTATAGAAGATAAATATTTATTTCTAGATTGTTGTTTATTAATTTCCATTTTATAATTTTGAAAAACAAAAATCATAACTGTTATTGTTGTACAAGCAATTACAATTAATTTTTGAGTATACTCTTTTTTTATTCTTTCTCTTTTGTTTTTACGCCAAGGTCTTAAATTTATATTAATCATATATGTTCTCCCTCATTGCAAGTCCACAAGCAATAACTAAAAGAGAAGACTTCTCTAATAAATCTGGAATATCAATTTTATTTGATATATCCATATTGCTTATTGGATTTGCTGTTAAACAATTTATTTGTAAATTGTCTTGAATAAAGTCTTTTACTTTTTCTATATTATTTTTATCTCCCATAAAACATATTGCAGTCAAAGCATTTTGATTTTCAGAATTTATAATGGTTATAACTCTACTTAAAGTATCCATTACTCCATCTCTATAATTCAAAGTTTCATTGTCAATTATTTCTTCAGTTATGAGAGTGCTTTTTAAACTTTTAAATCTTTTTTGCGTATATTTTTGTTCAAAATCTATAGGGTGTTCTTCATTGTAAGATACTTTTCCTTTGTTTAGTAGAACAACTTTTAACTTTTTATCAAAAAGTTCAACCATTAATATGCTGTTAGGTTCCTGATTTTTTAAAGAAAGCTCATGCTTTACTTGATCTGCTATTAATGGGTATACTCGCTCATAAACAAAGGCTTCTGAATCAATTATGGATGGATTTAAACCTGCTATATTAATGGTGTCATCTCTTGTTGTAATGCTTTTCTTTTTACAAGCAACTAAAAGAACCTCTTTACTGTTACTTTCATATTGAGAATATAAAACTTTAAAATCAAAATCAAACTCTTCAATATCCATAGACAAATATTTTTTACCACTCATTTCTATTTCAGATTCTATTTCTCTGTCATTGTCTCCTGTAACAGTTATATTTTTAGTGATAACTGTACTTTGTGGCACACTTATTGCAACATCTTTAGTATGTATTTTATTACTACTTACCATATCTTTTATAATTTGCCCGATTTGAGAAGTATCTATAACAATATCTTCAGAAACTAGACCCGGTGGAATAGAGTGGTGAGCATAACCTTCAATTTTAAATTTACCTTCATTATTTTTAGTTAACTCTACTATTTTTATATCTTGTGTAGTTAAGTCAATACCAAGAAGAGTTCTCTTTTCTTTCTTAAAAAATAAATCTATTATTCCTTTCATATTTTTCTCACTCTGGATTTGTCACTATATATTCTTTTTTTATTGGTGCTTTAGTTCTAACTATAACACCATAACTTAAATTGTCATAAACTTTATAAAGCATTATCAATCCTAAACTTTGACCCGGAAGAGTTAAATTGGAATCTTTTTTCATTGGGTTATTTACTATACTATCTTTGTTTTTAATAGATAGTATATTTCCAACTTCTAAATTAGAGCTATATCCTTTATCTATCAAGACAACATCATATAATCCAGCATTACTCAAACTTTCTCCCATTGATAAAATATTGCCATTAACTGAATCAATTGGTTTACTTGGAAATAAATCAGTTATTTCTTCTCTTTCTTTTAGCATTATTTTATAATTACTTCTTATGCCAGATTTTGTTGATAGTATTCTCATAAGACCAACATTTCCTTCACTAACAGCAGTAATAACACCTTCTCCAATTTTTATTATTTCATATCCTAATACTAAATCTTCTTGTTCTTTATCTTTATGTTCTATAACTTTGCTAAAAATATTAAAAATTTGCCCCGGAGAAACACCTTCATAAACAACAAATACTTCATCACCAGAACCTGATATTAAAGATCCATTACCACTTTTTAAAACATATCCATTATTTTTACTATCACTAATGTCAGTTATAATATTATTAGTTGTATGAAGTTTTATTTTATCTTTAGAAACAAGCGGAATAGAATCAGATAGTTTTTCAGATTTTTCAGTAGGAACTTTTTTTACATATTCTTCTTCTGTTAATTGATATTCTTCTAAATTACTATTTCTTGTCAATGTTAAATATTCTTTTCCATCTTCTTTTGTTACAGAAATAATATCATCTGGATAAATTAAGTTTGGGTTTTCTATATTTGGATTCTCTTTCCATATATCTTTCCAATACCAAGGCTTTGCTAAAAATCTATTTGATATATCCCATAATGTATCACCTTCTTTTACAATATATTGTTGTCTATTCTTAATAATAATTTGTTCTGCAAAAGAAATTGAGTTAAATGCTAAAAATGAAAAACATATAGTTGTTAAAATTGTTTTTTTGAGCATAAAATAATTACCTTTAATGTATGATTAAAAATCAGTATACAAATTTTTTTAGAAATTACAAGAAATAAGATTATATAAAAAACATTATTATTAATTTATTCTATATATATATTTTTTAAATAATGAAAAAATTGACATTTATTCTATATTTGCTAATTTTTAAATAATCGGAGTTTAATATGAATAAGATAAAGCCAATAAAAGGAATTATAAAAAAGATTCTAACTGAAAAAAATCATAATGAACCTAATATTTTGCAATATTTCTCTAAAGCAGAATCAAAAGAAATGGATTATGTTGAGTTTTTTATAGAAGAAAAGTTAATTTCTAGCGAAGAATTCGTTATTGCAATTAAGGAATTTTTACCAATAACTGAAATTTTTGAAGATTCTTCTTTGACTTCAATTGATGTAAGTACATTACCAAAGACAACTATACCTGAAGAAATAATTAAAAAATATCATTTTATAACAATAGAAGAGTCAAGTAAAAAAATAACTGTGGTTACAAGTAATCCATTTAATCAACAAATGATAGATGATATAAAATTCTATTCTGGTAAATTAACAGTTGAGTGTTTACTTGCAAATTATTCAAAATTAAAAGTTATAATAGATAAATTTTTAGCAAAAGATTATGGAATAACGAATAATTTCAATGATTCAGAATTAGATGAAATGGTTATTCAAGACACAAATGCTAAAGATGACAATGATCAAAGTACTGATGAGGCACCTATAGTAAGATTCGTAAACAAAGTTTTGTTAGATGCTATAAACATAAAAGCTTCTGATATACACTTTGAACCTTATGAGAAGTTTTATAGAATAAGATTTAGAATTGATGGTATTTTAAGAGAATTCGGTACACAAGTAAATGTTTCTTTAAGCAATAGACTTGCTGCAAGATTAAAAGTTATGTCAAATATGGATATAGCAGAAAAAAGAAAACCACAAGATGGTAGAATAAAAATAAAAGTATCAAGAAATCAAACAATTGATTTTCGTGTTAATACATTGCCTACATTATTTGGTGAAAAAATAGTTTTAAGAATATTAGATCCTACAAGTGCTCAGTTAGGTATTGATGCTCTTGGATACGAAAAAAATCAGAAAGAATTATATTTAGAAGCTTTAGAAAAACCCCAAGGAATGATTTTAGTGACAGGTCCAACAGGTTCTGGTAAAACTGTATCTTTATATACTGGATTAAATATTCTAAACACTTCTGAAATTAATATTTCAACTGCGGAAGATCCAGTTGAAATAAACTTGCCGGGAATAAATCAAGTTAATATTAATATAAAATCTGGAATGACTTTCTCTAATGCTTTAAGATCATTCTTAAGACAAGACCCTGACGTTATAATGGTTGGTGAGATAAGAGATTTAGAAACAGCAGAAATAGCAATTAAAGCTGCACAAACTGGTCACATGGTTATGTCTACTTTACACACAAACAGTGCTTCAGAAACTTTAACAAGATTAAGAAATATGGGAGTACCTTCATTTAACATTGCTACTTCTGTTAATTTAATTATTGCTCAAAGATTAGCAAGAAAATTATGTCCACATTGTAAACTAGAACATGAAATACCAGATTCTGCTTTAATTGGAATGGGTTTTAAACAAGAAGAAATTGGATTTAAATTATATAAAGCAAACATTAATGGTTGTGATAAATGCACTAAAGGTTATCGTGGAAGAATAGGTGTTTATGAAGTGGTTAAAATAACTCCAAAACTTTCAAAGTTAATAATGGAAGATGCAAACGCATTGAAACTTTCTGAAACTTGTAGAGAAGAAGGCTTTAATGATTTAAGGAGATCAGCATTAATAAAAGTAAAAAATGGTTTAACTTCACTCGAAGAAGTGACTAGAATAACAACTGAGTAATTTGATTTTATAATAATTTAAATTAAACTTATAATAATCATAAAAATTTAAAGGTTCAAAAAATGAAGAAAAATAATTTTTTTAAAATAGCAATCTTATCTTCTTTCATAGCAACTGCTTATGCTAATGAAGATATAAACACACTACAAAACATATCTTACAATGATAATGGTGATAAATTTAGAATTGTTCTAGATTTTGCTAATCCACAAAATATGTCTAGTGTAAAAATTAATCCTAGTGGTGAAAGTTTATTATTACATGTTGATAATGTATCTTATAAATTATTCAATGATAGTTTTGATACAAATTCAAAAATCGTAAAAAATATAAAAATAAATGAAAAAGATAAAGATTTAGAGATGATTATTTCTTTATCAGAGATGCAACCATATAATGTAAAGTCTATTGATAATAAAATAGAAATAACAATAGATAAAGATCGTGGAGTTAAGCAATCAAAATCAACAGAAAGCATAATTAAAGAAAGTATTTCTGATACTATAATTAATGATATTGATTTTGAAAGAATAAATGAGAATCAAGCAAAAGTTAAAATAGAGTATACAACTAAAAATGCTTTATTTGAAACTTTAGAAAAAGAAGATCATTTAGAATTGACTTTTCCTAAAGCGAAACTAATATCAGATTTATTTAGAAAACTTGATGTAAAAGAATTCAATACACCTATTGAATATATTATATCAAAAGTAGATCCTGAAAGAAATGTTGTTGTTGTAAAAATATATTTTAAAGATAAAATCAAGATAAAACCTTCATTTCAACAAAATCAAAGGTCTATTGAAGTTTTAATAGAAGAAAAAGATTATGCTAAAAAAATGGAAAAACTTGATTTTTCAGGTGAAAAAATGAGTTTCAATTTCCAAGATATACCAGTAAGAAATGTTCTTCAAATAATTGGACAAAAAATGGGAATTAACTTAGTTATAAGTGATAACGTTTCTGGTAATATAACATTACAATTAGAAGACGTTCCTTATGACCAAGCATTAGATATAATTTTAAAAACTAAAGATTTAGATAAAAGAGTTAACGGAAATGTTATGCTTATATCTACATTCGAAGACTTAGTTACAAGAGAGTCTAAAGAGTTAAAGTCAAAAGAGGATTTAAAAACATTAGCTCCTGTTGAACAAGAAACAGTTCAAATAAAGTATGCCAAAGCAAAACAGATTACTGATGTCATTAAAAACTTCTCAACTCCTAAAGGTTCTATAGTTTTCGATGAAAGAACTAATAAATTAATCATTTCAGATACAAGAGATAGAATTGAAGACCTTAAAAAGAAAATAGAAACATTAGATATTCCAGTGAGACAAGTGGTTATAGAATCTAGAATTGTTTTTGCTAAAACAAACATTCAAGAAGAACTAGGTGTAAGGTGGGGTATGGGATATAATCAGTTAGATGCCAGCAAACAAAATCTTATAGTAGGTGGTGGTAATTCTAAAGGGTTAACTGATGTAATAGAAAACGTTAATAATCAATCAAAAGGAGAAGGAACTATAAATCCTCCAAGCTCTTCTATGATTAACATGCCTGTTAATGGTGCAACTTCAGGATTGGCATTAGGATTCTTAAATGATACAATATCACTTGATGTTGAGTTATCTGCACTAGAAAAAAATGGAGATATTGAAATTGTTGCTAGACCGAAAGTTATAACTGCCGATCAAAAAAGTGCAACAATTGAATCTGGTAAAGAATATCCGTATTTAGAATTGTCTGATAGTGGTAATTCAGGCGTTAGCTTTAAAGAAATTTTATTATCATTGGGTGTTACTCCACAAATAACTCCTAATAATAAAATTCTATTAGATTTAAAAATAAATCAAGACTCTGTTGCTGAAATTACTGAGTCTGGACCTGCAATAGACTCTACAAAAATAGAAACTCAAGTTTTATCTAATAATGGAGAAACTATAGTTTTAGGTGGAATATTTAAATCTGATGTTATTGAAGAAGAAGAAAAAACTCCTTTATTGGGGGATATTCCATACTTAGGAAGGCTATTTAAGAAGACAGTTAATAAAGATGAACGTTCTGAATTAATTATCTTTATAACACCAAAAATAGTAGAATCAGAAATTATACCTTCTGAATAATTATTTAGTTAAAATAAAAACCAGCTTATGCTGGTTTTATTTTATATTTAAAGTTTAAATATTAACTTTCAAAATATTTTACCATATCTTCATATCCGCCTATTAATTTACCTTCAATAAATAATTGTGGGTAAGTTTTTGCACCTGTTAAACCTCTAAGAGCAACAGCATTAACACCACTTTCTCTTTTTATTTCATGGTAATAAATATCTCTACTATCTAACAAATCTTTAGCCTTAGCACAGAATGGACAACCTTCTCTTGTTATTAATGAAAATGCTTTAGGTAATTCAGCATCTTTATTAATATACTTTAACATAGTATCAGCATCTGAGACTTTAAAAGGATCTCCCGGTTCATTTGGCTCTATAAACATTTTAACAATTAATTTATCTTTAACTAACATTGAATATCTCCAAGATCTCATTCCAAATCCTAGATCTTTTTTATCAACTAACATACC
>JACCDH011826544.1_pt1 | contig 40007 bp, 31 predicted proteins | sample 7442481 | NCBI WGS metagenome assembly JACCDH01 (sample SAMN15323433, study PRJNA562643) | freshwater metagenome | isolation source: river surface water | place: USA:Blue River Watershed | collected 2017-08-15 | reverse complement strand
GGCCTTGCCAATTTCGGCGACAAAGGCGTCTTTGTCGGTGGCAAACCGTCTGATATCTAAGGTTGGGACTTGTTGTTGAGTCATTTTAAGGACCTGTTTTCTAGCCTAATGAAAAGAAAAAGCCTGCAATTGCCGCACTCATCAGGTTCGCTAACGTTGCGGCGAACAAGGCTTTTAAACCTAGCTCAGCAATGTCTCCACGTCGACTTGGTGCCATGCTACCAAGACCACCCAACAGGATGGCGATCGAAGAGAAATTGGCAAAGCCACATAACGCAATGGTTACGATGATTTGGGTGTGCTCAGATAAATGTCCATCTTTGACATGTTGGATAAAATCTAAGTACGCCACAAATTCGTTGATGACCAGTTTCTGGCCAATAAAACTCCCTGCCAAACGCGCTTCTTCCCAGCTTACGCCCAAGATAAACGCCAAAGGCTGAAATAAATAACCAAAAATCAGTTGTAAGGTTAAACCTTCAAAACCGACTAAATCGCCGACCCACCCGACTACGCCGTTCACTAAGGCGATTAAACCGACGAATGCCAATAACATAGCACCAACGTTGGCCGCCAACATCAAACCACTGGCTGCACCTGCTGCCGCCGCATCAATGACGTTGGTATTTTTGGCATCTGCCGCTAATTCGGTTAAATCATTTTTAGGAGTTTCAGTTTCAGGCAATAATAGTTTTGCCATCAACAAACCGCCAGGCGCCGCCATAAAACTGGCCGCGATTAAATATTTTAGCTCCACGCCCATGCCGGCGTAACCTGCCAGTACTGAGCCTGCTACTGAAGATAAACCACCCACCATCACGGCAAATAATTCCGAGCGAGTCATGGTTGGAATAAAAGGTTTTACCACCAATGGCGCTTCAGTTTGACCGACAAATATATTGGCTGCCGAGTTCATTGATTCCGGACGGCTGGTGCCCAAGAGTTTTTGCAAGCCACCGCCGAGCACGCTGATCACCACTCGCATTACACCAATGTGGTACAACACGGCAATCAGTGAAGAGAAGAAGATAATGACGGTCAGCACATTAATGGCAAAGATAAAGCCATATTTTTGATTGCCTAAGTCACCAAATAAAAAGCTAATGCCTTGGTTGGCATAAGAAATAACATTACTGACAGCCGCAGAAACGCTAACCAGCACATCTTTACCGAATGGCACATACAGCACAAAAGCACCAATCGCGATTTGGATTAAAAACGCACCAACAACGGTTCGCCATTTAATGGCCGATTTCTGTGTCGAACAGACATAGGCTAATAATAAGAGGGCAAAAATGCCAACTAAACTCATCATCTTGATATTTTTCCTTGGATCGTCCGCTTAGGCTGCGGATTTATTGTTCTTATGATGCTGACATCCGCGGATAGCATCAAAAGATCAAGTAGTTACAGTTTCGAAGCGGGGCAACTAACAATGATTGTTAGTGTTGAGTACTGCTCTTCTGGGGTTGTCTAAACTTGACGTTTTGCTGTGCGATTATAACAGAAAAGATTGCCTTGACTAGTGCGAGCCGATTGCACAGAAATAAATCAAAATAACCAGATTAAATTCAATAAGTTAAAAAGCTATTTTCATGCGATTTATCGATAAAAAACCCGCAGGATTGCGGGTTTTCAGCGAAAAACTTGCATAACCACTGGCTGATTTATGCCAACAAAGCGCGGATCTTGGTTTTGATAATATCAATCGCAATGGAGTTTTTACCACCGCGGGTCACGACTAAATCCGCATATTGTTTGGATGGCGCAATAAACTCAAAAAACGCAGGGCGCACATAATTTTCGTACTGCTCTGTGATGGAACTTAATGTCCGGCCGCGGTCTTCCATATCACGTTTGATGCGACGCAATAAACACACATCTAAAGGGGTATCCATAAACACCGTGATATTGAATTGTTCGCGCAATCTGGCATCTGTTAACAACAGGATCCCTTCAACGAGGATCACTTTTGCGGGAAGCACCTTGATGGTTTCTGTTTTGCGAGTGTGCGTTTTATAGCAATATTGCGGCATTTCAACCGATTGGCCTGCCCTGAGTTCTTGCAGATGCTGCGCCAATAATTCATGTTCAAACGCGGCTGGATGGTCGTAGTTGGTCAAAACCCGTTGGTCCATCGACAGATGGTCTTGATTCCGATAATAAGCATCTTCAGCTAACACAGAAATTCTCTCACCGCCAAATTCTGCGACAAGTTCTTGGTAAACGGTTGATGCAAATAAACTTTTGCCAGAGGCTGATGCACCAGCAATTGCAATAATGGTAGGTTTTGCCACGGTTCGATTCTTATTCAACTAAATGTTTGGCAATTATCGCTGAAAATCGGCAATTTTAGAAAGAAATAATCCAACAATTCGATGATTTCCTCCAATGAAGTCAAAAAAAACGCCGGCGATTGCCGGCGTTTTAACACTAACTTAGTCGATTAGAAGCGGTAATCAATACCGATTGCAGCATTCCAAACTGAAGTACGGTCTTCGATGCTTTGGTCACGTGGATTTGTGAACTGGCTGAAAACGTACTGACCTTGCGCGTTGATAGTCGCGCGAGCAACAGCTTGAACGTATGGGAAGCCAACTTGTTCCTTCACGCCCCAATCACTGTTCAGCAAGTTACCAATGTTCATCACGCTGAAATAAATTTCGGCATCATGTTCAGCAGAAAATGCTGGCAATTCTTGCGTTACTTTCAAGTCTACACGCGTCCACCAGCTTGAGTTAAAGCCATTACGTGGGGCGATTTGACCGCGGTAACCTTCTAAACCATTGGCAGCAATAAAGGCATCAAATGCATCTTTAACAGCTGGGGTTGCATACACAACTTTCTCGTCATTCACTTTAGGAATGTACAACAAGTTACGGTTACGAGATGCACCTAATGCATCGCCAAAACCTGGATCACCTGAGAAGGTGTAACTGAAGCCACGACCCTCAACACGCTGACCTAACAGGTTGAAACGCGTTGCATAATCGCCAACCAGATTCACTTTATAGCTAAAGTTCAAAGTGAAACGATTTGGTGTCTCGTAGTTTGACGTCGATGGCGTTGGGTTAGCCGGATCTGAAGTCACGTAACGGTCATAGTTTGAGTTTGGCGTGGTGCTAGTCATTGGGTGGGTTTCTTCCACATCTTGATAAGCATAACCCGCTTTTAACTTCATACCTTCCATGATAGTCCAGTCAGCAGATGTTGACAGGATCATTGAAGTTGCTGATTCATCAGAGTTAGTCAGCAATAAGTCCCAGTTGCTACGAGAAACACATGGACCTGATGTGTTTGTTACGTTCACAACACAGTTTCTGTAGATAGGACGACCATCAGGCGCAGTACCTGCAGAAATCATACGCATATCTTGCATGATGTACGGGTCTTTTTCTTTTGACACGATAACATCTGCACCTAACACTAAATCATCAGTGATCGATTTTTGCGTACCTAAGTTGAACTTCCAGTTCGCAGCAGGTTTGAAGTCTGGTGAAATGGCTTGGACGTTACCATCACCACCACGGAAATAGGCTGGATTTTTCAACTGTGAAGGCACATTAAAACCAAACCCTGCTGTGTTTGCTGCATTTAACGCTAATGCTTGATCAGCAGCTGACATCGCTGCAGTGCTTGAACTTAAAGCAGAAACACCATCATTTGAATAAATATTTGAAATCCAAACGTTCGGGTTACCGCCTGCGAACAGACCCATACCACCGTAAACAACCATAGTGTCATCTACAACCCAGTTCACAGATAAACGTGGTTGTAACAGACTGACATCTAACTCTTGCGCGTTGGTGAAACCGTAGCGGGTTTTGAAGTTAGCGTTTGCAGCTGGTGGATTGTCAGCAGTCCAAGCATCATAACGCAAACCTACGGTTAAAGTGACGTCGTCGATGATTGGGAATTTGTCTTGTGCATAGAAGGTGTAGCTTGGTAATGAGAACTCTGCAGCAGCGTCAGCTGGGTTAAAGCTAGGCGCGTTAGTATAGGTAATTGATTGGGCAATACCTGCTTCAAAGTTAGCTAAGTTACTGAATGTATAAACACCATTTGAACCTGCAACGAACATGTTGAAAATGTCAGTTTTCTTATATTCGAAACCAGCCAATAATTGGTGATCCTCAATGAAGTACTTCACTTCACCGTTGATGTTTAAAGTGTCATATTTCAGTTTGTTGGCATGACGGAATTGGTCTGGGCCAAAATACACGTCATTGGTACCTTGGGCATCAACAATACGGAAATGACCGAAGTTTAATTGGCTAGCACGAGGCGTTTGACCATTATCAACATCTTGGTAAGACACGCGTAATGAAGTACTTAAGTCATCAGTCCAATCAGAGAAGAACTGCATTGCATAAGACGTTAAATCGTTTTGACGAGTGTAGAAGTGGTCATCAAAAGCAAACGCGTCAGAGAAGCTGTCAGTCGTTGATGTGGTATTGCCGCTGGTATTCTGATAAGTGAAGAACATGCGGTGCACATCGTTGATTTCCCAATCAATTTTCGCAAGGAACTTTTCTTCTTCGTTATCTGCGCCAGTTGAAAGTGGGTTTACATTGTAACCATATTTGTCTTTAGCGACTTTAGCGATACGCTCCAAAGTGGCGACATCTAAACCAGCGATTTCACTTGGGAAACCTGCACCAGCTGGGCCGTAAGTAAATAAAGTGCTTGGGTTATGTTTTTCATAAGCAACGAAGAAGAATAATTCGTCTTCAATAATTGGCGCACCGAAAGTGAAGCCATAACGTTTTTCGTTATAGGGTGCGACATCAATTTTGCGCGAACGGATTTTATCGCCCTGTAATGAATCACTACGGTAGTCCATAAAGACGTTACCGTGCATTTCATTAGTACCTGACTTAGTTACTGCATTAATTGCACAACCAGTAAAGTTACCATAGCTTGCATCAAACGGAGCCAATTCAACAGCAACTTGGTCGATTGCATCGAATGGGAATGGCAAACGTTCTGTTGGGTAACCGTTGGCATTTAAACCGAAGTTATCATTCATTTCTAAACCGTCAACAGTTAAGCTGTTTGAACGGTTATGGCCACCAGCACATTGAATTGCGTTCGTGTTAGTGGTGTCGATCATAATCCGAGGATCTTGTTCAACAACGTTTTTGATATCGCGATCAATAGTTGGCGTTGATTGGATATCTAAAGCAGAGAAATTGCTTGAAGGGCCTGTTGCATCTAAGTTTAATGCAGTGACACGAGCACCAACAACAGCGATACGTTCAACACCTGAAGCTTCTAACTTCATGTTGACGCTTGATGTTTCACCTAAAGATAAGAAGACATCGTTAACAGTCTTATCTTCATAAGTGTCTGAATCGAATTCAATGCGGTATGGACCGCCAACACGTAAACCAACCGCGTTATAAACACCGGCAGCGTTTGTCACCATAGTTGATTTAGAACCTGTCGGAACGTGAACGATCACAACTTTAGTTCCAGCAGCAGGAACGCCCTCAGGGGTTGTTACTACACCGCGGAGCGAAGAGGAAGTGTTGGCCATTGCGTAGCTTGAACTGAACGCTACAGCAACTGCCATAGCAATATGTCGCATTTTCATATTTTATTTTCACCTGGTAGTTGTAGGTTTATTTCACCTTTGTAAAACCAAATCGCGTTTCAAATTTGGGATATAATCATAACTGATGAATATTACAAATTTCTTACATGCCACATAAACCTGAGTTTTTTGCTAAACTCTTTGAACTTCTTGGAATTCGTGTGGTCTACGCTGGTCTGTCATGTCATTGTAACATAACAAGCAAAAAATAAGCAGTTTTACACACTATTGTGGCTAAAAAACCGCTAATTTTGCGACAATATGCAGCAATCTAGCCACCTACATTCCTGAAATTCTCTTAATTTCACTTTACTAATTTACATTTATATTAAATTTCGAGTGATGAATGAATTTACCTAACTTATTCAGTTTAATTTTTATCATGAGTGGGAGCATGTTGGTGCAGGCCAAAGAAATCACAATTGCCACTTTTAATGTCAGTATGGAAGCCGAAAACTATGTTGATAGAGGTTCACCATTAAGCCCACAAGTGCTGTCTGAATTATTAAAACAAGCAAAGCATCCACAAATCAAAAATATCGCAGCAATTATTCAGCAAGTGCAGCCCGACATATTGTTGCTGAACGAATTCGATTACATTGAAAACCCTAAGCAAGGGATTGAATTATTTATCAAAAACTATTTAGCGGTCTCGCAATTGGGCGGGAAACCAATCCACTACCCTTACTACTTCTATCGAACAGTGAATACCGGGCAACCGAGTGGTTTTGATTTGAACCGAGATGGCAAAGTTACAGGCCCGGAAGATGCTTGGGGCTTTGGCAATTACCCAGGGCAATATGGCATGGTGATTTTATCGCGATTCCCACTGGATGAAGCCAATGCCAGAACCTTCCAACATTTTAAATGGCAAGATATGCCCAACCGTCAAATCCCAAAACAAAGCAACGGTCAGCCGTGGTTTGATGACAGCACGATTGCCAAGATGCCACTTTCCAGCAAATCACATTGGGATATTCCAATCATTATTGGCGAAAAACGACTGCATTTACTGGCCAGTCACCCAACGCCTCCGGTCTTCGACGGCCCTGAAAATCGGAACGGCCATCGAAACCATGATGAAGTCCGCTTTTGGGTTGACTACCTCAATAGCAAAGACAATTACCATTATGATGATCAGGGCAACAAAGGCGGTTATTTAGCTGATGCTCCCTTCGTGGTCATGGGCGATTTAAATTCTTCCGATGTCGAAGGCGATGCCCATCGAGGTGCTATTACCAACTTATTACAGCATCCGAAGATCCAGAACGAACTGATCCCACAAAGTAGCGGTGGTCATGAGAACATGCCCAATAATCCTCATGCCAAATTTCATACGGCCTTTTGGAAAATGCGAGCAGATTATGTGTTACCCAGCAAACAAGGTTTGCAAGTATTAGATGCCGGTGTATTTTGGCCGGCAAAAAACTCTCAATTGTATTCACTGGTGGCAACACGCCAAGCCAGTTCAGACCATCGTTTAGTCTGGGTAAAGGTGCAACTGACGGAATAACAGTGGAGTTTTATGGATAGGGTGATGGCATCGGTTGAGGTTACTCACTGACAATAGTGCGAAATATTGCTCGGTAATAGGTTCCAAGTTCACATAAAAAAAGCCGCAATTGCGGCTTTTTTAGGGTTGAAAAGTAAGCTTGCTCAGGCGCTGTAAGTCAATGCCATGGCCGTTGGCTCCAAGTCTTTTGCGCAATGTCACTGGTATGCTTATCAACCAAAGATTTGCACTACGGTTTTGCATAGACAGTGACAAAACATTTCATTACGGCTTAAAGACAAAAGCTTACTGACCAAGCTGTCCAATTAGGCCAGTTCTAAAGCGATTTCGACCATTTCATTAAAGCTCGTTTGGCGCTCAGCAGCACTTAACGACTCACCTGTACGAATATGATCAGACACAGTCATAATGGCCAATGCATTGATGCCAAATTCAGCTGCAACGCCATATAAACCGGCAGCTTCCATCTCAACACCTAAAACACCATATTTTTCAAGAGTATCAAACAGAGATTCATTCGGGTTATAGAACAAGTCAGAGGTAAAAACATTGCCCACTTTCACGCCAATATTTTTCGCCCGAGCCGCTTGCACTGCCCGCTCTAACAAATCAAAATTCGCGATTGCCGCAAAATCCATGCCTTGCAGACGATTCCGATTGACGGCAGAATCTGTGCTGGCGCCCATCGCGATAACCACTTCACGCACTTTCACTGACAACGGTAAACCGCCACATGAGCCGATGCGAATAATATTTTTCACGCCATAGAATTTGACTAATTCAGTCGCGTAAATAGAAATTGATGGCACGCCCATGCCTGAGCCCATGACGCTCACAGTCTTGCCTTTATATTTGCCAGTGTAGCCAAACATATTTCTCACAGTGGTGACTTGCACAACATCCGTTAAGAAAGTTTCAGCAATATGTTTTGCCCGTAAAGGATCGCCTGGCATCAGCACAGTTTCAGCAAATTGACCGATTTCAGCGTTAATATGTGGTGTTGTCATAATTCTCTCTTGTTAAATCTTGAATATCACTCAAACCTAAAAGTTATGCCCGAATTTCAGCAAGGAAAGACGTGCCATAAGCCAAAGGTTCAAGTTGGAAATAGTCTGCCAATGTTTGACCCATGTCCGCAAAAGAAGCCCGCTCGCCGAGGGCAACAGGTTTCACTTTGGGACCACTAAATAAAACCGGCACGTATTCACGTGTATGTTCAGTGCCATGCCAGGTTGGGTCGCAACCATGGTCTGCCGTCATCAATAACACTGCATCGTCATCTAGCATGGCCATCAATTCAGGCAATCGAGTATCGAAATATTCTAAAGCGTCACCGTAGCCAATCGGATCGCGGCGGTGGCCATAGTTCTGATCAAAGTCGACCAAATTAGTAAAAATCAAGGTATTGTCAGTTGCGGTTTGATACTCAGCAATAGTTTTGTCGACAAGCGCGGCTAAACCATTGGCTTTGACTGATTTGCTGATCCCTTGATGTGCATAGATGTCAGCAATTTTACCAATACTGACGACAACGCCGTTGTTCTGGGTCAATTTATCGAGCAATGTTGGCGCTGGTGGTAACACCGAATAATCTCGCCGATTGCCGGTCCGCGCATAATTTTGGGCTGAATCCCCCAAAAATGGCCGCGCAATTACCCGACCAATATTATATTCATCTAATAATTCACGGGCGACCTGACAAAACTCATAAAGCTTTTCCAAACCGAAATGCTCTTCGTGCGCCGCAACTTGGAAAACGCTGTCTGCCGAGGTGTAGCAAATGGGCATGCCAGTTTTGATATGCTCATCACCTAACCTGACCAAAATATCGGTGCCAGAGGCATGACAATTCCCAAGAATGCCGGCAACACCTGTGCGTCGGCAAAGCTCATTAATCAATACCTCGGGAAAGCTTTCCGTTTTTGCATGGAAGTAGCCCCAATCGAAGAGCACGGGCACACCGGCAATTTCCCAATGACCACTCGGAGTGTCTTTGCCACTCGATAATTCTTTGGCATAGCCATAGGCGCCTTTCAACGGTTGGCTATCAACAACAGCGGCTATCTCGGAAGATGCAGCAAAACCGGCTTTCACTAAACCTAAGGCTGCCAAATTTGGCAGATGTAACTGCCGACCTTTGGCATTGGCAAATGCTCGCGCAATGCTCGCGAAAGTATTTGCGCCAGCATCACCAAATTTGTCGGCATCAGGGGCACTGCCGATGCCAAAACTATCCAACACCAGAATGACTGCTTTTTTCATTAGACGTACCTCAATTTACCGACAATGACAACAATCGTTGACTCGCTTCATCTAACCATAGCGCTACTGCATTGCGCCTGCGAGTTCAACAGCAAGATACTGCTCTCTTGCTAGGTCCTATTGTGCAATTTTGTCAGCAAAAGCAAAAAGGGGCACGCAGCATATGCTGAATCACTGAAATTGGCAACTAGTTAACCAAACTTGTAATCGAGGATTTATTTAGTACAGGACCGACATCAGTCTAAGCAACAAGCGTTACTGCAAACCATATTGGAGAATAAAACAAAAAGGCCAGTCAAATGACTGGCCTTTTGTAAGAGTGGTGCCCAGAGGCGGAATCGAACCACCGACACGCGGATTTTCAATCCGCTGCTCTACCGACTGAGCTATCTGGGCAAAACTGAGCAAATGGTGCCGCTTATCCGAGTCGAACGGATGACCTACTGATTACAAGTCAGTTGCTCTACCAACTGAGCTAAAGCGGCAATACTTGCGAACACCGGATATACTGTTTACAACAACATATCAAAATTATGGTGCCCAGAGGCGGAATCGAACCACCGACACGCGGATTTTCAATCCGCTGCTCTACCGACTGAGCTATCTGGGCAACGGGGGGTATTAAACGGATTTTGCAGGTTCAAGTCAACTAATTTTTAGAAACTAAGCACTGACCGCTTATAAGTTGACCAAAACGCTGTTATTTTAATAGGCTTAGCGATTGGAAAAGGATTTTTCTTATTTGTTTAAGTTATTGAGGAAAAGCCTCATTTATCTACAGACAGCTGAAGAATTCAGGTTAAAATAGAATAAATTGATTAAACAGGGATTGGGTATGGAGCAACCTACTTTTAGCTTTGCACTTTTTAAGCGGTTTTTCCCATGGGTGTGTTTGTTATTGGGATTGCAATGCGCATTAATTATATTCTGGCAATTTTATGAACATCAGCCAGAAAAACACATCAAAAAACTACAGCTCGATTCTGCGGCGATTGCCTTAGCACTCAAAGCGAATTTTTCAGAGTTAAAAGCAGACAATGCAGACAATTTATTGTCTTCTGTCGTCGGGCAATCTCCAGATAGAGCAGCCTATCTCTATTTAGCCGATGGTAAATTATTAGCCAACACCAACACTCTGCCTGGTTTTAACCCACAACAAGCCATTCAGGCACCTCATGCACAACCTGAATTTCTCGTGGCAATCACCCCCATCAAACAAGATGAGATGGCTTTAGGCAAATTAATGTTGGTTACTTATCCGCCAGCTCTGGCTTGGCAAATGCCAGCCGCCATTTGTTTCATGATGTTGTTGCTCGCAGCTCTGGTCAGTCGATTCGTCTCGCACGGAATTGATAAGTTTCTGCATAAATCGGTCGATCAAGTTCGTGAACAATTACAGGCCGCTTTAAATCTCGGTCAATTTGAAGGCAGTCTGAGTGCGCCAGATGGTCTAAAAGAATTAGCTCCGCCAGTGAACCAACTATTCCGGATTATTGCGCAAAGCCAGAAAGAACTGAACATCTCTGAAGCTAATATCAAACAGTTAAAACAAGAAGTTGAAGCTCGGATCGCCGAACGTACTGATGCCCTTGAGGCCGCTAAATTAGCTGCTGAACGAGCCAATGAAGCAAAATCAACATTCTTAGCAACGATGAGTCATGAGATCAGGACGCCAATGAATGGCATCATCGGCACTGTTGATTTGTTGCGAAAAACTCGGTTGGCTGCACCGCAATTTAGAATGACCGATACCATCCGAGATAGTTCTTTTTCTCTCCTTCGGATCCTTGACGACATTCTTGATTTCTCAAAGATTGAAGCAGGCAAACTGGAATTGGAATCCATTCCAGTATCCGTCAACGAGATTGTTGAAGCCGTTGGCCGGATCTTGAGCTCGATTGCAAGCCAACGCCAAATTGATTTGAAAGTCTTTGTCGACCCCAATATTCCTGATGGCGTCATGGGCGACCCAATTCGTCTGCGACAAATTCTGTACAATTTAGTCGGTAATGCGATCAAATTTACCGAAACGAACAGTTCAAAACTTGGCATGGTCCAAGTGAGGGCTGAGTTATTAGATAAAAATATGGAGTTCTGCCGCATCCGGATCTCAGTCAGAGATAACGGCAAAGGCATGACTCAACGTCAACTTCACCACATTTTCCAGCCGTTTAGCCAAGCTGAAGGCTCCATTACCCGTAAATATGGTGGCACCGGTTTAGGCTTATCCATATGCCAGCGCTTAACCGCTTTGATGTTTGGCGAAATTCACGTAGACAGCCAAGTAGGAAAAGGCACTGAATTCACCGTGATCCTACCGATGCGGATCACCGAAGAATTACAGTATCTGCCACAAAATATTTTACATGACCATGTCATCAACATTTTCAGTTATGACTTGAATAACCAAGATACTTTAACGACTTATCTTAAACATTTAGGCGCTACAGTGCATAACCTAAATACTGAAGGTCAGTTAGAACTTGCCTGCGCACAGCCGCCAGTGAATAAAGCATCGATCCCAATTTGGCTGCTCGATAGTACTTACGGCCAATTGTCTGGGCCTCAAATCCAGGCGCTGTTAAAAACTGAAGGGGTTAAATACTCACCGGTTGTCGTGCTTTCGAACCAACCTGAATTAAGCAACCATACCGATCCGCAAGTTTATTTCCTCCACAGCTCGCCGATTTGTCGCAGTGCGGTCATTGAGTCAATTCTGATTGCTGCAGGTAAAAAAGCGAGACCACAGAATATTGCCAAACCAATTTCATTGACCAACTTTTCACAAGACATTGAGACGGCAAGAGCTGAACGACGCCTCATTTTGCTTGCAGAAGATAATTTGATGAACCAAAAGGTTATTGTCGAACAGCTTAACGCTTTGGGTTACGCTGTTGAAGTTGCAGATGATGGCCAAATTGCTTTGGATAAATGGCGCCAATATCGTTACCCGCTGCTGCTCACAGACCTGCACATGCCAAACATGAGTGGTTACGATTTAGCAACTCAGATCCGCAAAGAAGCCTTACAGTATGATGACGAAGAAACTTGTTATACGCGGATTGTTGCCATTACGGCCAATGCACTACGTGGCGAAGAGCAGAAATGCTTAAGTATTGGCATGGATGGTTATATCACTAAACCCATCGAGTTAACCACGCTTGAAGCTGAAATCAAACGTTGGTTAGCACCAACAGCCCCTGCGATTGAAGAAAAAGAGCAGGAAGTGGTCGTTGTTGCTGACTCGGCGGATCAAGGTACTAAATCTTCGCCGATATGCTTCACCACAATCGCGAACTTTTTAGGGAAAGATCCACAGAAACACGAAGAATATTTGAACTACTTCGTCAATCATGGCGCAGAATTGATGAGTAGTATTGATATGCGAGCTTCGAGTCAGGAACGTGGCGCGATCCATTCCTTAGCGCATCAATTGAAATCGGTGGCAAAGAGTGTGGGGGCGTTGGAACTTTCAGAACTTGCGCTGAAGCTTGAAAAAGTTGTTGATGACGGCGAATGGGAACATATCAATGAACTCATCAAGGCACTTCGTCAGCAATATAATTTGGTCGTGGCCTATGTCAGAGACCGTTATTAAAGCGTGATAGCAAAAAGCATCGTTCAGTAGCAACTGCTTTATGCTCAACTGAATGAACCAATAATAAAAATGCCAGTCAATTGACTGGCATTTTTTATTCACACTACAGCAAGCCCCCTACCGCACTGCACCGCAGGCTTAATTGGCAGAGGTGTCTAATGGTGCAAATGATTTCACTAAACTGTCTAACTCTTTCATCTGCTGCAAATACGGCTCTAATTTCGCGAGCGGTAATGCACAAGGGCCATCACATTTTGCCAGATTCGGTTCTGGATGCGCCTCAATAAATAAACCAGCCAAACCCAATGCCATGCCAGAACGCGCTAATTGTGCAGCTTGTGCGCGGCGGCCGTCTGCTGAATCAGTGCGACCACCAGGTTTCTGTAAGGCATGGGTGGCATCAAAGATCACAGGAGCAAATTGCTTCATCTCATCCATGCCTAGCATATCAACCACTAAGTTGTTATAGCCAAAACATGAACCCCGCTCACATAAAATCACTTGCTCATTCCCAGCTTCTTTAAACTTAGTCAGGATATGGCGCATTTCATGCGGTGCTAAAAACTGTGGTTTTTTGACATTAATCACTGCCCCCGTTTGCGCCATAGCCACAACGAGATCGGTTTGTCTGGCCAAGAATGCCGGCAGTTGAATCACGTCAACGACTTCGGCCACTGGCGCTGCTTGATAAGGTTCGTGCACGTCTGTAATTAACGGAATTTGGAACGTTTGCTTAATTTCTTCAAAAATCCGTAACCCTTCTTCTAAGCCTGGCCCCCGATAAGAATTGACGGAAGAGCGGTTTGCTTTGTCAAACGACGCTTTGAAAACATAAGGGATCTGTAATTTGCTACAAACTTCAACATAATGTTCAGCAATTCGCAGTGCTAGATCGCGAGATTCCAGCACATTCATGCCACCGAACAACACAAAAGGTTGATCATTGGCTACTTCAATAGCCCCAACTTTTACCGACTTAATGGCCATCTCGGCCTCCTCGCATTTCAACAAATTTAAGCAACAATCGCTTAGAGATCTAACCGAACAAGACTGGCGTTTTAGTGATGGCAACTTTGACAATCATGCCAATCCAGCCCAGAGCACCCAATAACCCAAGCACTCGTAAGAGAACCGTACGCCCTTTCAAGGCCATAAACCCCATTGCAATATACGCTAACAAACCAATCAATTTCTCTGTTAACCATGGGGACGAGAATGGATATTGCGCAATGGTAACCATCAGACCAACGGCAGTGATCAACAGCAAAGTATCCACAACATGCGGCAGGATCTTCAATACTTTGGTTTCAAGCCAATGGCGATGAGTAAAAGATAAACCGAACCGAAGAAGCAACAATGACACACTGATCATTGCAAATAACATATGCGAATGTTTTAACGCCATGTACATTCTAGTACCACCTTGATCATGGATAGAGACAACAAAGCCACCGAGCGGTGGCTTTGCAAACCGATAAACCGAACGAGCCTATTCCTCGTCTGGGTATTTTTGCAGGATTGACTCTATTTTGTCGACCCGAGTTTTCAAAATCTCAACTAATTTTGGATCAAAATGACGTCCAGATTCACTTTCGATATGCGCCAGAGTTGCTGCTGCGGTCCAAGGGGACTTGTAGCACCGGCGATGACGGAGCGCATCATAAACATCAGCCATTGCCGCTATGCGACCATAGATATGGATATCCTCACCCATTTTACCAGCAGGATAACCGCTGCCGTCCCATTTTTCATGATGATCACGGGCGATGATGGCTCCGGCTTGGATGATGGCTCGTTTAGAGTTTTTCAAAATTTCATAGCCAATACTGGCGTGGGTTTTCATCACTTCCCACTCTTGCTCTTGCAATTTCATCGGTTTATTTAAAATCCCATCCGGGATCCCAACTTTGCCGACGTCATGCAATGGCGAAGCAAACATCAACTTTTCTGCTTCATCGTCCTCAAGACCATACCCTTTGGCTAATTCATAACAAATAAACGCGACCCGTTTCACATGATTGCCAGTTTCAATGGAGCGCTGCTCAACCGCCTCACTCAAGCGATAGACGATTTCGCGTTGGGTATCTTCAATCTCATGCTGTAACTGCACATTTTCATAGGCAATTTGCACATTTTGCGAAAACAACTCAATCAAGCGACGTTGGTTGTCATTCACTTGATTCGGTAAACCTGAAACGTAGAGAAGAGAACCTTGGGTAAACTTACTGGTGCAATATGCCACCAAGTAGTTATCGCGATACACGATACTGCGCGAACGTAAAGCTTGATGAAACGCGTCCATCAAGGTAGGGTCCAGCACTTCGGTCACTGCTCGCCCCTCTTTATGCTCGAACTCACCCAACCCGGCAAACACCACCAGCTTATCTGGATCGGTGTTTTCATTGATATTTCCAGCCACCAAAGAAGAGGTAACTAACAATGCATTATCGTCACAGCCTAAAATTGACGTTAATTGCTGCAGCACACCATCAATAAATTGTTCCATCGAATGCGATGAAAACAGATCTGTTGATGCGGTAATAATTTTTTCAAGGCCACGGCGACTGTTATCAATCGACAAAATATCGCGATAAGAGCGCAAACTTGACATCACCACAGTAAACAACTTCTGTGCCGTCAGTTCGGTTTTAGATTTGTAGTCGTTAATATCATAATTAACAATCACTTGACGCTCTGGTGCCTGACCCGGCTGTCCAGTCCGCAGAATGATGCGCACATAATGATTATGCAGTTCTTCGCGAATATAGCGGGCGACCAATAATCCAGCGTCATCAGTTTCCATCACCACATCCAATAAGATGATGGCGGCATCAGGATGCTGTTGCAGCATTTGTTTGGCTTCAGCGCCGGAATAAGCGCTAATGAACTCCAAACTTTTATTCTGAAAAGTAAAATCACTGAGTGCTAATTTGGTGACCGCATGGACTTCGGGTTCGTCATCGACAATGATAACTTTCCAACATCCAACGGTCTGCGGTGCTGTTTCTTCCTGTTCATCTGCGAATAAAAAATCGTTAGCCACACTACTTCCCTCAAGGCAAAAACCGACATTCAAGCTTCAATCTCAAGCTTTAAACCTTTAACTGCTTGAACTGAATTACGAAATGAAAAAAGATTGCTCTGATAGTTATATGCGCTAAGTGCAGATGGGTCAAAAAAATTTGTGAAGATCCAGCCATTTGCTGGGTTAATTTAAAAAACAGCCGCCGGTGATCCGCCATTTACCGGCATAATCTTGTTTTGAGTTGACATGGCTAAAGCCAGCATTTCGAAGTAACTGCTGCACGGCCTGAGATTGTTGATGGCCATGTTCAAGCCAAATCCAACCAGCATTGGCCAAAAATTGTGGAGCTTTTGTAATGATCCTTTGCAGATCTGCAAGCCCTGAGCTGTCAGCAACCAAAGCGCTATGAGGTTCAAAACGCACCTCGCCTTGCTGTAAGGCTGCATCTTTCGCATCGATGTAGGGAGGATTACTGACAATTAAATCAAAGGTTTGTGCAGGCAGTGCGTCAAACCAATCACTCTGTAACATTTGACAGTTTTGAATATTTAAGCGCTGGCGATTTCGCTCCGCCAGTTGAACCGCAGCAGCAGAATAATCGAGTGCCATGACTTGCCACAATGGTTTGGCCTTGGCAAGCGCCAGCGCAATAGCGCCAGTGCCTGTGCCCAAATCCAGAACTTTTGCCGTTGCAGGTAAATTGAGCGCGAATGCTTGTTCAACCAGCAATTCGGTATCGGGGCGTGGGATCAGCGTGCAAGGGGCGACTTCCAGTTCTAAATCCCAGAACCACCAACGGCCAGTAATGTACGCCAAGGGCTCCCCTTGACATCGACGGCCTAGCCCTGCCTCTAACATGGTGATTTGTTCAGCTGTGAGTGGTTCATGCAGACGAATTTGCAAAGCTGCGGCGTCAAGCTGCAGAATATCCGCAGCCAAACGTCGAGCTTCGAAGCGTAAATCAGTGGCGTAAGGATCAATGGCCGCCAGTTGCGTTAACGCTTCGGTGGCACGTTGCAGCCATTGCTGCAACGTTGTGGCCATCATTAACGATTTTCCTCTGCCAAGGCGGCCAATAAATCGGCTTGATGTTCGTGTGACAACGGATCGAGCACTTGATCTAAATCGCCTTCCATCACATCTAACAACCGGTAAATCGTTAAGTTAATCCGATGATCCGTCAATCGCCCTTGCGGGAAGTTATAGGTCCGGATGCGCTCTGAGCGATCGCCAGAACCGACCAACGAACGGCGCGTTGATTCTTCGGCCAGACGACGCTTTTCATCTTCTGCTGCTTGGATCCGCGATTGCAACACCGCCATCGCCCGCGCCCGGTTTTTGTGTTGTGAACGTTCGTCCTGACACTCCACCACAATGCCGGTAGGCAAGTGGGTGATACGGATAGCCGAATCAGTCCGGTTCACGTGCTGACCACCGGCGCCTGACGCCCGGTAAGTGTCAACTTTTAAGTCGGCAGGGTTAATTTCAATTGCTTCGCTCTCTGGCACCTCTGGCATAATTGCCACAGTACAGGCTGAAGTATGAACCCGACCTTGCGATTCTGTGGCCGGCACGCGCTGTACCCGATGGCCGCCTGATTCAAATTTCAGTGCACCATAAGCGCCCTCGCCTTGCACACTGGCAATCACTTCTTTAAAACCACCATGCTCACCGTCGTTACAAGAAACAACTTCCACTTTGAAGCGACGTTTTTCGCAATAGCGGCTATACATGCGGAATAAATCGCCAGCAAATATTGCAGCTTCATCACCACCGGCACCTGCGCGAATTTCAAGGAAGCAGTTATTATTGTCGTTTGGATCTTTTGGCAATAACAGGATCTGTAATTCCTGATCCAATGTCTCAATGCGCTCTTTACTTGATTTCAGTTCGTCTTGCGCCATTTCACGCATGTCCGGATCTGAATCTTTCAGCATTTCTTCAGCGCTGACTAAGTCCTCTTGGGCTTGCTGGTACAGGCCAAAAGCACGGGCAATCTCTTCCAACTGACTGTATTCTTTGGAAAGTTCGCGAAACCGATTCTGGTCCGATATTACGCCAGCATCGCTTAACAATGCCTGCACTTCTTCATAACGCTCGACCAGACCTTCGAGTTTACGATAAACCGTTTCTTTCATGAGAGCTTTGATACCTGATTAAACATCTAACAATGTGTTGATCAATGTTTGGGGTTGAGCCGTTTCATCCTGCAATAATAGGCGGATGGTTCGGGTTGGCGAATGCATCAGCTTATTGCTGAGTTTAGTCGCTAATTCATTCATTACTTTTTCCGGCGCTTGGCCACTGGCGATTTGATTGAGTGCTCTGGCAACAAGCTCTTGCCGCACCGCATCACAGCGTTCGCGATAATCACGCACCCAATCCACTTGCCCTTGCAATGCCAGCCACTGCGCAAATTCACTGACACCTGTTTGGATCATCGCTTCGGCTTGCGTGGCTGCACTTTGTCGACTTTGGATATTTTGCGCCACAATGTTTTGCAAATCATCCACCGTATACAAATAAGCGTCGTCCAAGTCCGCAACCTGCGCTTCGATGTCCCGTGGCACGGCTAAGTCGACAAAAAACATCGGTTTGTGCCGCCGTTTTTTCAGGGCCTGTTCCACCATGCCTTTGCCAACAATCGGCAGAGTACTGGCAGTCGAGCTAATCACAACATCCGCATCAACCAATGCTTGTGGCACTTGCGCAAGGCTGACCACCTGCCCAGAAAATTGGGAGGCCAACGCTGCCGCCCTATCATAAGAGCGATTGGCAACGGTCAGTTGTTGCGCGCCCTGTTCTAATAAATGTTTGGCGACCAGTTCAATAGTTTCGCCTGCGCCAATCAACAGGACTTTCACTTGGTCTAATTTGCCAAAAATTTGTTTAGCCAGCGTCACCGCAGCAAAAGCGACTGAAACTGCACTGGCGCCAATGTCAGTTTCGGTACGAACTTGTTTAGCAATCGCGAATGTCTTTTGAAAAAGTCGTTCAAACACTGGCTGAATTGTGCCGATTTGCCGCGATTGACTATAGGCTTGTTTCACCTGGCCTAAAATTTGCGGCTCGCCAAGCACTAAAGAATCCAAGCCACAAGCCACCCGCATTAAATGGGCGGCAGCCGCATCGTCTTGATGCAGATACAGGTGAGGTTCAACTTCCGGCTGCGACAGTTGATGAAATTGTGCCAACCACGCAATCACCTGTTTCGATTGTTGCTCAGTCCCGCTAAAATACAACTCGGTTCGGTTACAGGTCGACACAATAACGGCATCAGTCACTGCGGTTTTGTTAGTTAAATCTAACAAAGCCTCAGCAACTTGCTCAGGAGCAAAAGCGACCTGCTCGCGAAGTGCGACCGGCGCAGTTTTATGGTTGATACCAAGCGCGAAAATGATTATTCACCTGCAAAACCCCATGCAACCATGGGTGACTGGGCTTTTAAAGGGCGAATTGTACGAAAATCCATGGGGCATGAAAAGCCTTTTAAGTTGTGGTGATATTTTCCAGCAATATCATCCCTAGAAAAAATGACTAAGGATCCACGTGATTAATTTAGCTAAAGTTGCAGTGACGCTCAGCCTTATCGGCCTTTTATCTGGCTGCTCCATTTTCTCAAAACCCCCTGCTGATGAAGCGATGGCAAACCTGCCAGAACGTCAGCAAGAACTCGCTGCCCTCACAACCTTTACCATTAGCGCATCTATTTATGTCAAAACGCCCGCCCAAGGTGTAAGCGGCAGTTTAGAATGGCAACAGCAAGGGGATTTTTATCAAGCATCCATGCAGAATATGTTTGGTTTGAATGTGTTTGAAATCCACACCAACGAGCAAGGCGCAACCGTGCAAGTCGATGGGCAAACGCACCAAGCGCCGAGCGCCGCGATATTGCTCGACTACTTATCCGGTTGGTCATTACCGATTGAAGAAATGCCGCTGTGGTTAAAAGGCATGGCGGGCAATAGTGCGCAAGCGATGAGCTATGATGCGCTGGGTCGATTATCTAGTTTTACCTTGACCGATAATCAAGGGCGCGAGTGGCAAGTCAGCTACACTGAATTTTTCAATAATCGTTTAGCTTTACCTAAACGAATTGTACTGGAATCAACGGATACGCGGATTAAAGTTGCGATTCGGGAGTGGAAATAATGCAATATCCATGGCGTTTGCCAGCCCCCTGCAAGCTGAATTTATTTTTACACATCACTGGGCGCAGAGCAGATGGTTATCATCTACTGCAAACCATTTTTCAGATGCTGGATGTGGGTGATGAACTGCAGTTCACGCCAACCCAAGATGGTCAAATCCACTTAGAGTGTTCCGATGCAAGTTTGGCGAATGCGCAAAATTTGGTGTACCGCGCCGCCAGACTGCTCAAACAACACGCAGCCACCGATGCAGGGGTTCGCATTTATTTAGACAAACGCACACCGATGGGTGGTGGTTTAGGCGGAGGTTCTTCGGATGCGGCAACCACACTGCACGCGCTAAATCGGTTGTGGCAGTTAAATTTATCCACCGCAGAATTAGCAGAACTTGGTTTAACACTCGGCGCTGACGTGCCCGTTTTTGTCCATGGCAAAACGGCCTTTGCGCAAGGTGTTGGTGAAAATTTACAGCCGCTCGAATTAGCAGAAAAAATTTTTTTAGTGGTCACGCCGGATGTCCATGTTTCCACAGCAGAAGTGTTCACGCATCCCGATTTAACCCGCAACAGCCCAGCACTTTCACCGACATCGGTTCTAAACTCTGCATGGCGAAATGATTGCCAACCGCTGGTCGAGAGGCTCTACCCGCAGGTTGCAATAACCTTACAGTGGTTGTTACAATATGCTCCGTCTCGAATGACGGGTACTGGTGCTAGCGTATTCGCTGAATTCCAGGACGAACTCAGTGCTCGTCGAGCCCTAGCCGACCTTCCGGCCAATTGCCGTGGATTTGTTGCGCGTGGGGTCAACCAGTCGCCACTGTTGACTGTGTTGGAACATGCCGTATAACGAGGGAATGGTGACTGCACACCATTCTCAGATTTTAACCGGACCTACTACTGCCCTGAGGATCCTACTGTGCCCGACATGAAGATATTCGCTGGTAACGCCGTACCAGAACTCGCCAAAAAAATTGCCAGCCGTTTGTATATCAAACTGGGCGACGCCGAAGTTGGTCGTTTCAGCGATGGAGAAGTCAGTGTACAAATTAATGAAAACGTCCGTGGATCGGACGTTTTTATTATCCAGTCGACTTGCGCCCCTACCAACGACAACCTGATTGAACTTGTTGTCATGGTTGATGCATTACGTCGCGCATCTGCCGGTCGGATCACTGCGGTGATCCCATACTTCGGCTATGCTCGACAAGATCGCCGGGTTCGTTCTGCGCGGGTGCCAATCACCGCCAAAGTGATCGCGGATTTCTTATCGAGTGTTGGTGTTGACCGCGTACTGACAGTAGATTTACATGCCGAACAAATTCAAGGGTTCTTCGACGTGCCAGTTGATAACGTGTTCGCGTCGCCAGTATTACTGGAAGACATGCGTAAACGTGAATTCCAAGCACCTGTCGTTGTTTCTCCGGATATTGGCGGTGTCGTCCGTGCTCGGGCAATTGCCAAGTTATTGAATGATGCCGATTTAGCGATTATCGACAAACGCCGGCCAAAAGCCAACGTCGCGCAAGTGATGCACATCATTGGGGATGTGAAAGACCGCGACTGTATCATCGTGGATGACATGATCGATACCGGGGGTACTTTATGCAAAGCCGCAGAAGCGTTAAAAGAACAAGGTGCTCGTCGCGTGTTCGCATACGCCACTCACCCAGTATTCTCTGGCAATGCACCTGAAAACATCGCAAATTCTGTGATTGATGAATTAATCATCACAGATACCATTCCGCTGTCGCCTGCTATGCAAGCAGTTAGCAAAGTGAAGCAGTTAACTTTAAGCGAAATGATGGCCGAATGTATTCGCCGGATCAGCAACGAAGAGTCTATTTCTTCCATGTTTGATTAATCTGATTAAAGATTATTCAAGATGCCAAAAGCCAACGCCCGCGTTGGCTTTTTTGTTGAGAACGGATCTGACTCTGCGAATAATCTCCGCAACAAATCCAAGAAAAGAGTCGAACAACTCGCTTCCTTCCTTAATTTTTACTGCCGAGAGTTTATTCAACCAGACTTTGTGTTTGCGCAAGTATTTGCTGAGTGCTATCATGTCGCGCTTTTTTCGGTCAGACCGAGAAAAGAATCGTTCCAGTTTTCTGGTCGCGGAAACTGGACCTTATATTTTTTGGAGATCATCATGTCTAACGCAATCTATGTATTAAATGCCGAAGTTCGTAACGACTTGGGGAAAGGTGCGAGCCGCCGCCTGCGTCACGCGGACAAAGTTCCAGCTATCATCTACGGTGGTGACAAAGCACCATTGTCTGTAACTCTGGATCACCACAAACTGTTACAAGCACAAGCTTTTGAAGGTTTCTACACTCACATTCTGACTATCAATGTTGATGGTGAAGAAGTGAAAGCAATCGTTAAAGCAATGCAACGTCACCCGTTCAAGCCGAAAATCATGCACGTTGACTTCCAACGCGTTGAAGCTGGCCACGAACTGCACACTGTAGTTCCAGTACACTTCATCAACGAAGCTGCTGCTGTGAAAAAAGGTGGTGTTGTCGCTCACCACATCAACGAAATCGCAATTTCTGTATTACCAGCGAACCTGCCTGAGTTTATCGAAGTTGACTTAGCTGATGTTGCTGTTGGCGTAACTCTGCACTTATCAGACCTGAAAGTTCCAGCTGGCGTGACTATCGCTGAACTGGCTAAAGGTGCTGGCCATGACCAAGCGGTTGTTTCTGTAAACAAACCAGCTGGCAAAGCAGAAGACGCTGCTGAGTAAGCATGTCTGAACTGATTCAGTTCATCGTGGGCCTGGGTAATCCAGGCCCCGAATACTCGCAAACCCGGCACAATGCCGGACAGTGGTTCGTTGAACAACTGGCACGCCGCAATAATGTCACGCTAAAGAACGATCCAAAATTTTTTGGTTTGACTGGCAAATTTATTTCTCAAGGCCAAGAGATCAAATTATTGATCCCCACCACTTATATGAACTTAAGCGGCAAAGCTGTATTAGCGATGGCTCAGTTCTATAAAATTCCCCCGGAACAAATTTTAGTCGCGCATGATGAAATGGCACTCAATCCGGGAATTGCCAAGATTAAACTTGGCGGTGGTCATGCTGGCCATAATGGTTTGAAAGATATCGCCAGTAAGTTTGGCAATAATCCGAATTTTTATCGTTTGCGGTTAGGCATCGGCCATCCAGGTCACAAAGACAAAGTGACCGGTTATGTGCTGGGGAAAGCACCGCAGATGGAACAACAATTGATCGATGACACCATCGATGAAAGCATGCGTTGTTTTGAGTTATGGCAGCAGCAAGGCCTTGTCAAAGCCCAACATCGCTTGCATACGTTTAATGCCGCGGGGACCGCATCCTAACCGAGGTTGCTCGCAACAAATTCGTTGAATTTACCTGTATCCATAGGTAACTCAGTTAAAATGGCTGACATCCAGCCGAGTAAGAAAGGATCATCCAGATGGGTTTTAAATGTGGCATCGTCGGTTTACCCAATGTAGGCAAATCGACTTTATTTAACGCACTGACCAAAGCAGGCATTGAAGCTGCGAACTTCCCGTTTTGTACCATTGAGCCAAACACTGGCGTGGTACCAGTACCGGATCCGCGCTTGACTCAGCTGGCTGACATTGTCAAACCACAACGTATTCTGCCAACGACCATGGAATTCGTCGATATCGCAGGCTTAGTGAAGGGCGCTTCCAAAGGCGAAGGCTTAGGCAATAAGTTCTTAGCAAATATCCGCGAAACTGATGCTATCGGCCACGTAGTTCGCTGTTTTGAAGATGAAAACGTAATTCACGTAGCCAATAAAGTGGACCCAGCAGACGATATCGAGACCATCAACATGGAGCTGGTGTTAGCTGATATGGATAGCGCGGAAAAAGCCATTTTCCGTGTCAGCAAAAAAGCCAAAGCGGGCGACAAAGACGCGAAAGCTGAAATCGAAGTGTTAGAAAAAGTGAAGGCGCATTTAGAATCAGGCTTAACTTTACGTCAGCTGGAATTATCGCCAGAAGAGAAAGCGCTGATTTCTTACATGAATTTCTTAACGATTAAACCAACCATGTATATCGCGAACGTGCTTGAAGATGGTTTTGAAAACAACCCACATTTAGATGTAGTGCGTGAGATTGCAGCCAAAGAAGGCGCGATCGTGGTGCCAGTATGCGCGGCTATCGAATCAGAAATTTCTGAATTAGAAGACGACGAAAAAGCCGAGTTTTTAGAGTCAATGGGCTTATCTGAACCAGGCTTAAACCGCGTGATCCGCGGTGGTTATTCACTGCTGAACTTACATACCTACTTCACTGCTGGTGTGAAAGAAGTCCGTGCATGGACAATTCCTGTGGGCGCAACAGCACCACAAGCTGCCGGTGTCATTCATACTGACTTCGAACGGGGTTTTATCCGTGCGCAAGTCGTTTCTTTTGACGACTTTATCGCCTGTAACGGCGAAGCCGGTGCCAAAGAAGCGGGTAAACTGCGCGTTGAAGGTAAAACGTACGTCTGTAAAGATGGCGACGTGATGCATTTCTTGTTCAACGTCTAAGTAACACGTTCATTAGTTTTTGACTAAAACGCCGGCAAATGCCGGCGTTTTTTATAAATAACACAGCTAAATTAATTTTACTGTGGTCTTTTATTTGCTTTTCTTTCCGGAGGCAGTGTCGCCTCCACAATTTTGATTGCCACAAGCGCTCCACCTGAGAAGAAACCCAGGGTCGTGACAAAAACCGTTGAACCATCCGCCAATTCATAAGTTTGCGAGCTGAGTACTGTTGATGACTTAACAGGCTCAGGATCACTATTCTGATAAACGGTCACAGAAGCAGAAGAATTCATCGCGGTAGCATCTAAAGCTTGTTCGCTGATAATCTGCCCTTGGATAGTCGTCGCTTGCTCTTTAAATTTATGACCATTTTCATCGTACGCACTAACGATTACCGTATTACCAACGCGTTCTACTTTGACACAATTTGTTGAACAGGCTTCAGTTTTTGCTTGAAGGCAACCAGAAAATACGAGAGCTGTGAATACAATGCTTAAATAGTTTTTCATTTCAAATCCTTTGATGACACTCACAGTGTGTTCGCAAAAGCACTTTAAATCACTTCACAAAAAAAACAATTTACATACAAAAAATTCACTACCCTCGCCATCTATTATACAGAACGATAATTATCTACTTCCTGATAACGTTTGGCGTGCCAGGCAAATACCGCAGCGGCTACTAACGCAAAGCCTGCAAAGAAAAACATTAAAAATGCATTTTGGCTTAAGCCAGTTTTTTCGACCTGCGTCAGCACGCTCTCGCTGCGGATACTGTTGTTGGCTAATAACACCCATAAGTTACCGATGGTCACTGACAGCTGCCAAAAGGCGGTAATAATGCCTTTCATCGCCGCAGGAGCCTGGCTGTAAGCAAACTCCAACCCCGTGGCAGACACCAATACTTCGCCAAAGGTTAATAATGCATAAGGTAGAATTTGCCATAAAATGGTGACGATATGGCCATTATCCAACCACACTTGAATACTGCCCGCGACAATCCAGGCAAAACCGGAAAAGGCAATACCGGCGCCCATCCGCCGTAACGCCGTCATTTTCAGCCCTGCTTTTTCCAACAAAGGATAAAGCACAAAGTTATTAAAGGGGATCAACAGCATCACCAATAATGGGTTTAGCGCTTGCATCATCGCAGGTTCAAACCACTCAGGACGACTCATTTGGTTGGCTTGCAACACCCAGGTCGACGCTTTTTGGTCGAATAAAGACCAAAACGGCGTGACTAACGCAAATAACACCAACACTTTTAATACCACGCGCACACCATCTACAGCGTCATCAGGATGCACACCCCGGGCACGTTCAAGTTGCAATGCGGCACCGCCGCCACCGAAGCCGATTAAAAAGACTAAGGCCAAACAGAACGCCGCGACAAAGCCTAAATTGGCGGTTTGGGATAATGAAAAAACCGCGAGTGCCACGCCAACCCAAGCTAAATAAAGGCCTTTATTACTTTCCCCTTCTTTTTGCTGGAATAACGCAGTTTTGGTCACTTGCAAAAAGCTATGGGGATTCTCAGGATCTGGGGCGACATGCACATACCGATGACGCCCAAGCCAGAAGAATAAAGTGGCAAGTCCCATCAATACTCCTGGCAATCCAAAGGCCCAACCAGCACCAAAGTGTTTTAACACCAGTGGCATCGATAAGGACGCAAAGAAAGAACCAAAATTAATGGTGAAATAAAACCAATCGAAGGCTTTACGAGCTAGATGCTTATTCGATTTTGTAAATTGATCGCCCATAAACGAAGAAACTAATGGCTTTATGCCGCCAGAACCTAATGCGATCAGAAACAAACCCGCATAAAAACCTTCTTTATTGGTTTCAAAAATCGCCAAAAAAGCATGGCCGATACAGTACAAAATGCTGAGGTACAAAATGGTGCGGTATTTACCAAGGAATTTATCGGCCAAATAGCCGCCCAATAATGGAAAGAAATAAACCCCAATCACAAAGGAGTGGAAAATATCCTTGGCTTCGCCTGCACGAAACTCTTCGGGCACAGATAGTAATAAAGCCGTCATCAAAAACGGCGTCAGGATATTGCGCATGCCATAAAAACTGAAGCGTTCGCACGCTTCACTGGCAATAATGTAGGGCAGTTGGCGTGGCCAGCCTGCAGCATTGCTCGGTTGCATAAAGAGATCCTTATAAAATTATGATGGTGTTGCCTTCAGCCGGCAGAAGACATTTTTCCATCCTATGTGAATTTAACGAGAAAAGACATTCATTACCGCCAACTGGCGACCAAAGCAGCAAAGGATGCTGTCAATTACAGCAAGCTGCGCATAATTTCAGCGAACGAATCGAAAAATAAAAAAACGCCAAAAAAAACGGTTGACGCCCATGGGCTGCATCTGGATAATACGCGGCACTTGCTTAGGACGACTAAGACATAGTGGCTACATAGCTCAGCTGGTTAGAGCACAGCACTCATAATGCTGGGGTCGCAGGTTCGATTCCCGCTGTAGCCACCACTAATCTAGTACGTTCGTCAGTGAATGCGGAAATGGCGAAATTGGTAGACGCACTGGATTTAGGTTCCAGCGCCGCGAGGCGTGAGAGTTCGAGTCTCTCTTTCCGCACCAAGCAAGTAAGAATTCTGCAGTTTCTGCAGGGGTATAGCCAAGCGGTAAGGCAGCGGGTTTTGATCCCGCCATTCTGGGGTTCGAATCCCTGTACCCCTGCCATTAAATTTAGTGGCAGTATGGTCATCAGTTCATACGTTTTAGCCACCGAGTTTGCTGCAGGGGTGTAGCCAAGCGGTAAGGCAGCGGGTTTTGATCCCGCCATTCTGGGGTTCGAATCCCTGCACCCCTGCCATAAATTGATAACCCAGCTTCGGCTGGGTTTTTCTTTTATAGCCTTTCATTTTCTTTTCTGGCCTATCACTCAGTGTTTCAGCACTCACTGTTTCAGCCCCTGCTTGCTTATAAACTAACGTGCGGCAATATTAATCTGCAGGTTAGCCCAAACTTCCCAAACGGAGCTCGATAAAAAAAGGCCGGTGTTACCACTCAGCCTTCTTTAACGCGATTCAACAAAGCGATTCTCGCTACTGAATAGAGCAATACTCGCGGCTACTTAAGCCCCGCTGCATATTTACCAACCCAGGCTTTTAATGGCCCGGCTTTGGCTGCCAAATTGAGACCGAATCGGCGCAAGTGTCGAATGGGTGGCAAGTGGCTGCCGAATACTTGATAAAAAGCATCCATTGCCGACATCATGGTGAGATTCGCAACTTTACGCTGACGCTGGTAACTGGCAAGTAGTGAAGCTGCAGCAATATCTTGCTGTTGTTGCCAAGCTGCAATCACCAGCTCCGCCAACAACTGCGCATCGGCAAATCCTAAATTAACTCCTTGCCCAGCTAATGGATTAATGGTGTGGGCGGCATCCCCTAACAACACGACTCGCCCGTGGAAATATTGATTGGCATCGCTGCGCACTAAAGGAAACCAAGCTTGTTTGAGCACTTTCACAGCACCAAGCTCGGGGGGGAAATTTTTGCTAATTTCTTGCTGCAATGCCTCAGGGGGTAACTGCGCCAATTGAGCGATTTTATTGGCATCGTCATACCAAACTAATGATGCTTGGCGCCCCGGCAGCGGTAGATAGGCTCTAGGGCCTTGTTCGGTAAATTGCTGCCAAGTCATGGTGAGATGCTCATAGGGGGTTTCCACATGAATGAGCATACAGCCTTGTTGATATTGCCAGCCATTGGTGCCTATCCTTGCGAGTTGTCGAACAATCGAATGTGCGCCATCAGCCCCCATCACTAATTTCGCGGTAATCACACCATGTTCGGCGGTATGAAGCTGACAGTGATCGCTCAATTGCTGCAATCGCTCTATCGTTGCAGGACAAAGCACTGTTAAATTGGCTGGGATTTGCTGCCATAGCGCGGTTTGGATCACGCTATTTTCGATGATATGACCAAGATAGGACTCGCCGATTTCCTCCGCCGTGAAATCAAGGGGCGGTAGATTGCCTTCAAAAGCCCGCAGTTGCTGATAAGCACAAAGTCGCGCTGTCGGCATCTGTTGCCATGCGCCCAAATCTCGCAACCATTGTTCACTGCGTCGATTAATGGCACTGACTCGTAAATCAACCGGATCCTGCATTTCGACCGCTTTGAAGGGTTGTTTTTCTAACAACACCACTTGAAGCCCTGCTTGGGCTAATCGCAGCGCTATCGAAGCCCCCACCATGCCACCACCGACTACTGCTACATCAACAATCATTTTGGTCATCTTTATTCAATCAAGTGCGTTTATTCTAACCGAGAATATTGAAAAATCTCTGCGCTGGATCACAATTTAATCCAAGCGTTTTTTGCCCTAAATATTTTCAAGCTAAGGGGGCAAATAGATTGGCCGAATTCGTTGAAAAGTGAGCTTGGCAAAGCGCATAGAAAACAAATGATTATCCGAATTTTCTGCATAGAAATTCCATGAAAATTCAGATATAACAAAACGCGTAAAATTCGGAAAAATTTCATTGACCTGCGGTGAAAATTACGGCATTTTGCGCGGCCAAACTGCATTATACCTCAGCCCATTCCCGCCCCACTTTTGCGGTTGCGGTTGAAACTGACTAAAGTAATGTGTCTATTTATTATCTTTTGCCAGGAGATCTTTACATGCGTGAAGTGACTGTTGCTGCTACCCAAATGATTGGTGGCTGGAATGTGGAAGAAAATATCGCTCGCGGCGATAAATTAGTGCGTCAAGCAGCAAGCCAAGGTGCTCAAATTATCCTGCTACAGGAGTTATTCGAGCGCAATTATTTCTGCCAAAAGCAAAAAGAACACTACTTAGATTTCGCCACCACTGTCGAAGACAATGCGGCGATTCAGCATTTCTCAAAGGTTGCGAAAGAATTAAAAGTAGTTCTGCCGATTAGCTTCTATGAAAAAGCGGGCAATTGTTTTTATAACAGCGTCGCAGTGATTGACGCGGACGGTTCTTATTTAGGCACTTACCGCAAGAGCCATATTCCTGATGGCCCAGGCTACAGCGAAAAATTCTATTTCACGCCAGGTGATACCGGCTTCACAGTGTGGGATACCGCCTATGCCAAAATCGGTATTGGTATTTGTTGGGACCAATGGTTCCCAGAATGCGCACGAAGCATGGCATTAATGGGCGCAGAATTATTATTCTACCCAACGGCCATTGGTAGCGAACCCCATGACACCAACGTCAACTCACGTGATCACTGGCAACGCACACAACAAGGTCACGCCGCAGCCAACTTGGTGCCATTAATTGCATCAAACCGTATTGGCCGTGAAACTGAAGATGATTTTGCGATCACTTTCTATGGTAGTTCATTTATCGCCAACGAATACGGCGCTAAAGTGCAAGAAGCTGATGAAGTGAGCGAAGCGGTACTCGTCCATACTTTCGATTTAGACCAAGTCGCAAAAAATCGCCGTGGCTGGGGTGTATACCGTGACCGCCGCATCGATTTGTACGGCGCACTGCTGACCAAAGATGGCAAAACCACGCCAACCACAGGCAATAACTAAGATGACCGGCCAAGTGTTTGGACAATCTTTAACTTCGACGCCGCGCGCTGATGGTTTCTATATGCCTGCAGAGTGGGCTCCACACAGCCAGACTTGGATGGTGTGGCCTGAGCGGACTGACAATTGGCGCTTAGGCGCCAAACCAGCACAGCAAGCATTTTGTGCGGTCATTCATGCGATCGCCCGCTTCGAACCTGTCACTGTGATGGTCTCTGCTCGTCAATTTGCCAACGCGCAAGCGCAATTAGCAGCTCAAGCGAGCAAGTTTCCGATCCGCGTGGTTGAAGTCAGTAATAACGACGCATGGTGTCGCGACACTGGGCCAACTTTTGTCACGAACGGTAGTGAAGTGCGCGGGATAGATTGGACTTTTAATGCATGGGGTGGCCTCAACGGTGGTCTGTACTTCCCATGGGATTTAGATGACCAAGTCGCACAAAAAGTCCTGAATATCGAAGGGTTACCCCGTTATCGCACCGATGAGTTTGTGTTAGAAGGTGGCGCTATTCATACCGATGGCGAAGGCACTTTATTGACTACTGCGGAATGTTTATTAAATCCAAATCGTAATCCTCACTTAACCAAAACACAGATCGAACAAAAACTCTCAGACTATCTGGGCATCGATAAAGTGATTTGGTTAGAGGAAGGGATTTTCAACGATGAGACCGATGGTCACGTTGATAATATGTGCTGTTTTGTCCGCCCAGGCGAAGTGTTATTGGCTTGGACTGATGATGAAAACGACCCGCAATATGCCCGCTCGCGTGCAGCCTTGACTGTGCTTGAACAAAGTACGGACGCCAAAGGTCGCCCTTTCATTGTGCATAAATTACCAGTCCCTGGCCCGCTGCTCGCCAAAGCTGAAGAATATGCCAGTGTGGATTTAACCGGTGCCGCAGTGCCGCGCGAAGCAGAAGCACGATTAGCAGGCTCTTACATTAATTTTTATTTGTGTAATGGTGGCTTAATCCTGCCAACCTTCGATGATCCTATGGATCAAGTCGCGATTGCGAAATTAACAGAGCTATTCCCTAACCACCAAGTCGTCACGGTGCCAGGCCGCGAAATCTTGTTGGGTGGCGGCAATATCCACTGCATCACGCAGCAGCAACCTCGCTAATTGATTAAGACCCAGTGGCTAGCCATTGGGTCTTAATCTTCATCCCGATATCATCTACTCCTGCCCTTTTCATTTTTAACTGCCCTTTTCATTTGTAATTGACGAACCAGGTTACTCACTTCATCCCTACTGATAAATCTAATCACCGAGAAACTAACTGTGAAACTAATAAAAAGTTTATGTTATTTTTATATTTATTTTGATAACATTTATTTCACTCACTTGTAAGTAAAATAACTTTAGGGTAAATAGATGTTAAAGATCCACAGAACAGCGCTTTCCACAGCGGTACTTATTGCTCTCGCAGGATGTGGCGGTACTGATAATTTAGCGCCAACAACACAAGCAGTTTTTGTTGCAGGCACTCAAACTTGGTTACCGACCAAAGGCCAATTTACAGCGAATGATGGCAATGGCGATGTGTTAACCATTCAAACAATTAGCCAAAATGGAAAGACAATTACGCCTATCGCCGGTGAATATCGCTTAAGTACAGGCGTACTGACTATCAACGGTTTAAACTTTGTGTATACCCCGATTGATGCAGCCGCGACTGAGTTTACTTACACGGTAACTGATGGTGAATTCACCGCAAGTAACAAAGTGTCAATTGCAGCTGCCAAAACAGATCCTTTAGCCAATCAACAATGGCATCTGCGTAATACTGGACAAACCGCCTATGCCATGAGTAATTCATTTGTGGCAGCGATGTCGAAGGTTTACCAACTATTTTTGGGATTGAGCGAAGAGCAAGCCAACCAAGCTGTTGCAGCAGGAATTGATCCTAGTGTCTTGAAAGCGGGAGAAGACATGAACGTGTTGGGCGCTTATGCTCAAGGCGCAACAGGCCAAAACACCATTGCAGTGGTCGTGGATAGCGGCTTAGAAATTCGTCATGAAGATTTGATTGATAACGTCCTCCCAAATCGCTCATTAAACTTTATCAAAGGTGCGGTTGATGCAACGGATCCAACCAACACTGCTGATGATGGGGACCATGGCACAGGCGTTGCTGGTTTAATTGCAGCCAAGGGCTGGAATGGCATTGGTGGGCGAGGTGTTGCACCCGATGCACAACTCATCGGTTTTAACTATTTAGAAGCGCAAACTGCCGAAGCTGAACTGCTCATTCACGGTCACCCAGGCAGTGGGATTGGAGTGAATGAACCTGTTGCCGTATTTAACCGCAGTTATGGTTTAACAATCCCTGCGGCTTTGGCGTACAGCCCAACCGAGGAAAAAATTCAAGCGTATTCTGCCCAGAAACTTCGCGGTGGTAAAGGGGCCGTCAATGTCAAAGCAGCAGGAAATTCATTTGGCGATGGCCGACCAGAATTTGATGAAGATCTGTGTATGGACAATGGCGCGAATGACTTTGGCTTAACCTGCTATAACGGTAACTTCGAGCCTTCACAAGCAACGCCTTATTATATTGTGGTTGGTGCAGTCAATTCTGATGGCGGCCACACCAGCTACTCAACAGCAGGGGCCAACTTATTGGTGTCAGCACCAGCGGGCGAATATGGTACCTTCGCACCAGCCATGGTAACTACAGACCAAATGACCTGTTTGCGAGGCGATAGTAGTTTCCTTGCAAAGGACATGTATGATGAATTTTATTTCCCAGGTTTTTATCAAGGTGCGTTCCCATTCAATAACCCTGGCCATGTCGACAACTTGAGCTGTAACTATACCTCAACGTTTAATGGAACCTCTTCAGCTTCGCCAAATACCTCTGGTGTCGTCGCTTTAATGCTTTCAGCGAATCCAGCACTTACCTACCGTGATGTGCGGGATATTTTGGTCAGATCCAGCACAAAAGTCTCAGCTAATGATGCCAAAATCACCTTGAATGTCGGCGAAGGTAACTTTGTTGCTCACGATGGTTGGGTAAAAAATAAAGCAGGGTTTGAATTTAATAACAAATTTGGTTTTGGTCGCGTGAACGCTGGCAAAGCAGTTCAACTGGCGAAATCACACTCGTTATTAACGGCTGAAAAAACATCCGACTGGAAAGGGATTGGTGTTTATGCAGCAACAGCACAGCCCTCTTTGGCCCAAGCAATTCCTGACAATAGCGCGCTTGGCACAACCATTACCTTAGATGTTGCGGAAGATATTAAAATTGAAGCCGCACAGTTCAAACTGGCTGTTAGCAATACCGAATTTGGCTTTGGTGAGGAAACTGCAGAAGGGTATGTGCAAACCACTGCAGGCATGGACCTGGCAATTGAAGTGATTTCGCCAGCAGGGACTCGCAGTGTTTTGCTTTCGTCAAAACAAGCGCTGATTTATCCAGCGCTGGATGAAAACTTTGATGAAATGCCAGGGTTTATTCTGAAAGACAACGTGTTCCTGAGTAACGCATTTTATGGCGAATCGGCAAAAGGCACTTGGACGATTCGATTCTTCGACCTGAATAACGCAGAGGTAGACAGCCAAGGCGGCATTTTAGATGTCGATAAATATGTCAATAACACCACACCTTCGTTGGTTGAAGGTGCCGCTATTCGTATTTTTGGTCATTAATTGAGGTTAAGCATCATGACAATCAAATTTTCTTTAGTAGCATTAATGATTGCAACCACAGCAATGCCAATTCATGCACAAGTGGTTGATAAAAACTTACCGCGTCAGGCATCTGCAAAGCAAGAACCTGTGCGTGGTGGCATGTACCAAATCATGCCTCAACTGCAAGCAGTGAACAGCGAACAAGTGTCTGATACGGATGTTGTCGCAGAATTAGGTTCACAATCAATTATCGCCAAATCAGCAAAGACACCGAATACGGACCCCAGCAAAATCCAAGCAGGCACTGTTGTGAAAAATCGGTTCTCTGGCGAATATGGGATCTACAGCGGCATGTTACTCGTCCTATTGAAAAAGGATGTCAATTTTACCAGTCTGCAACAACAATTCGGTTTGGAACTGGTCAAGAATACTGGTGAAAGTCAGTTATTAGTGATTAAAAGCCGTCGTAATCAGGATCTGAAAGAATTGAGTCAGCAATTAAAAGCGTCTGGTTTGGTGGAAAGTGTACGAATTGACATGTTAGAACGGCGCAACATCGCTTATTAATGTTCATTCGTTTCCTTTGAGAACGGCGCTCTAGCGCCGTTTTTTTATTCGCCTTCAAAAGGCCGAACTGGTCATCTAGCTAAAATTCAACGCGAAAGCACGCAGCAATTTAATCCTCAATCATCACAACAAAACCTGCCACTGCTGCGTACCTATTAATTCTCTCGATAAAACAACTGGCTAGCACAGTTCCCCAAAAAATCACATTTTAAATCTCAATCCGAACGTACGACGCAGCTGCCAGCCAAGCCAAAACCAGACCAAAGTCTGTAAATTGTTGCTTTTGTCTTTTGCCAGAATCTATTAAAATGCCCGCCCCGCGAGGGTAAATACTCTGTCAACATCCTGTGTCGTATTGGGAGGAATCGCACCATGGCTAAAGCCTGTGCTTGTCATATTCTAGTGAAATCCCTGCAGGAAGCAGAACAGTTAAAACAACAGTTGCTCAAAGGCGCTAACTTTGGTCAGTTAGCAAAAAAGCACTCGTTGTGCCCTTCAGGCAAGAAAGGGGGTGATTTGGGTGAATTCCGTCCAGGCCAAATGGTCAAAGCCTTTGATGAGGTGGTATTCAAGAAGCCCATTTTGGAAATTCATGGCCCAGTGAAAACTCAATTTGGTTTTCATTTGATTAAAACTTTATACCGCGCCTAATCAGCGCGGTGTCACTAAGGATCGCTATGTCATTGATTGAATGTCAGTTTGAAACCGAGGCTGCTGAAATCTTAGCGATTTTTAATCACGCCATCCTGAACACAACTGCCCTGTATGAATATCAGCCTCGGACCATGGCAACTATGCAACAATGGTTTGCCAATAAAGCGGCGGGCCAGTTTCCAGTGATTGGCCTTCAAAATGACGAAGGGGTTTTGGTTGCATTTGGCAGTTATGGCACCTTCCGCGCTTTTCCCGCCTTTAAGTATTCAGTCGAGCATTCTGTTTATGTACATCCTGACCATCAGGGGCAAGGGTATGGCAGCCAGATTTTAACTGCATTGATCGCTAAAGCTCGCGAGCAACAATATCACCTGCTAATTGGCGGTATTGATGCAGATAACACCGGCAGTATTGCGCTGCACCGCAAATTTGGCTTTGTTCACAGCGGGACCATTCAACAAGCAGGGTTTAAATTCGGCCGTTGGTTAGATTTAGCTTTTTATCAGCTGACATTGGATACGCCTAGCCAACCAATTGATGGTTGATTTTACTAAAGGCTGACATTTGCAACACAAAAGCAAATGCAAAGCGCAGAAAATTCTTCTGCGTCGGCACTGCCAAAAGCAGTGCGATTGCAACATTACCGGCTCCAAATCTAAAAAGCACCCATTATTGCGGGCGCTTTTTCCCCAAAGCAATGGCACGTAACTTGGCTTTCTCTATCGATAACTTGCGGTTATTCGACAGCTTCTTTTTTACCTTGGCGGCTTCTTGCTCTTCAGCAGATTGGTGCGTGCCTTTACTCGAGTGATTAAATCGCGGATCGTGCTCATAACCGGGGAGCACTTGCTGTGGGATCACTTGTTTGATTAGCAACTCAATTTCTTTCAGCATCCACAGATCATCAGGGGTCACTAAAGTGACGGCTAAACCAAACTTACCCGCCCGGCCTGTTCGTCCGATCCGATGGACATAATCCTCCGCTTGATGCGGTAAATCATAATTGACCACAATCGGTAAATCTTCGATGTCTAAACCACGGGCAGCAATATCAGTCGCTACTAACACCCGCAGCTTTCCGTCTTTAAAATCTTGCAATACTTTGGTGCGATGACCTTGGCTTTTATCGCCATGGATGGCTTGCGCTTCAATGCCATCTTGCTGTAATTGTTTACTTAAACGGTCGGCACCAAATTTGGTGCGACTGAAAATCAATACTTGTTGCCAGTTCCGTTTGCCGATGACTTCTGAAATCAATTCCCGCTTGCGCTGCGAATCGACGCGAAACGCCAATTGTTCTACTTGCGCAGAAGCTGAATTCGCTTTCGCCACTTCAATTAATACCGGCTCGTTTAACAGTGTATCCGCTAGGGCTTTAATGTCTGCAGAGAAGGTTGCCGAGAAAAATAGCGTTTGCCGCTGCGCGGGCAGTTTCGCCATGATCCGTTTGATATCATGAATAAATCCCATATCCAACATGCGATCGGCCTCATCTAACACCAAGACCTCGAGCTGGAACAAACTGATGCTTTGCTGATGCAAATGATCGAGCAGTCGACCCGGTGTTGCAATCAGGATATCTAAACCCAACGCGGCTTCTTCCAGTTGCGGATTGACAGAAACGCCGCCATAAAAAACCGCGGTACGCAGTGGTAAGTGTCTAGCATAAGCCGCGACATTTTCAGCCACCTGCATAGCCAATTCTCGCGTCGGCGTTAAAATCAAACAACGCACTTGTTTCGGCGCGAGCGTTTTGGCATTGGTGAGCAATTGTTGTAGGATGGGTAAAGTAAAAGCTGCGGTTTTACCAGTACCAGTTTGTGCGCCACCTAGGACATCTTTGCCTGCCAAAATGACCGGGATAGTTTGTTGTTGGATAGGCGTCGGCGTTTGGTAACCCTGTTCGGCCACAGCCTTTAATATTGCTGGCGACAGCGCCAGATCAGAAAATAACATAACACCTCAACACAAGAGCCTTCATGGCATTCACTAGCGACAAGGACTGCGTTTTGGCGACCCAAACAACAATCCCAGAACAGCCTCAAACCGTCACGGAAAATACATCGGAAAAATTGGTGCAAAGTATAGCAGAATCAAGCACCAAGGCACAGCCAACATGGTTTGTGTACTTAGTCAGGATGGGCAATGGTGCGCTTTATGCTGGCATCAGTACTGATCCTGCACGGCGTTTGCGACAACATCAAGGCGAAATTGGAGGCGGCGCCAAAGCGCTTCGAGGCAAAGGGCCACTCCTGCTGGTTTGGCAACAAGCAACTCGGGATAGAGCCAGTGCAAGTCGTCTCGAGTATTGGCTAAAGTCACTGAAAAAATCCGAAAAAGAAGCGCTCGTCGCTGGCAGTCTTAGCATCCCTGAACTGTAATTCAATTTCTTAACGATTAAGACTCCAGCTACGCCACAAGTCGAATAGGAAAATGGACCGAAATCGAATAAGCTAATGTTTTTCTTAGCGTGTCGAGACTCCCTTGGATAGTTTTTTTCTGATCCTTATTTATTTGGCTATCGGTGCAGGCTGCAAGCGTATTGCTCGTTTTGGCCCTGAAACGCCGGCGGTATTAAATACTTTTGTGCTCTATATCGCTTTACCTGCACTGATTTTACAAAAAATTCCATCACTACATTTTTCTGCTGATTTGCTGATCCCTGCGCTCACGCCATGGCTCTTGCTACTGATTGTCGTGGCTTTGATCTTATTGCTGAGTCGGTTATTCGGTTGGTCGAAAGAAATCACGGTTGCGCTGTTAATTGTGCTGCCCCTTGGCAATACCTCGTTTTTGGGATTTCCAATGATCAGTGCATTTTTTGGCGAAAGTTATTTACCCTATGCGCTGATTTATGATCAAGTGGGTTCATTCGTGGCGCTTGCAACCTATTCCACCATGCTTGCCGCCATTTATAGCCCACAGTCGTCCTCGCAAACATTGGCAAAAACTGGCTGGTCTTTCCAGTCGATGCTCCTCAAAATCATCACTTTTCCGCCTTTTATTGCCTTGGTGATTGCATTGCTGATGCGAAACATCACTTACCCAAGTTTGATGCAAAATATGATTGACCAACTGGCCGCGACGCTGGTGCCGCTTATCATGATTGCTGTGGGGTATTCCTTCCAATGGGGCATGTCTGGCGAACGGTTTTCCCCAATCGCCGTTGGCCTCGCAATTAAGTTAATGCTGATGCCCTTGCTGGCTTTATTGGGCTGTTGGTGGCTTGGATTGAGCGGTAAAGCGGTTGAAGTGACCATCTTTGAAGCAGCCATGCCACCGATGATTTCAGCGGGCGCGATTGCCATCACTGCCGGTTTGGCACCACGCATGGTCACCGCCTTAGTTGGCTTTGGCTTGATGCTGAGTTTTGTCACTTTGCCATTTTGGTATTGGCTGATCACGCTGATCCGCTAAATCTGGACATTGCAGCGGTTTAGCTGATGCTCAAAATAAAAAATAGCCGCAAAGCGGCTATTTTCTATTGAACATTAGGCTTACATGATGCCCTAGCGATTCCAAAGATTTAATGCTCGTCTTTGGCCATTTGCAGAAGTTTTGGCAAAAACTCTTTATCGAGTTTGGCCAGCGCAATCTGCTCATCCAGCACATCGTGCAAAATTTGATCGGTGGTTAATGGATTGGCCAGTACCACACGAAAAACTGCAGTTTCATGGCGTAAATAACGTTCAGGCGTTAGCCGGGTTCGAGAAACAAACGAAATCCCCTCTTCCCGTTGGCGTTTTTGAATGAACTTGGTGAGTCCACTCAGTAAGTCATTCATCTTTTTTAGCTTTTCAATATCGCCTGCAGCTTTGGCCTTTTGCATCGCCTGTTGCACACTGGCTGGCGCATAACGATAAGTTAATAAGCACAATTCTGGCGCCGTGATTAACTCAAAATCGGGATGTAAATCGATGAGCCCCGCAAAATAACGGGCTTTCTCTAATGATCGGTTAATCAGAATTTCGTAGCCTTTACGACCAATCACTTGCAAACAGGCATGCACTAACATCGCCATCCCCGGACGAGAACCTTCCAGTGTTTGACTGCCAAGATCTTTGGAACCTTTGCGTAAAATATACTCGGCATGATGTTCGATGGCATGAGCGCTCGATGGATGTTTGAAAACCACCATGCCTGCGCCCATCGGTACATACATTTGCTTGTGTGCATCGATAGTCACTGAATCCGCCAGCTCAATGCCTTTGAGTAAATAACGATATTTTTCAGAAAGTAAGGTTGCGCCGCCCCAAGCTGCATCGACATGGAAATGGCATTGTAACTCTTGTGCAAGCGCGGCTAATTCAGCCAAAGGATCCACATTGCCCGTTTCGGTGGTACCCGCAACTCCAACAATCGCCATCACACGGATTGAGCGGCTGGCTAAATCTTTGGCGACTTCACGCATGTGCACGATATCGACTTTGTTTTGATCATTGGTTTTCACTGGGATCAGCATATCCCGGCCAATGCCCAACAAATCTGCTGCTTTTTTCAGTGAGTAGTGACCGCGCTCGGAAACCAAAATCGCTAAATCTTGATAGCCATAATGACGCATGGCGCGGAATAAGCCTTCTTTGGCAACCCCTTTAAAATCGCCATCCGCACGCAATAAACGGTTGCGAGCTATCCATAGCGCCGTCATGTTGGCGACAGTGCCGCCTGAACAAAATGCACCTAACGAGTGGTTAGCACTGTGCAACCATTTTTTGTAGAAGCCTTCGGTTTCGCCATAAACCAGATGGTGCATCATGCCGAGCACTTGACGCTCTAGTGGCGTAAAGGCCTTAGAGGTTTCAATTTTGACTAAATTTTGGTTCAGTCCCACCATCATCTTCGACAATGGCAGCACAAAATAAGGCAATGCCGAAGTCATATGGCCGATAAAACTAGGGGCCGCAGTAT